>Ga0316189_10007430_pt1 | contig 10358 bp, 12 predicted proteins | sample LowCovwburrow_MG_FD_204930 | JGI IMG/M metagenome (GOLD analysis project Ga0316189, IMG submission 204930) | Coastal sediment microbial communities from Maine, United States - Lowes Cove worm burrow | ecosystem: Environmental > Aquatic > Marine > Coastal > Sediment | place: USA: Maine... | reverse complement strand
TTCCAGTTAACACTGGGAAAGTTTCAGCTTTCACTGGAAGCTTATCTTCAATTTTTCTCAAAACTCTGTCGGCTTGAACTCTGTCTATCTTTTTGAGATCGCGTGACACTGATTTTTTGAATAATTGGCATAATCTGTCAATTAAAATTACATATTATTAGGTCGGTTGGTTTCGAAGGTCCAATTTCCAAAAGCCTCCATGGCTCCCCATCACCCCAGGTTCCAATCTCTGACACCCGGCATCCAATACCCGGCCCCCGGTAGGCGGTCGAAAAGGCGAAGCCGCTGAATATCGTGTGACTGGGACAACGGATGAGGTTCGGGGTTCAAAGTCCAGCATAAATAAAAAAAGTTATCCCTCCTTGTAATTTTGAAACGCTCAGTTTAGGGTTCACGAAAAAATAAGTTCGCAATTTTGGGCGTTGAGGCGCCCGCCTGGCAAGGCGCGAAAACGTTGGAATATCTGGATATTCCGAGTTTTCGCAACGCGGCCAGACGGGATGCATCGGTGTCCAAAATATGAAGTTATTTTTGAGTGAGCCCTTAGGTTCGGCTAAATAGGCATTGTCAGGAGGATAGGCATGGCCAATTCGAATTTCTCAGACAACGTTTCGATGTTTTTCTCGTCCCTGGATCAATGGCTTCCCGGGGATCTTTTTCATCCTAGCGGCTTTTTGCAGATAGGGGCCATTGGCGTCACTTATCTGATCGCCTGGCTTTTCGCAGCAAGGATCCGCCATTACCTTGAAAAAGACATCGAAAAGGTTAAGGCCCACGTGCGGTTTGTATTGAGCCCGGCCCATTTTGCTATTGTTCTCAGGCTTATTTTGTGGCTGTTGCTTGTGTGGTTCTGCCAGGTTCTTTTCAAAACGTTCACCGTGCCGGTCGACTTTCTGCGCATGGCCCTCAACCTTGGCTTTGGCTTGCTGGTCATTCGCTTTGCAACTTTTTACATAAAAAGTAAGTTCTGGTCCCGCTTTGCGTACGTGATCTGCCTGATCGTTATATCGTTGCGGATATTCAAATTGTGGGAACCGACCGTTCACCTGCTTGCCAGCATGACGATCCAGTTAGGTACAATAAGTATCTCCATTGGGGGAATAACCGAAGCGATCATTACGTTCATTCTGCTGTGGGCAGCCGCGGCCGTGGTCAACCGCTTTATTGCCCACCGGCTAGCAGCTTCTACCCAACTGAGCTACTCGGACCGAACTTTGATCCAAAGAGTTGTCAAAGCGGCAACGGTGGCCGCGGTGATTTTGATCTCTTTACAAGCGGCCGGGATCCATCTAGCAGCCATCGCTGTCACCGGGGGGGCGCTCGGCTTTGCCATTGGCATCGGACTGCAGAAAATAGGGTCCAATCTGGTCAGCGGAATTATGCTGCTCATAAGCAAGCCCATCCGGCAGGGCGATGTGATCGCTTTTGAAAAAGGATTTTTGGGCACCAGCTACGGGTGGATTACTCGAATCGGCTTAATATATGTTCAGGTGGCTACGCGAAACGGAACATTAGAAATCGTACCCAATGAGGTCTTTGTGACGCAAAAAATACAAAATTTATCTTTCAGCGATAACCTTGTACGCCTTGACATACCGGTCGGCATCTCCTATGGGTCGGATTTGAAAAAGGCCATTATGCTTGCCGCAAGCGCTGCCATGAGCATCAACCGTATTTTAAAGATTCCCGAACCGAAATGCCTCGTGAGGGAATTCGGTGACAGTAGTGTCAATCTGGTATTGCGAGCTTGGATCGAAGATCCCCAAAATGGGATTGGCAGAGTCAAGGACGCGGTTCTTTTGGCGGTTTGGGACAGCTTTCATGCCAACGGGATCGAGTTTCCGTTTCCGCAACGCGACCTGCATATCAAATCCGCCGAGCCGTTGAAAATATTCAAAGATAACGCCCAGACAGGGGCGAAAGATTCCCTGGAGGTTACCAGCCATAGCGAAAAATTGCCGGAGTGAGACTGGAACAACTTAACTTTTATATCCTGATATCCTGCGAGTTTTGAAAGCCAAGAACTGGCGGGATATGCGGGACGTCTATGTTTACATGCGTTACTATCGATCAAGGCGAATTTTAAATCTCGCACAATGCCCCTTCCCTGCCGGGCTGAACAACCGACGACCGATTGGTTGATCCTGGAATATAGGGGACATCGTGCAGGGCATCCACAACTTTCCTGTAAGATCACTTCTTGCCGGGCGACCAGACAAGCTTAACGTCAATATTGCTAAAAAATCCAACCAGACCTTTTCAGGGGTAATGGTATGGGGCATATGGTCTAATGGGCAACATTCACAAATTGAGACCTTTCCAGACCGATTAATAGAATGGTATAGGATGAGATGGAAACTGCCCAATCAGGACAAATATGTTTGCCGTATTCATGATTTATCGTAACTGATTAGAATAATTTGGCTTTGAAGATCAAAGGACTACCTTGCTATGGAACTCTCCGCCATCACCGATGACCTGATTGCCGAACTCCAGACGCTGCATTTCGGTTGGCCGGTGACCCACGTCTACAATCCTCTGGTTTATGCCCGCAAGGCTTACGATGCCTATCTGCAACGCTATGCCGCGCCGCCGAAAGAAGTGGTGTTTGTGGGAATGAATCCCGGTCCGTGGGGAATGGCCCAAACCGGCGTTCCGTTCGGGGAAGTTCATGCCGTGAAAAGCTGGCTCGACATCGAGACGGAAGTCGGCGCTCCGGAAATCATGCATCCCAAGAAACCGGTAAAGGGTTTTTCCTGTGAAAAAAGCGAGGTGAGCGGCAGACGCTTGTGGGGCTGGGCCAGGGCAACCTGCGGGTCACCGGAGATTTTTTTCAGACGTTTTTTTGTTGCCAACTATTGTCCGCTGCTCTTCCTCGAAGCCAGCGGACGCAACCGCACACCCGACAGTCTCAAAGCCGCCGAAAAAAAACCGCTGCTGAACGTTTGCGACCGGGCCTTGCGCCGGATGATCGCATTCCTGAAACCGCGTTATGTCATCGGTGTCGGAAATTTCGCCCGCGATCGTGTTCAGGAAACCCTGGAAGGGATGGGGCTTGTGGTCGGCCGCATCACCCACCCCAGTCCGGCTAATCCGAAAGCCAATCGCGGTTGGGAAAACGCCGTGGAACAAGAGCTCGCCGCCGTCGGCGTAAAGATGGAAAAGTAAATTTTTAAGGTGCAGAAAAACTGAGTTCGGAGCGGTGCACCGTTTTCCGGTGGCCAGGAGTGGTAGGCAAGAAATAGTGATGCTGGAAACCGCGATCCTTTCCGTGGTTGACACAGCGAGAGGAAAGGGCGCCGCCGATTGCCAATCGCGCATATATTATTTTGACTTGGTTTTGCTCGGCTCGAGCACCGCTACTTTTTTGACGAGCGCCAGAATGGTTTCTTTGAGTTTTTTGGGCGGCTTGACGAAACGCACGCCCATGCCCGGGTCTCCACTCGACTCGGAATCGTTGACCCAGACGACTTTTGCGTTGACCGATACTTTTTCGACATTACCGATGGAAAAGGTCAATTTGGTGAGTTCCCCGACCGCCGGTGCACTATCGGTCTGGATGAACATGCCATCGACAGAAATGTCTTTGCTGAATGATATCAGGTAGTCGCCTTCGTTAATGAAGTTGATCTCATATATTCCCGGTACACGGATGCTGGACCTGCGGTCAGCCTCTGCCATTTTCAATCTCCTGTTTTGGATATTGAGGATAACGAAAAAAAATCGATCTCCTTTAAAAAGTCCTCGGTAATTGTTAGGAATTACGTCACATAATGTCAAGAACAATATTTGCCTGCGGAGGGATTTATCAGATGTTTTTCGAACTAATTAAAAAAAGAAGAAGCATTCGGCAATTCACGAACGACGCGATCGAAGCCGCCAAAATCGAACGGCTGAAGGCGGCGGCCTTGCGGGCCCCTTCCTCGCGGGGTTCAAACCACTGGGAATTTGTTTTCATCACCGACCGCGCCCTGCTGTCAAAGCTGAGCCGGGCCAAACCGCATGGTTCCAGCTTTCTATCAAATGCGGCCCTGGGTATCGTGGTCTGTGCCGACCCGGCCAAATCAGACGTCTGGGTGGAGGATGCCTCGATTGCCACCATCTTCATCCAGCTGGCAGCCGAATCCCTGGGGCTGGGCAGTTGCTGGATCCAGATCCGCAAACGGATGCACAGCGAAACCACAACCGCCGAAGCCTACATCGCTGAAGCGTTGAGTCTACCGAAGCATCTGGCAGTCGAAGCGATGGTTGCCGTGGGTAACCCGGCCGAGAAAAAAGCGCCCCACAAGCGAGAATCGCTTCAGGATGAAAAAGTCTTTTTGAATCGTTACGGCACGCCTTTTAGTTGACTCCATGATTTAAAGCCGCTCCGGTCAGATTCCAACGCGACGATGATGGAAAAAATAGTTGCCAAAAATGCAAAAAATTCTGATTATACTTGGCATTCTTGTGCTCGCAACCGGCATTCTGTGGCCCTGGATTTCCAAGTTGCCGATCGGACGGCTGCCGGGTGACATAATCATCGACAAACCCGGGTTAAAGGTCTACATCCCGATCACAACGATGATCCTGGTCAGCCTCATCGTTTCGGTTATCCTGTGGTTGTTGCGAAAATGACAAGCATAAAGAGATGACATGATTCGAAAAACATCCATTGTCGTCGGCATCGCCGCGGTCCATTTTATCGCAGCGAAACTCATCGTCGCCCTCACCATGGAAATGGGCATGTTCGCTGCAGGCAGCAGCCGTGCTACCGGTTATCTCGGCGATATTTTGGTATGGATCACCCGGGTGCTGTTTTTTCCCGTTATCACATTATCCCTCTACTCGCGAAAGTGGTTTCCGGGCGACTGGATTTACGTCCCGGTTGTCGTCAACAGTCTCCTTTGGGGGATAACGATTTACGGCCTCATCTGTTTCCTGAAAAGGTTTCGTTCGCGGTAGGGCGCAAGCGAAAACGGATTGCAAATAACAATGACGACTTCGTAAAAAGTCCAATATCTGTGTTGCGCGGCATTCATCCTCATTACGGCGCACGAAAAGGTCGCCTCATTCCGAGGAATTTGCGCGCCTTGATCTTGAAATTTTTATAAAGCCGTCTGAATGTTGACTTCTTAAGAGACCATCAGCAATAGATCCGATATGGGCCGGAAGATGCCGATGATGGATCGACAAGACATCAGGTTTTGAAATTGAAACCCACGGATTTTCCCGCTCACCAGAATTCTCCACCACCGACCTACGTCTCGTGGTCAATCTGGGGACTGGGCGCCCTCCTGTATCTGTTCGGATTTTACCAGCGCGTGGCACCGGCGGTTATGACCACCGAACTGATGAACGATTTCGGCATTGGCGCCGCCGCCCTGGGCCACCTGTCGGCTTTTTATTTTTACAGTTACGTCGCCATGCAGATCCCCACTGGGATCCTGGTCGACACCTGGGGCCCTCACCGCCTGCTCACCACCGGTGCCTGCGTGGCCGGCATCGGCAGCCTGATGTTTGCCACGGCCTCGAGCGCTTTTTGGGCCGGAATCGGACGCCTGCTAATCGGCGGCTCGGTCTCCGTAGCCTGGGTGGGGATGTTGAAGCTGGCCAATCAATGGTTTGCCCCGCGCCGTTTTGCCTTTGTATCGGGCGTCGCGCTTTTCTGTGGCATCATCGGGGCGGTGGCCGCCGGTGTGCCGCTTCGAATGGCGGTTCACAGCGTCGGTTGGCGACCGGTCATGCTCTACTCGTCTATGCTGGCTTTTCTGGTTTGTGCCGGTATCTGGTGGATCGTCCGGGACGATCCGAGTGAAAGAGGCTATCTCAGTTATGCGCCCGCGCATGCCCGGCAACACAGTCGAACGGTGATTGACATCATATCCGGTATCATTGAAGTCCTGCGCTATCCAAACACCTGGCTGCTCTTCGTCATACCGGGTGGTATCGTCGGTTGTGTACAGACGTTTTCAGGGCTCTGGGGCGTGCCTTTTCTCGTCACTCACCACAACCTCACTGACACCGGCGCGGCGGGATTATCATCGATGCTTCTGGTGGCCTGGGCGGTCGGCAGCCCTTTTTTCGGAGCGATTTCAGACCGGCTCGGACGCAGAAAATTACCCTACATCGTGGGTTGCGCCGTGGCGACAGTCGGGTGGGGCCTGGTTCTGTTCGTTGCCCCCCTGCCACTGCACTGGCTCATTCTATTGATCCTTGTCACCGGTTTCGCCTCGGGCTGCATGATCATCAGCTTCGCTTATGTCAAAGAGTCGGTGCCGCCGGATTTGACCGGAACGGTTTCCGGCCTGATCAACATGGGTGTTATCATGGGGCCGACTCTGCTGCAGCCGGCGGTGGGTTGGGTGCTCGATCGAAGATGGAGCGGGCAGACCCTAAACGGCGCTCGGGTCTATGACCTGGACGCTTTCCGTATCGGTTTCAGCCTCATGTTCGGGTGGATGGTGCTGGCATTTATACTGCTTTTTTTCACCCGGGAAACAAACTGTCGACAGGTTGTCACAAGGACACAATACGCAACACAGGCGACGGTCCGATAAAGTTCGGGCAATCCCGCCGCGATTCCGGTAACTAGTGTCCATCCACGGCTTCTTTAAGGGCACTGGTCAGTTTCCGATCCAGAAATGTACAAAATTTTCTGCAAGTTCAAGGAAATCAGCGGCATTGCGCGGAGGCGTACTCGTGTACGCCGCACAAGCGATTTCGTAGACCTGTCAGGTCTTTAGCGTGATTGACGCCGAAATTGCGGAAAAGGGCCATTTATGGACGGAAACTGATGGATAAAAGCGAGGACTACATCCGAATGTGTGCGACCGCCGAAGAAATCCAGTGTCGTTGGCAGCCGGCTTACGGCGACTTTTACGTCGATGCTGAGGATCAGATTCGGTGCTGGATTTCCAGAGACCCCGAGCCGGTGCGATTCAAAAAAGGATTCAGCATCTGTGTCAAAGACAGCGTCATCCATCTGTCGAAATTCACCTGGCTTCCCCGGCAGAATCAGCTGATCGAGATGGCACAAATTCCGGGACGCCGCTACGAGAGCATTGTGCAGGATTTTTTCGACTGGACGCGGCAGCCATATAGGAGCAGCAGCGAAACTCCTGGAAAACTGTTTCGCTCCATGGAAAAAATCTGGCTGGCCTTTGTTATGCAGCAAAAATACCGTAAACAATGGGACGAAAGCTCCTGGATCAGGGAACCGTATCCCGCCTAGCGGGGCTAGTGCCCATCCACGGTTTCATTAAGGGCACTGGCAAGTTTCCGATCCAGAAATGTGCAATTTTCTGCAAGTTCAAGGAAATCAAGGAATTGCGCGGAGGCGTACTTTTGTACGCCGCACAAGCGATTCCGTAGACCTGTCACGTCTTTAGCGTGATTGACGCCGAAATTGCGGGAAAGGGCCATTTATGGACGGAAACGGGGTTGATGACCTGTTGCCGACGTAAGACGCTTTCAGCTGATAGTGCTCAAATCGACACAAAACCGACACCCGAATTTCAGAGCCGAAAAAAGCGGGATTTTACCGAAAAACTTGATCAAGGCAGCACGAATGTGATTAATAGGCAATATAAAAAGGTTCCAGGTTCACCGTTCCCCGTTCAGAGCTATAGGATTATAGCCGTTTATTGAACCTTTGAACCCCGAACCGTGAACCTTTGAACCTCTGAACCCTTATATGAAACTACGCCAAAATGGCACAGTTTCTTTATCGATCAGACTGGCCGCTCGCGGCCAGAGGCGCCGCTCGTATGAAACTTAACGGTACTGTACTCGATAGAAGGGTAATCCCTATAGATAATATCCCGGGTATTGAGGACTTCAGAAATCTCAAATCCCAAACACCAAATTTAAATGAAATCCCAAATTTCAATATCCAATGACCCAAACAGGTTTGTTATTTGGAATTTTGGTCATTATGATTTGTTTGTTATTTGTTATTTGTGATTTGGAATTTTTCACCGAAACTAAAAAGTTTCTTTAACGATCAAACTGGCCGCTCGCAGCCAGCGGCTGTGCTGAACCCCGAATCCCGCGGGAAACCGAACAGTTAAGGTTTTTTCAACGTTAAGCGGTAAGAAAGGATATTTGATGATATTCATCGGCGAATTCTTCCACCTGACCAACCAAGAGGAAATTGAAGAACGAGATCGAAGACACGGCGAATTCAACCTGATCATCGACGCCCCGGATACTCAATCCGCCGTAAACAAGTTCCGCCAAAGGATCGTCGAATTTCGCCAAAAAAGCGAATTTTTCGAGGGCGATTGCAAGATTTTTTTTGTGCGTCTGCTGGAGTTTGAAAATTTTCCTCAATCCAGAGCGCTGATGCTGAACTACAAATCGACCGCCGGCGACCCTCTTGTGCCGTTTATCGGCTGCACCATACCATCGGATCAAACCGATGCCTGTCGGATTTACAACTGGAAGGACAACGCGCCGGAAATTGACGGCCGCAATGAAAATCTATTCATCGAGTTCAAAGGTGATATCAAGCAGATCGATTAAACCAATAGGTGCAGTTTTCGATCGCGTTCATCCGCATCATTCAGAAAAATTTATAGACAAAGGTGGCGGGGGTCCGTTGGGAATGCGCCTTATCTCTTCTGCGCTCTTGGACCACTATCGGACATATTTTGGAGGAGCATCTCTTTTAGTTTCAAGTGAAAAGCCTCCGGTACGGGGTCGTCGGCCAATTGCTTGCAAAGCTTGATGGTTTTCTTGAGTGTCGCCAGGCAATATTTGCAGGATACACACCCATCGATATGCGTTTCGAGTTGCCTGCGGGTCAGTTCGTCCAGTTCGCCGTCGATGTACTCGGACAACTTCTCAAACATCGCCACACAGTGCTTCGGGTCGTGTTCGTCAGACACCATGTTCAAAGTATCCTTTTAATCTGTCCCTCAGGTAAAGCCGCGCACGGTGGAGCCTGACCTTTACGTTGGACTCCCCGATGTTGAGTATTTGAGCCGTTTCGGCCGTGGAAAATCTCTCTACGTCCCGCAGGATCACCACTACCCGGTATTTTTTCGGCAACGAGGTGATGGCTTCCTGCAGCATTTTCGAGAGCTCCTCGTTTAAAAGCTTTTCGAGGGGCAGCTGGGCCCAATACGGCATTTCGCCGAGCGTCGATGCATCTTCTTTGGGCAGAAATTCCTCCAAAGAAAGTTCGCGTTCCGGAGCAAATTTGGATTTTCTGCGCTTTTTGATGCAAATGCTTGTGGCAATCCTGTAAAGCCAGTTCTTAAATTTTGTTTCGTATCTGAAGTCTTTGAGATATTTGAAAACGTTTAAGAATGTCTCCTGGACCATATCTTCGGCATCGCGCGTGTCCCCGCACATCCGCGACCCAAAATTGTAGAGTTTATTCTCGTAACGCTTAACGAGCTCCTGAAACAAATCGTGCCGGCCCGCATTGATGGCCTCAACGAGTTCGGTGTCGCTATCCTCGATCTTTTTCCGTTTCCGGTTGGATGTCATGACCCTTTTTTCTTGTCACCTGACAAGCGTCACTCATTCAGGTGGATATCCCCATTTTTGGCAGAATGACAGCTTGCAACAAAATCCATACGCCGATTACTAAGAACAAAATCAGCATTTCTATCATAACCTTATCTCCTCATAAGTAAGTAGTTGCGCATGGGATGTCCACTCCTATTTTTGGCCCAAAAGGTTGGAACGAAACAATAGCATCTCCGCACCTTAATTTACCGGAAAAAGAACTGCCCATAGTGAACCTAAAGTGCCTGTTCGGTTACAAATATTATATTTCAGGAAAACTTGGCCCTGTAAAGTCGCAGGCTGTTGCTGACAACCGAGATACTGCTGAAGGCCATGGCCAGTGCCGCCATGATTGGGTGAAGCTGCCGCAGAAAATGGGGCAGGCTGTCAAATGGATTGAGAATCCCTGCGGCGATGGGGATGAGAATCACGTTGTAGCCGAAAGCCCAGAAAAGGTTTTCCTTAATCGTGCGCATGGTGGCCCGACTGATTGCGATCGTGCGCGGTATGCCGGTCAGGCTGCCGCTCGACAAGATGACATCGGCCGTTTCGATGGCCACATCCGTACCGGTCCCGATGGCCAGACCGACATCGGCCTGAGCGAGCGCCGGTGCGTCGTTGATGCCGTCGCCCACCATGCCGACCCTTCGCCCCTCTGCCTGCAGCGCTCTGACCTTGGTCGATTTTTCGTCGGGTTTGACCTCCGCGACAACCTCATCGATGCCGACCTGTCCGGCAATCGATCGGGCGGTTTCCGGATTGTCGCCCGTCAGCATGACAACTTTCAGTTTTTCGCGGTGCAGCGCCGCAATGGCCGATTTGGACTCGGGTTTCAAGGTATCGGCAACGGCGATCAAACC
>Ga0316189_10007429_pt1 | contig 10359 bp, 7 predicted proteins | sample LowCovwburrow_MG_FD_204930 | JGI IMG/M metagenome (GOLD analysis project Ga0316189, IMG submission 204930) | Coastal sediment microbial communities from Maine, United States - Lowes Cove worm burrow | ecosystem: Environmental > Aquatic > Marine > Coastal > Sediment | place: USA: Maine... | reverse complement strand
TCCTGAGAGGACTCGTCCACCGCACCTAGCACCAGCTGCAAAACGCTCATCCCAGCAAGCCGCGCATCTCGGGAATGAGATCGGTGGCGGCCAGGCCGCGCTGCCCCTCGCGTGCAGCGATATCCGCCGCTGCACCATGCAGGCAAACGCCCAGAGCGGCAGCCTCGAGCGGCGGGCGATGCTGTGCCAGCAGAGACCCGATGACGCCGCTGAGTACGTCCCCCATACCACCGCTGGCCATACCCGGATTGCCATAGTCGCTGAGCACCAGCTGCCCCTGCCCGGCGACGATGCTGCCATTGCCCTTCAGGATGACCACTCCACCGTAACGCTCCTGGAGGGCGCGACAGGCGGCAAAACGATCGCTCTGCACCTGTGTGACGGTCGTGTCCAGGAGCCTGGCAGCCTCCCCCGGGTGGGGCGTCAATATCCAGTTCTCGCGGCAGCTGTCGTCAACGATTCTGCCCAAAGCCAACAAGTTCAAACCATCGGCATCGAGCACCATCGGTTTGCCACTGGCAGCGGCAAACTGCAGCAGCTGCTCCGACCAGGTCGTTTGGCCTAGCCCCGGACCTACGACCAGTACGTCAGAGGCATCCAGCAGGGGGGCCAGGTCCAGGCCGGAACTGACCCCCCGCGGCATCGTCTCCGGCGTGCGTGCCACCAGCGCTGCCACATGCTCGGCGCGGGTGGCTACGCGCACCAGCCCCGCGCCGCAACGCAGTGCCGCCTCCGACGCCATGGCGGCCGCGCCCGCCATGCCGCGTTCACCGCCGACCACCAGCACACTGCCAAAATGCCCCTTGTGCGAAGTGGCAGGCCTCGGTGGCAGCCTTGCCAGCAGCGACTCCAGTTCCAGCCTGCCGCAATCACTGTAAACCCGCGTGTAGACTTCCGGCGGCACGGCAAGGTCGGAAAAATGAATCCCACCGGTGTAGTCGGCAGCGTCCATGGTGAACATGCCGCGCTTGAGTCCGATAAAGGTCACCGTAAGGTCAGCGCGCACGGCCAGGCCCAACACCCTGCCAGTATCCGAGCAAAGTCCGGAGGGTATATCGACCGCCAGCACGGGCACGCCGCCCGCGGCCAGCGAGTTGATGGCGTCGATGGCATCCCGATACTCCCCGCGCACCTCACCGCCCAGACCAGTGCCGAGCATGGCGTCCACTATTACGCCCTCCTGCGACAGGACGCCTGCGGCGAAAGACTGCATATTGACCCCATTGGCCAGCGCTTGACGCCTGGCCAGCAAGGCATCCCCGCCAATTTTGTCCGGGTCGCCCAGCTGGTATACGGTGACGGCAATACCCCGCTTGTGCGCGAGATCTGCCATCAGGAAACCGTCCCCGCCGTTGTTGCCGGTGCCGCATACGACTTGTATGCACTCGGGTACCGGCCAGTTTTCGAGCAGGGCGCCGAATGCGGCGCTGGCGGCCCGGGACATCAGGGTAATACCCGGCACCTGGTAATCATGGATGGCACAGTGATCAAGGGCGCGGGTCTGCTCGGCAGTGTAGAGTCTCTCTGTGCCCAGTGGTTCTGATAGCTTGTGCGACATGGTTTCCAGCAGTCTCCGGCGGTGAAATAAAGCAACTGTGCGCCTGCCGGCACGCCGCGCGTTCCCGGACTCGCGTGACAAAAAGAGAGGCGCGCGGCAGCACCGTTGGCTCTGCTCAGGGAAATCCAGCGAAAGAGTCTCCCAAAGCGACGAGATCTGGCACAATTATAACCTCATGTCCCTGAATCGTGATGCCGTTTTGCCCCCGAAATTGACATTCACTGAACAACGCTCACTGCTGCGACAGATTCGCCGGTGGGCCGCCGACATGGGTTTTGCCCAGGTCGGCATTGCGGATATCGAGCTGGCCGAGCACGAACAGTACCTGCAAAAATGGCTTGATGCGGGGTATGCGGGAACCATGGACTACATGTCCCGCCATGGTAAAAAGCGTTCACACCCCGAACAGCTGGTGCCGGGTACTTGCCGCGTCATTTCGGTGCGCATGGATTATCTTGCCGAAGACACGCGGCCTAAGGAAGTATTGGCCACTTCAGAAAAAGCCTACATCTCCCGCTACGCCCTCGGACGCGACTATCACAAGCTGGTGCGCAAACGACTGTCGCAGTTAGCCCGGCGCATAGAAGAAGAGGCAGGAGGCGGCCATTACCGGGCCTTCGTGGACAGCGCGCCGGTTCTGGAACGCGCGCTTGCGGAGCGGGCAGGGCTGGGATGGATTGCGAAAAACACGATGCTGATCAATGCCGCAGCGGGCTCCTGGTTTTTCCTGGGCGAGATCTATACCGACCTGCCGCTGCCGGAGGACCCCCCGCAGGCCGGCAAGCACTGTGGCAGCTGCACCGCCTGCCTGGAAATATGCCCAACCGATGCCTTCGCCGGCCCTTTTGAACTGGATGCTCGGCGCTGTATCTCCTATTTGACAATAGAGCACAAGGGCAGCATCGACCCGGCGCTGCGCCCGCTCATCGGCAACCGCATCTTTGGCTGTGACGATTGCCAGCTGGTCTGTCCGTGGAACAAGTTCGCCGTCGCCACTGACGAGATCGACTTTCAGCCAAGACACAATCTGGCAGACGCGGCACTGGTTGACCTGTTTTTATGGGACGAGGATACGTTCCTGACAAGAACAGAGGGTTCCGCCATTCGACGTATCGGTTATGAAAGATGGCTGCGAAATCTGGCCATTGCCCTGGGTAATGCGCCCACTTGCGATGAGGTAGTGCAGGCACTGAAGCACAGGGCGAATTCTCCCTCCGCCCTGGTACGCGAGCATGTGTCCTGGGCTCTGCTGCGCCACACCCAGCCCGGGACGGGATAACCCGGGAGCCTGGCGATCATCACCCGCCAGAACTCCCGGCGGGCAACAGCTTCGCCGGGACGGCGTGGGACCTGCCCGGAAGGCGTGGGCCCAACCCCTATTCAAGTCGAAGAAAGTGTTCGCGGTAATACTGCATCTCGGCGATCGACTCGCGGATATCATCCAGAGCCAGGTGCGTGCCGGTTTTGGTGAAGCCGGCTTCCAATCCGGGCCGCCAGCGCTGCATGAGAATTTTCAGTGTACTGACATCCAGGTTGCGATAGTGAAAAAAGGACTCCAGCTCGGGCATGTGGCGGGCCATGAAGCGTCGGTCCTGGCAAATTGTGTTGCCGCACATGGGCGAGGCACCGCGCGGCACCCACTGCTCCAGGAAAGTGATGGTCTCCAGTGCGGCACGCTGCTCATCGTGGGCACTGGAGCGGACCCTGTCTACCAACCCGGAAGCGGTGTGGTGCGAGGTGTTCCAGTCATCCATGCCATCGAGCAAGGCATCTGGTTGGTGGACCGCGATCACCGGCCCCTCGGCCAGGGTATTGAGTTCCGAGTCAGTTATGATGGTGGCGATCTCGATCACCACATCGTTTTCGGGCACAAGCCCGGTCATTTCCATATCCACCCAGATCAGGTTGCTGGCGTTTTGCATTGCTGGACCGTTCCTGTTACCTATTCGGCCGGCAGTGTAACAAATTGCCTCGACAGCCGAATGCACTACCCCAATAATGCCCACTATGAGCAAACGCAAACTCAGCCGACAACAGGCGTGGCGCGTGGAGAAAATCCAGGAGGAGCGGGCCAGGCGCGCGGCACGACGCGATTCCGCGCTGGAAGAAGCCCTTACTGCAGGCGAGTTGGGGCCGGAACGCGAGGGAGTTATCGTCGCCCACTACGGCACCCAGGTGGCGGTGGAGGCACCAGGGCGCGGCAGCCAGCGATGCCATATGCGCGCCAACCTGGAGGGCCTGGTGACCGGGGATAGGGTGGTGTGGTGTGAGGGCGACCCGCTTGGGGTGGTAGTGGCGCAACTGGACCGCAGTAGCGTCCTGTCACGCCCGGACTCCTACGGTAAGCTCAAACCGGTAGCGGCGAATATCGACCAGATCATCCTGGTCATCGCCCCGTACCCGCAGCCCCATGCCAACCTCATCGACCGCTACCTGGTGGCAGCGGCGGCGGTGGGCATCAAACCGGTGATTTTGCTCAACAAGGTGGATCTGCTGGAGACACAGCAAGACCTGGAAATCGAGCTGGACCGGCTCCTGGCCACCTATCGAGACCTGGCATACCAGATACTGCATACGTCAAGCCTCAAGGGCGGGCTGGAGGAACTGCACGCGGCTCTGCGCGGGTGCACCAGCGTCTTCGTGGGCCAGTCTGGCGTGGGCAAGTCTTCGCTGATCAATGCATTGCTGCCGGAGGCGGCACTGCGCGTGGGAGCGCTATCGGAAAATACACTCAAGGGCAGGCACACCACCACTACTGCCGAACTGTTTCACCTGGCGTGCGGCGGCAGGCTGATCGACTCTCCAGGGATTCGCGAGTTCGGCTTATGGCACATGAACAGGGCGCAGGTGGCGCTGGGCTTCAAAGAATTCCGACCCCTGCTGGGTAACTGCAAATTCAGGGACTGCCAACACGAACGGGAACCTGGCTGCGCGATTTTGCAGGCGGTCCGCGCCGGTGCGATCAGCGAGCAGCGCCTGGCCAGCTACCGGCAAATCGTCGCGAGCCTGGAGGAACACTAGGGGGGTGACAAACCCTCATTGAACTGCCCCAGGGCTTCACCCAAGCGGGTAGGCGAAGCGGCGCTGCAGCTCGCGTCCCATGACATGGCGTCCTTTGGAAACAGCAGTATCACGGTTGAACCCAGCTTGAAGCGCCCCATCTCCTCGCCCTTGGCCAATTCGACTGGTTCGGGCAAGGACAGGAAGTCAGTTGTCGCAGGGAGTCTGGGCGGCGGTGCCACCTGGCCCGACCAGACTGTCTCGATTCCCGCAACCACCATGGCGCCTACCAGAATCATGGCCATCGGGCCGGCCGCTGTCTCAAAGTAACACACCAGACGCTCATTGCGGGCAAACAGGCGGTCCACGCTCTGCGCCGTGGTGCCATTCACCGAGAACAGTCGACCCGGTATATAGCAGGTCGCGGTTAAGCGCCCGGCGACCGGCATATGTACCCGGTGGTAGTCCTTGGGAGAGAGATAAATAGTGGCGAAATTGCCACCGTAAAACAGCTGTGCCCGCTCCAGGTCACCTCCCAACAACTCCTCCGCACTGAAATAGCGACCCTTGGCCTGGAAAAGCAGGTTTTCCTGTATACGCCCCATCTGGCTGATAGCACCATCGGCTGGACAGACAATATCGGCATCACCTATCTGGCGGGCACCTTCTCGCAGGGGACGTGTGAAAAAGTCGTTGAAGCTGGCGTAACGTGCCGGGTCTGGCTCCGCGGCTTCCGCCATATTCACCTTGAAATGGCGGACAAACCGCTGGATGACCCAGTTCTTCAGCCAGATTGGTTGGCGTAACTGCGCCAACCAGCCGGTACAGCGGGACAATAAGTGATGCGGCACGAGGTGCTGAAATATGACAAACAGGGTATCCATGGGCCATAGTGTAATACGTAAATCCCTGTAGGTGGGAAACTCTGCACTGTGAAGATATGGCTAATCATTGCGCTGTGCGCTTCATCGCTAGCCCTGGCCGGCGATGGCCCACCCTCGGCCACTAAAAACGACGCTGACCAAAAGGAAGGGAGAGAAGGCTGGGCACCCGCGGCACCCGCGACGCAGAAGGGACAAGAAGCGCAAGAGGCAGATGATATTAACTGGATGGACAACAGCCACGCCTACGCCACCGAGCAGGCCCAGGCGCTCACGGAGTGGATGGACAACTATTTTGGCGATCCGGACTATGACATCGAGCGGGCCGAATCCCTGCTGCGTCTTGAGTGGACCAATGAGTGGGATGAGGAGGACCGCTACAACACCAACGTGCGCCTGCGCGGCAAGCTGCAATTACCCAGGGTGTCCAAGCGCCTTAACCTGGTGTTCAGCGGGGAAGACGGCGATGAATTATCCGAAGATGAACGCTCGCGCGAAGACAGTGTCGGCCTGCTCTACAATCTAGGGGAGAAGGGGCGCTCCCGAGTCGACCTCACGCTGGGTTTCAAATGGGATGGCTTACGCCCGGGTATCCGCTACCGCGCCCAGGGTCCGCTGGCAGATAAATCGCGTTATCGCTTTACCCAGCGCTTGCAATGGGAGACTGACGAGGGATTTTTCACCACTGGCCAGGTCAACCTGGACCGCGCTATCACCAAGTCAGATCTGCTGCGCTGGAGCAACCGGGTAGTCTATGGGGAAGAAACTCAAGGCGCTGAGTGGCGCACCCGCTTGTCGTGGCGCCAGCGCCTGCGCGACCTGGAAAAGAGCCACCAGTTCGTCGTCGCCTACTTCGGCTCGATCAACGGTGCCACCGATCCTTCACTGGTCAAAAACTACAAGCTCGGTGTACTACTGCGTCGACAGGTGTATCGCCGCTACCTTTTTTTCGAGCTGGAACCGTCCTACAACCTGCGCAAGCGCAAGGATGACAACCAGCGCAAGAGCATGTGGGCCCTGATGCTGCGTTTCGAGATCGCGCTGGAGCGCGACTTACTGCACCAGCGCTAAGCTTTCCGACAGGCGGGATCGGGGCCGCCCCCGCCGTCTTTGCGCCAGAGCAGCAGCCCTACAGGTTTTCCTCGGCAAATGCCGCCAGGCGCGACCTGACGATACCGTTGACATGCATGATACCGGCATGGGGATAGGCCTTGCTCTTCTCCACGAGATAGGTGAGGCCCGAGGTCAATGGGGAGATATACTTGTTGTCTATCTGCGCCAGATTGCCCAACACCACGATCTTGGAATCCGCCCCCACCCGGCTGATGATTGACTTGAGCTGGAACTGGGTCAGGCCCTGGCTCTCATCAATGATGATGTAGGCGTTGTTGAACGAGCGTCCGCGCATGAAGTTGAGAGACTTGAACTGGATATTGGCACGCTCTTTCACATACTCGATACTGCCGTGGCAGGACTCGTCAGTACCGTGCAATATCTCCAGGTTGTCATCGAATGCCGCCAGCCACGGCGCCATTTTTTCCTCCTCGGTTCCAGGCAGAAAACCGATCTCCTCGGCAATCGGGGGAGTGGAACGCGCGACAATTAGCTTGCTGTATTTATTCTGCTCAAGGATCGCGTGCAGCCCATAGGACAGGGCTAACAAGGTTTTACCGGAACCTGCGGGGCCGGTCATCACAGTCATATCCACGCTGTCATCGTCCAGCAGCGACATGGCCATTGCCTGCTCGAGATTGCGCGGAGCGAGACCCCAGAAACGCTTGTGCATCAGGTTATCGCGGCTATCGCAGCGCAGGTACACGAAATCCTTGTCGACCCGCCGCACAAAAGCCATGAATTCCTGATCGTCATGCACGAACATATTGGGATACGCCTGCGGCAATGACTTTCTCGGAATGCGGTGCAGTGTGCAGTCACCCTCGCGCAGGGTATCCACCTCGCTGATGTTGGACCAGAAGTCTCCTTCAATATGCTCATAGCCTTTGGCCAGCAAATCGATGTCATCCAGAACCCGGTCGCGGCGATAATCCTCAACATGCATCAGGCCGGACCCCTTGGCCTTGATTCGCATATTGATGTCCTTGGTTACCAGGCAGATGAAGTCATCCGGATTTTCCGCCTGCAGGCGAAGGGCGACATTGATGATTCTGTTGTCATTGGCCTGGGCCTGGGTGTCGTCCAGGTACATCACCTCCGAGTTGTCGGACAGCAGCTGGTCAGGGTAGATAGCCAGGGTGCCGGGAGTCAGGCCCTCCGGTTCGGAGCCGGGCACCTCTACCCCTTCCTGGATCTCCAGCGGCGAGGCACAATCCACCACCTTGTCGATCATCTGGATGGCGATACGCGCCTCCCGGCTAACCTCCTTGTCACGCCGATCCTTGATGTGGTCCAGCTCTTCAAGCACAGTCATCGGAATGACCAGGTGATGCTGTTTGAAGGCAGTTACAGCCATCGGGTCGTGCAGCAGGACATTGGTGTCAAGTACGTAAGTTTTCTTTATGACCGATTTAAGGGGTGTGGTTTTTTCCACGCGCAGGGCGGAGCCTGAGTCCATAGAGACATCCTCATAAGTAGTTCACTGTGAAATGGTCTGGTTTTCTGTTTTTTTGATACGGCGGTGATGGCCGGGTTGGAGGTGGGGGAAAGTTGCCTGAAACAGGCGATAGCGGCAAAGTCGGGAGCGAATCGAAGCGGGGCTGGAGAAGCCCGGTGACAGCGCTTACGCGCTTATTGTATGACGCAGGACAACCGGCGAACTGCTGACCGACCGACGTCAGGTAATTCTTCAAAGGCGTTTCCTGACGGATTCAACTCAACCGCATGTGCTCGATTATTAAACCGCGGGGGCCAGGCTGTCAATGGCGCAGTGGCAAATGGTACAGGCTTTGCACACAAGCGTGATGACTCACTGACATACGAGGTAAATTCAGCTACGATAGAGCGCTTGTGTGTAGTAAAAATAAGAAGCTCCGTCCATGCTCAACCAGGACTCACTGTCCCAGCTAAAAGGCCTCAAGTCTCAAATGGAGGCGGAGAAGGAGCGCGCCGAAGCGGTGGTCAAGGGCACCCAGGCCCGCTATGGCTTTGCCGTGCTGGACGATGGTCGGGAAATATTCATCCCGCCGGATGAAATGCTCAAGGCTTTTCCCGACGATCGGGTCCGAATCTGCATCCGCCCAACCAAAGACAACAAAACCGTCGCAGACATAGAAAAACTGGTCGATAGCCCGCTGGGGGACTTTACCGGACGCTGTGTGCGCAAGGGTAAAGCTGTTTTCGTGGAGCCTGACCTCCCGCAACTGAAGCGCTGGCTGTTCATCCCGCCGCATTCCCGCAATGGCGTCAATGAAGGTGACTATGTACGCTGCGCCATTTTGCGCCACCCCATCCGGGACGGCAAACCCCAGGCAAAAGTGCTGACGGTCATTGGCAATGAAGAAACTCCGGGAATAGAAAACCTCTACAGCATGGCCAAATACCACCTGGCCGCACAGTGGAGCAGTTCCAGCAAAAAGGAACTTGCGGCACGCCTGGCCTCCTGCAACCCCAGCGAAACAGAGAAGCGGCGCGACCTGACCGACCTGGAATTCGTGTCCATTGACGCGGCCAAGACCCAGGATATCGATGACGCCCTCTACGCGGAAATCAGCAACGATGGCTGGACCCTGTTTGTCGCCATCGCGGACCCCACAGCCTATATCGAGGTTGCGTCTGAGCTGCGCCGGGATGTGGCTGCCCGCGGCACCTCGGTTTATTTTCACGGTGACGCACTGCCCATGCTGCCCGAGGCCCTATCCCAGGATACCTGCGCACTGTCCGAGGGCAGTGATCGCCCTGCGCTGGTGTGCAAGGTAGCCGTGAGTGACAGCGGCGAAGTCGGCGAATTCGAGTTCATCGAGGCCATGGTGCGATCCCGTGCAAAATTGTCCTATTACGCGGTTGACCGCTACCTGAACGGCCAATACGACGAACTGATGAGCCACGCCACGCCGCTGGAAGCGCTGTACCAGGTATACCGGGCCCTGCGGTCACACCGGGAGCAGTTCGGCCTGGTCATGGAAGATCGCCGCGAATACCGCTGGATTCTTAATGACAACAAGCAGATCGAGACCATCGAGCCTTACGAGAAGCTGCTGTCGCAAAAATTGGTGGAAGAGTGCATGATCGCTGCCAATCGCTGCGGGGCCCGTTTCCTGGCCGACCACCAGGCCAGCGGACCTTTTGTGGCGCACCCTGGTTTTAGACCGGATAGACTGGATGAAGCGCGCAAATTCCTCACCATGCACCTGCCTGACCTGGCTGAAGAGGACCCCGCCAGCATCGAGGGCTATCGCAACATCATGCGCGGTCTGTCCGCCCAGGGGCACAGCCTGCCACTGCGCAGTATGGTTAATCGTTTGTTGACCCGGGCGGAGCTGGTCACCAACTGCGCAGCACATATGGGCATGGCACTGCCGGGCTACACCAATTGCACCTCGCCTCTGCGCAAATACGTGGATTTCCTGGTGCATTTGCAGATCAAGTCCATACTCCATGGCGACGATGCACAACAAGTCACACCGGAGATGCTGTCCGCCCTGGCTGACCGCCTGGCGACCACCCGCACAGCCACTCAAGAGGCGGAACGCTGGTTGGCCAGCAAATACCTGAAGCGGTTGAGTGATGGCCAGGACGTGACCTTCAAGGCAAGGATCATGCACATCAACAGCAGTGGATTCAACGCGCGACTGGAGGACAACGGGCTGGAGGGATTTGTCGACTTGCGCAAGGATCCGGAAAAATTCAGCTATGACAAATGGACCGCCAGTCTCACCAGCACGACACGTCGTTTCCAGTTGGAGCAGGCCGTTGAACTGACGTTTAAAGGCGTGGATACAGACAATCAGCACCGCGCCCAGTTTG
>Ga0316189_10007427_pt1 | contig 10360 bp, 5 predicted proteins | sample LowCovwburrow_MG_FD_204930 | JGI IMG/M metagenome (GOLD analysis project Ga0316189, IMG submission 204930) | Coastal sediment microbial communities from Maine, United States - Lowes Cove worm burrow | ecosystem: Environmental > Aquatic > Marine > Coastal > Sediment | place: USA: Maine... | reverse complement strand
CTCTGCCCCGGTTCCGCACGGGCCTATAAGGCACTTCAGGTTGCCCTGCCGCTTCTCTACGAAGGAACCACGCCGATAAAGGGCGATTTTAAAATTACCCACGGTGCCGCGCTCTGCACTTCCCTGGTTTACGACTTTTTTATGCAGGGCTACACGGACAAAAAATTCCTTGAACTGGATATGTCCATTAAAGACAAACTCATCAGCATTGAGCGACTCTCAACCGGCAAAAAGGTGACTGTGGTCTTTGCCCCCTCTGCAATCCGGGGGCATGACCCGGCAGCAGCTGAGGCCGGTGACGTTATTCTCCGTGCCCAGGAGGGCCGGGGAATGACGATTCATATTGAAAAGGGATAAGGAGGAAGCGGCCCGGCACCCTTTTTGAGACTGCCTCCTCTCCACCGCCCTTCTTTCCACTCCCGCTCCTCCCAGAGCGGACAGCGGGTCAGCATACACTCCCGGTTCTTCTCGTATTGGCTGCAATGGAGTGCTGTTTCCGCCGGAAGGGCAATCCCGAAAAACGTTTCAGAAAGCCGGGAAGCATGAATCAGGGCTAGCCAGGAATCGCGTTGACAGCACCGCCCCGCGTTCATTTGGGCAATTTCGGTCAATATTTCAGCGGTAAAATCCAAGGAGTGCTGACGCTCATCGGCTTTCAGCGGCGTCGCCTCCAAAATCAGGGAAGCAGCAATACCCGCACCGACAGCCGCGCCGCAGCAGCCCCAAAAACCGCAGGCTCCTCCGGGTACATTACTGCCCCGATCAATCCCGGTGGCAATAATATCTCGACTGATCGCTCCGCCGTTATTGTGATAGGCGGCCAAGATCACACCAGGCACCAGCGCATGATGTTCAGGCCCGTGCATCGGTACAGAGGGATGATTGCGGATACGGTTCATCAACCCTATCACGTCCTTTTCCGTGCTGTTCAGGCAAACCGAACGGACGACCGCAAGGCCTTCCAGCTGGTGGCAGCTGTCGCAGACATAATGGCCAGCAGTGCAGGTGCAGGGGGTAACAGCCTCTGTTTCGCAAAAATAGCAGCTCGCAGTCGTGCCGCTATCACTTTGATAGACCAGCTCCTCACCGCAGACGGTGCAGCCGCTGAGATGACGAAGAAAGGGACTGCCAGATACGACCGAATCCTTTTGTCCTGCCTCTTCCGGAGGCACTCCGCAGCAACAGGCCTCCTGCTCAATATTGGCAACAGCTCCTTCCTCATCAAGAAGAAAAATCTGCTCACCAAGCTGCTCTGCCTCTCGACGGGGAAGCTCGGTGATGCGCCCACGTTCCAAACGCTGGCCCGAAGATGTCACGAGGGCAGGCGCAGGTCCACGAAAGAGACAACGAACCTTTTCGTCTCCCCCGTCAACCAACTCCGCCAATCCTACCAGTTCCGCTTTGCCCGCCTCATAGGTCAAGGAATAAAAACGATGCCCTTCAACCTCCCGATACGGATACCGTTTATGAAGATACACTGAGGCAAACCCGCAATCCTCCAGCATAGCAATAAGATCATCCTGCTGCATGGCCCCGCCCAAGCACTCGCCCCGATACTTGGTGCTGTTCTTGATCGCCGCACTCACCGGTTCATCGCTGACCACATCAGCAACCACCAGCCGACCGCCGGGTTTGAGAATTCGCATAATCTCCAGATAAGTTCTGCGCTTATCCGGACTAAGATTGATCACGCAGTTGGATATCACCACGTCCGCAGTTGCATCGGCCAAAGGAATTGCCTCCAGATACCCTTTGCGGAACTCGATATTATCATAGCCCAGGTCCGTCACCACATGCTGTTTCGAGTTTCGAGCCAGCTCCAGCATGGCATCGGTCATATCAATACCGTAAACCTGCCCGGCTGCCCCGACCTCAGCTGCCGCAAGAAAGCACTCCACCCCGCTGCCCGAGCCCAGATCCACCACAGTTTCCCCCTTCTTAGGCGCAGCATCTTTGACCGGACTTCCGCAACCGTAGGATTTTTCTTTTGCTTCTTCAGGAATATAATTACCCAGGCCCGCAGCCGGGTTAAAGGGATTAACAATCTCTGTATTGGCCTGTTGGGCAGCAGCACTGTAAAATTCCCGCACCGAGGAATGGCCATCATGCTCAGCCAGGGAAATCAGACAATTGCAATGAGTGAGACTGACCGAGCCGTCAGAGCCGTTTTCCGTGTCCGGGCAATCATGACGAACATCACCCATCCGCAACCGAAACAGGCCCTGATCAGGATATTGTGCTGCCTGATCCGTAATGAGCTGCAAGGCCAACTGCTCGTACAAATCAATATAGGGATCATGACCGACCAGCTCATGGCCGGTGTTCCAGGAATGATCCGGATCTCCGCCGCCGGTAATGAATACTAAGGGACGTTGCTGCCGTTCCCCGGCATCTATCAAGCTGGTCGAACGAATCTTCTTCAGCATGAGGTTATTTTTCCAGACATCGGCCAGTCCCTGTTCCAAATGACCGCAAGCAAGTTCCTCCACCCGTATCAGGGCCGGAGAAGGAGAAAGCGTTCCATCCGGAGCCACAGCTAAGGATTCCCAGGCCATATTGGTCAAATCGAAACGGGAACCGGGCACAGCAAAGACCTGGGCCTTCATGGCCTCCAAGTTATCGATCTTCATTCCCAACTCCCGACAAACCTCTGTTGTCTTGACGATCTGAGAGAACAGGCGAACCACCGGGACAAACTGTCCGCTTGTTCCCTTGCCCCGGACAAAATGATACATCAGGTGGAGACCACCTGCCCCTAAAGCATGGGCCTGACGAGCGATTTTATCCAGCCGCCCCACATTATCGTTGTTGACAGCCACTGAAATGGTGAAGGCCAATCCTGCCTTTACAGCTGCCTGAAGATTTTCGCAAAGCCTGCTGTAGGTGTTGCGTCCCCGAAGAAAATCGTGTTCTTCCTGCAAACCGTCCAGACTAACTTGAAGATGAATCCGCTCATGATCCATCGCCATCAGTTCGGCAAGATGCTCCTCAAGCAGCAGCCCATTGGTCAAAATCGCCACATGATGGGCCGGATCCTTTTGCAAAACATATTCAATCGTTTGGCAAAAATCTGGATACACAAAGGGTTCGCCACCGGTGAAATAAAAAAGATGGCTGCCCAGCGCAGTGGCCTGATTAATGGCATCATGCAGCTGTTCTCGCTCAATGGTTTCTTTTTTGCTCGGAGAGGCGGCAAAAAGGCAATGGACACAGGAAAGATTGCAGGTATCTGTGATATGAAACCAGATCTCTTTTAAGGGGCCGAGACGCAAATGATGCCTGCGTCCCTGATAGGGCGGCGGTGTTCCTTGATCCAGGAGATACTCTAAGCGACGAAGATCGCGTCCGACCTGATCTGGTTCTTCGTGCCGGCTGTTACAGAACTCACCCAGAGCCACAGCCCGATTGCCGTGTTTTTGACAGGCCCTGAGCAGTTCATCGGTGCGGGTGGAAGGAACAAACCAGTCCGGTTTTTCCTGATCAATGTATACCGGCATTCCGGCATGTTCGATTCGGTGTAGTCGTGTGAGCCATTGCATGGGCATGTGTAAGAGCTGTTTATTTTATTATTTTTTTGAAGAACGAAGAAAGAAGATATTGCCGGTCCGTCTGAGTGCATGCAAAACGAAGGACTCCAGCTGCATGTTATCCCGGCTTAATCTGGTCACCTTAAAATTCAATACCTGCTTGTTTCAATAATTTTTCAAGCCTGTCTTTTTCCGCTTCTGCTTTCCTTCTTTCCGCCCTTTCGTAAGCTATTACCCGCTCCTGAGTCGCTAATTCTTCTAAAATCTCATCTTCCATCTCCATATCTTCACAAAGTTCTTTGTTGGCGGACGCCTTGTGCAGCCGTCTGATGATGACCTTAAATTCATCCGGAAACGAAGATTCCAGTACATCAAGAAAATGTTTACTCTCTTTGCTGGTATTGCTCTGATCAAAGATGCTCAACAGTGTTTCCAATTTATTACGATGTTTTTTACGCAACCTCCTCACCTGGATGATATAACTGTCGTGGGTGAGACTTTCTATGAACTCTTCTTTCCGGGTCAGTTTCTCCTTGGTGGCATGGTCGTAATAATCTCTTTTCACATGGATAACCGGGCTGTCATTATGCTGGAGATTATGCCCGAGTATATAAATACTTATAATGGGAAGCGCCTTCTTTTTCCGCGTCTTCTCATCCAGGTGGATATTAGATTCTTCCTGATACTGTTTGCCGAGATATTTACGAAACCGGGTTATATCAGTGGGAAATTTGGCTTTCTGCAACTCAATGATAACCAGCCTGCTGCTGCCGTCCGGCTCCCGTATTTTTGCTGCGAAATCAATCCGCAATACTGTCAGACCGCCGTCAGGAAGTTTTCTGTTCAACTCGGTAAAGGCGAAATCAAGGGATTCTATCTCCTGTTCAATGATGTTTGATATGACCAGTTTGGCAACTCGCATATCCTGCATCAGGTATTTGAACACTACATCGTATAGGGGATTTGCGACTTTCATTGTTTTATTCCTCGGATTTGATGGAGACAGTAGTAGTCAGGCAGGGTGTGCCCAGTACATCCCAGCTGGCTGCCTCTGTCTTGATATTATTTTTTACCGAGCTGTCTCTTTAATTCCTCAATAAGCTTTTTTTGATCATCAATAGTTTTATCACGAACCGCAATGATACGTTCAAGGCTGCCAAGTTCCTCTATGATTTCATCCTCAACATCCATAGTCTGTCTGACTCTGGGTTCGGCAGCAGCTTTAATCAGTCTTCGGATCACCTCCCTGTACTCAGCAGGATATTCGGACTCGGAAATATCAAGAAAATGGGGCGTCTTCACCGATGCGGGTTGCTCAAACACTGCCAGCACCTTTTCCAGAAGATTTCTCCGTTTCCGCCTGAGTTCGGGAATTTGAATAACAAAGCTATCATGAGTCAGGCTTTCGATAAATTCCTCCTGGACAGAAAGTTCCTCGCCTGTAGCATTGTCATAATATTTCCGCTCTACCCTGGTAACCGGAGCATGGACATTGTCCAGTCGATGCCCCAGAAAATAAATACTCAGGATCGGACAGGCTTTCGACCTGCCCCCCTGTTCATACACGTTGTTTTTGTTCGAGTACTGTTTGCCAAGATAGTTGCGGAACCGCATGATGTCGGTGGAGAATTTGGCCTTCTGGATCTCGATAATGATTCGCTTGCAGCGATTGTCGGGCAGGCGCACGGTCGCTGCGAAATCAAGCCGGTAGACGGTGAGCGACTTGTTCCCCTTGTCCATGTCGTCGCTGTATTCTGTGGGCTGAAAATCAAGGCTTTCTATCTCCTCGCCGATGATGAGCGAGATAATTTTTTTCGCCACGTTATTGTCGTCCATCAAATATTTGAAGACGACATCATATACCGGATTCGCAATTTGCACTATTTATCACCTTAAAATTCAATGCCTGCTTGTTTCAAGAGTTTTTCAAGCCTGACTTTTTCCGCTTCAACTCTCTCTTTTTCCGCTTCTGCCTTTTCTTTTCCCTCTTCTGCTTTCCTTTTTTCCGCTTCTGCTTTTTCTTTCCCCTCTTCTGCTTTCCTTTTTTCCTCTTCTGCTTTCTCTTTTTCCGCCCTTTCGTAAGCTATGAGCCGCTCCTGAGTCGCTAATTCTTCCAGAATCTCATCTTCCATCTCCATATCTTCACAAAGTTCTTTGCTGGCAGAAGCCTTGTGCAACCGCCTGATGATGACCTTAAATTCATCTGGAAATGAGGATTCCAGTACATCAAGAAAATGTTTACTCTCTTTGCTGGTATTGCTCTGATCAAAGATACTCAACAGTGTTTCCAATTTATTACGATGTTTTTTACGCAACCTCCTCACTTGAATAATATAACTGTCGTGGGTGAGACTTTCTATGAACTCTTCTTTCCGGGTCAGTTTCTCCTTGGTGGCATGGTCGTAATAATCTCTTTTCACATGGATAACCGGGCTGTCATTATGCTGGAGATTATGCCCGAGTATATAAATACTTATAATGGGAAGCGCCTTCTTTTTCCGCGTCTTCTCATCCAGGTGGATATTAGATTCTTCCTGATACTGTTTGCCGAGATATTTACGAAACCGGGTTATATCAGTGGGAAATTTGGCTTTCTGCAACTCAATGATAACCAGCCTGCTGCTGCCGTCCGGCTCCCGTATTTTTGCTGCGAAATCAATCCGCAATACTGTCAGACCGCCGTCAGGAAGTTTTCTGTTCAACTCGGTAAAGGCGAAATCAAGGGATTCTATCTCCTGTTCAATGATGTTTGATATGACCAGTTTGGCAACTCGCATATCCTGCATCAGGTATTTGAACACTACATCGTATAGGGGATTTGCGACTTTCATTGTTTTATTCCTCGGATTTGATGGAGACAGTAGTAGTCAGGCAGGGTGTGCCCAGTACATCCCAGCTGGCTGCCTCTGTCTTGATATTATTTTTTACCGAGCTGTCTCTTTAATTCCTCAATAAGCTTTTTTTGATCATCAATAGTTTTATCACGAACCGCAATGATACGTTCAAGGCTGCCAAGTTCCTCTATGATTTCATCCTCAACATCCATAGTCTGTCTGACTCTGGGTTCGGCAGCAGCTTTAATCAGTCTTCGGATCACCTCCCTGTACTCAGCAGGATATTCGGACTCGGAAATATCAAGAAAATGGGGCGTCTTCACCGATGCGGGTTGCTCAAACACTGCCAGCACCTTTTCCAGAAGATTTCTCCGTTTCCGCCTGAGTTCGGGAATTTGAATAACAAAGCTATCATGAGTCAGGCTTTCGATAAATTCCTCCTGGACAGAAAGTTCCTCGCCTGTAGCATTGTCATAATATTTCCGCTCTACCCTGGTAACCGGAGCATGGACATTGTCCAGTCGATGCCCCAGAAAATAAATACTCAGGATCGGACAGGCTTTCGACCTGCCCCCCTGTTCATACACGTTGTTTTTGTTCGAGTACTGTTTGCCAAGATAGTTGCGGAACCGCATGATGTCGGTGGAGAATTTGGCCTTCTGGATCTCGATAATGATTCGCTTGCAGCGATTGTCGGGCAGGCGCACGGTCGCTGCGAAATCAAGCCGGTAGACGGTGAGCGACTTGTTCCCCTTGTCCATGTCGTCGCTGTATTCTGTGGGCTGAAAATCAAGGCTTTCTATCTCCTCGCCGATGATGAGCGAGATAATTTTTTTCGCCACGTTATTGTCGTCCATCAAATATTTGAAGACGACATCATATACCGGATTCGCAATTTGCACTATTTATCACCTTAAAATTCAATGCCTGCTTGTTTCAAGAGTTTTTCAAGCCTGACTTTTTCCGCTTCAACTCTCTCTTTTTCCGCTTCTGCCTTTTCTTTTCCCTCTTCTGCTTTCCTTTTTTCCGCTTCTGCTTTTTCTTTCCCCTCTTCTGCTTTCCTTTTTTCCTCTTCTGCTTTCTCTTTTTCCGCCCTTTCGTAAGCTATGAGCCGCTCCTGAGTCGCTAATTCTTCCAGAATCTCATCTTCCATCTCCATATCTTCACAAAGTTCTTTGCTGGCAGAAGCCTTGTGCAGCCGTCTGATGATGACCTTGAATTCATCCGGAAACGAGGATTCCAGTACATCAAGAAAATGTTTACTCTCTTTGCTGGTATTGCTCTGATCAAAGATACTCAACAGTGTTTCCAATTTATTACGATGTTTTTTACGCAACCTCCTCACCTGGATGATATAACTGTCGTGGGTGAGACTTTCTATGAACTCTTCTTTCCGGGTCAGTTTCTCTTTGGTGGCATGATCGTAATAATCTCTTTTCACATGGATAACTGGGCTGTCATTATGCTGGAGGTTATGCCCGAGAATATAAATACTTATAATGGGAAGAGCCTTCTTCTTCTGCGTCTTCTCATCCAGATAGATGTTGGAGTCTTCCTGATACTGTTTGCCGAGATATTTACGAAACCGAGTTATATCAGTGGGGAATTTGGCTTTTTGCAACTCAATGATAACCAGCCTGCTGCTGCCGTCCGGCTCCCGTATTTTTGCTGCAAAATCAATCCGCAATACTGTCAGACCGCCATCAGGAAGTTTTCTGTTCAACTCGGTAAAGGCGAAATCAAGGGATTCTATCTCCTGTTCAATGATGTTTGATATGACCAGTTTGGCAACTCGCATATCCTGCATCAGATATTTGAACACGACATCGTATAGGGGATTTGCGACTTTCATTGTTTTATTCCTCGGGTCTGATGGAGACGGCATGAATGCGTTGCGTGCCCAGGGTGTTACCCTGAGCTGGTTTGTAGGGGCGCACCTGTGCGTGCGCCCGGACTTTTAACATGATCCCCAAGGGGATGATCGCTCTCGCCCCTCTGGTCTGGTTCCCAAGCTCCGGCTTGGAAACCCCTGTTCCTGAAGCTCTGTTTCACGTATCAAGCGGAGCTTGGGAACTAGAAAAATCAGTATGGCCTTTGTCCTGTCTTATTGCCAGCCGGGAAATAATTGCATACCCACAGCTGAGATCCATCGTCGCATAATGATATGCCACAACCTACTTCCTTGGTGGTTTTCCAGACAATTTGGGTGTAGTGTCCGCAGACACCACGGCAGGTATTATTTTCATGATCATAATCTGTTCCCTCACTGCCCCAAGCATTGATGACGTCCTGAGATGTAACCTCACTTACAGAGGCACTGCCATCGGTGGCCCATAACGACGCTCCAGACCAAAAAATATTTTCACCATAGTCGCTGTTTATGTTGTGCTTCATCAAGCAATCGTTTTCTGCTAAAAGATTAGCCCAGTTCTGCGAATAACGAGCTAGTTTTTCCGACCAGATAAGAGCAGGTACTCCTGCTTGGCTACGCCATTTATTGTGAGCTGAGATTATATCTGACGGATCAGTTGACAGTAATATATTAATAGCTTTACGACTTCCAGTAAGAATTGGTTTTTTCTCTAACGAAGAATCGTTAGTATTTTCATCCGACGTAGCCACAATTCCATCTACCGTTATGGCGGATAAATCTATTGGCTGTTCATTATCCCCCCGCCTTGAAAAATTGCCTCTCGCGCGTTTCTCCGTCTGTGCAAGCAAGGGAGGCTGTCCTTGCAACCCCTTCGGTACCAGTAAAAAATCACCCCAATCATGACCGGTCATATTGATAACCCCGTACAGAGGTGTCTGTCGGGCATTGGCAATAACAGGGCTCTTGATCCGATCAAACAGCCTGTCACCATCCAGAATTTCGCTGTTTCCCCGCAACACGTCAAGAAAAGCCTTGGCAAAAACCGAATGCCCTCCACCGCCGGAATCAAGAACAGGCTCTTCTCCGCCTGCTGTTAAAGCATTACGTGACCGTCGTTCCAGCATCCGTTGCAGCCACGCATTTTTTTCCATTCCGGGAGCCAGCTGCGCCTTGGATTCACGCATCAGTAGATTTCCGGAATAGCAGGAATCCGCCACCACCAACGCATGTTTCGCCTGAATAACTTTGAGCAGATTCGTCACCCTAGAAGTAGGAATCCAATCTATATCGTTGTCCTGTTCAGCATCCACAGGCTGCCAGTACCCGACTCCGATCAGGCGATCCAGATAACCATGCCCGGCATAATAGATGAGCAAATTATCTTTTTCCGAGGTCATGGTCTTGCGTAGCGTGGAAAAAGCACGCATAATTTCTTTTCTATTCCCGTCCAGAACCAGTTCAACCTCAAAACCGTATCGATTCTGCAAAACCTCAGCCACGGCCTTGGCATCTGCAATAGGTGTCTTCAGCGATTTGAGTTCCTTATAATTCTGATTACCAATCACCAAAGCATGAAAACGGCCATAGGGCGAAGATGCCTGCACCGGAACAGCAACAGAAAGAACGAGTAGAATATACAGAAACCTTCCCGGCATAACTACTCCCCTTCAGCCTTTTGCCGCAACTTCTCCAGCTCGGCACGGGCTTCCCCCGCCTCCTGCCCCTTTCCGTTTGCCTCCAGCAACTCCGCAAACAAAGACAGATGCGCCGCCTTATCAATCTCCGGCCCGTAGAGATAGGCCAGCCGCGCCATTGCCACGGCCTCGCCGATTCGGTTCTGCCGTTGAAAGATGCGGGCAATGCTGCTTAATGAAGGAGCGGCATCGGAAAGCGTCATGCCAGATGGCTTCATCTTTTCCAATTCCCGGCCAAGGTCGGTCGCCGCCGGTGTGGCATCCAGATCGACGTTTGGGAGTCTGTACAGCTCTTCTTTTCGCAATGTGGACTCGTCGCCGTTTCGGGCCTTCGTCTCAACGAATTCTTTCCGAAGCAGTTGCGGTTCACCCCGCCACAGCATAATCCCGATCAGCACAGTGCCGAACAGAGCGAAATAGATACCGGGAAGA
>Ga0316189_10007423_pt1 | contig 10363 bp, 7 predicted proteins | sample LowCovwburrow_MG_FD_204930 | JGI IMG/M metagenome (GOLD analysis project Ga0316189, IMG submission 204930) | Coastal sediment microbial communities from Maine, United States - Lowes Cove worm burrow | ecosystem: Environmental > Aquatic > Marine > Coastal > Sediment | place: USA: Maine... | reverse complement strand
TTGTAGGTTAATAGCTTTAGGTTAATAGCTTTAGGTTAATAGCACTGGTGAATTCAACAGGCTTTGGCTTACTGGCCTTCGTCTGTTGTTTCCTTATTCATACTATAAGAGTTGAATACATGAAAAACTCGGCCATCAGCAAACGCGACAGTTAAATCTTCGTAGTTCCAAAGCGCATACGACGCATGGGTGCCTATCGGTCCGCGAATACTGGCCGGCTCTCCCAGCGATGATTTAACCGTTGATTCGGACTTCCACCTAAGTTCACTTAGCCTCTGTTCGACAGAGTTTTGAGCAAAAACACTTGATGACGAAGCTACACACATCAAACCAAGCAGCAGAGCGCGCTTAAACGAGCCTGTATTAGAAATATGTGCAGAAAGATCTGAGGATTTAACTCTAAGTGGTTGATCTATATTCATCATTCTCACTCCAGTTTGGATATTCGGTTAGGGTTTAGATGTCGACAATATAGCAAAAAGCAACACCATGAACCAGTATCGTTGCAAATCGGCTCAATTAATTAATCATGATTTGACTAGAGCACTCTTAATCTACCCACACTCGCGCATTGCGGAACATGCGCATCCAAGGGCTATATTCACCCCATTCCGAGTCTCGCCAGGAGTTAGTATTTGTGCGAAAAATACGCTCTGGATGCGGCATCATGATGGTGATACGTCCATCGTCATTTGACAAACCAGCAATCCCATTGGGCGATCCATTCGGATTAGCGGGGTAAGTCTCAGTCACATGCCCAGTGTAATCGATAAACTGCAGTGCGGCTTTGGGCGCAACTGCATTCTGTTCCTTATGGTTCACAAATTCAGCCCGCCCCTCTCCATGGGCAACCACCACCGGCAATTTGGAACCTTGCATGCCCGCTAAAATAACTGAACTACTTCTCAATATTTCCGCTTGCACAAAACGTGCTTCATATTGTTCGGATGCGTTTCGCACAAAATGGGGCCAGTATTCTGCGCCGGGTATTATTGACTTCAAATTAGACATCATCTGGCAGCCATTGCATACACCTAGCGCGAATGCATCTTGTCGTTCAAAAAAGGCCTGAAATTCATCTCTGACACGGCTATTAAATAAGATTGATTTTGCCCACCCTTCGCCAGCACCCAAAACATCACCGTAGGAAAATCCGCCGCACGCTGCCAGGCCCTTGAAATCGTTTAGCTGTATGCGTTGTTCAATAATATCACTCATAGTGACATCAACCGCCTCAAACCCCGCTTGGCTAAAAGCAGCCGCCATCTCAAGCTGCCCATTAACACCTTGTTCACGCAGAATAGCAATTCTTGGCTGATGCTGGCCGACATAGGCTGCGCAAATATTTTCATTCACATCAAAACTCAAATCGGCAAACAAACCACTGTCGTTAGTATCCAATAATGAGTCGTATTGTTGCTCTGCACACAGTGGATTGTCGCGCAACTTCTGCATTTGATAACTGGTTTCTGACCACAATCGATGCAGCTCCACTCTAGAACAGTCCAGCACTGATTCGCCCGCATAGACTACCTTAATAGCATCTCCGTCTTGGGCAGAACCAATACATGAAAAATGTGGGTGCAAATCGAACTTTGAAAGTATCTGCTGGACCTCGGCAAGTTGATCGTCCCGTATTTGCAGCAACACGCCTAATTCTTCGTTAAACAGGTAGGGCAATAAGGCATCCAACTCACCCCCACCCAATTCCTCAGCAAGCGTTAAACTCAGCCCACAACGTGAAGCAAATGCCATTTCAAGGGCAGCGGTTATAAGGCCGCCGTCAGAACGATCATGATAGGCCCGTAGCAAATCTTGCTGCAACATCTCCTGAAGCGCTATAAAACCATGTTTTAACAGTTGCGCATCGTCAACATCTGGCGTGGTACAGCCAACTTGATTGTAAACCTGAGCTAAACTTGAGCATGCCAAACGCTGCTGGCCACCTGACAGATCGAGCATATATAGCTTGCTCGTAGAATATGGCTTAGCCAATACTGGTGTCAAAGTCTTTGCTGTATCCAGCACTGGCGCGAAAGCACTTATCACGCATGATACTGGAGCTGTAACGCTACGTTCTTTACCTTGCTCGTCCTGCCAAACACTCTTCATTGACATAGAATCTTTGCCAACCGGAATAGCAATACCTAAGGCTGGGCAAAGCTCCATGCCGACCGCTTTCACTGTTTCGTACAGTGCTGCATCGTCACCGGGGTGACCAGCGGCAGCCATCCAGTTAGCCGATAACTTTACTTCATGCAAGCTGCGAACATTGGCCGCACACAGATTGGTTAAGGCTTCGCCAATCGCCATACGGCCACTAGCCGGGGCATTCACTGATGCCAGAGGGGTGCGCTCACCCAGAGACATAGCTTCCCCAGTGGTGCCTGTAAAGGCGGTATTGGTAACGGCAACATCAGCGACGGGCACCTGCCATGGCCCAACCATTTGATCTCGCGCGATCATGCCTGAGACACTGCGATCACCAATGGTGATCAGAAAAGATTTATCCGCCACCGTAGGCAACGTCAATACGCGCTTTAGCGCATGCTCAAGCGTAATCCCGCCAAGGTCTAATTCGGTCGGCGACGCAGCCTTGGTTTTCACATCACGCAGCATCTTTGGAGGCTTAGCGAACAGGGTTTCCATCGGCAGATTGATTGGCGTTTGTTGTCGATCGCTACCCTCTACAAAATGCGAGTCACTCAATACCAAAACTTCATCATCGGTAGCCTGCCCTACCACACAATACAAGCATCGCTCTCGTTTACAAATTGCTTCGAATTCCGCCAGTCGCTCAGAAGATACTGCTAGCGTGTATCGCTCCTGAGCCTCATTGCACCAAATTTGCATTGGTGCCATACCAGGTTCATCATTAAGAACCTCGCGCAGGTTAAATCTGCCACCACGGCCGGCATCACCAACCAACTCAGGTAAGGCGTTACACAAGCCCCCTGCCCCAATATCGTGGATTGAAATAATTGGGTTGTTGTCACCCTTAGCCCAACATGTATCGATAACTTCCTGACAACGTCTCTGCATCTCAGGGTTACCACGCTGCACCGAAGCAAAATCTAATTGTTCTGAACTTTGTCCAGATGCGACACTGGAGGCTGCGCCACCGCCGAGGCCAATAAGCATGGCTGGCCCGCCTAACACAACAATGTAAGAGCTGTCTGGGATAATATTTTTTGCAACGTGTTGGCCTCGAATATTGCCTAAGCCACCGGCCAACATAATGGGTTTATGATAACCACGAACATCATCCTGATTGTCGATTGCCTGCTCATAGGTCCTGAAATACCCGGCGATATTAGGTCTGCCAAACTCATTATTAAAAGACGCCCCGCCGATTGGTCCCTCTAACATAATCTGTAGTGGAGAAGCGATTCTGGCCGGTTTGCGTTCTTCGTTCTCCCATGCTCTAGGCGCGTCCGGCAGGCGTAGGTTTGAAACTGAGAAACCACTTAAACCGGCTTTTGGTTTCGAGCCACGGCCAGTCGCACCCTCGTCACGGATCTCCCCACCTGAGCCTGTGGCAGCACCCGGAAACGGCGAGATGGCGGTTGGGTGATTATGGGTCTCTACTTTGCACAAAATATGCACATCTTCGAATTGTGATTGATACCGACCATCTTCGGGATTGGCAAAAAACCTCTCACCCGGCGAGCCCACCAATACCGATGAGTTATCAGAGTACGCCACCAGAGTCCCCTCTGGATTTTGCATGTGTGTCTCGCGAATCATTCGGAACAATGAATGCTGTTTCGACTCGCCATCAACAATCCAATCGGCATTGAAAATTTTGTGTCGACAGTGCTCCGAATTTACTTGGGCAAACATCATCAACTCTACGTCAGTAGGATTAATGTTTAATTTCGCATATTGCTCGACCAAGTAATCGATCTCTTGCTCGGAAAGCGCAAGACCAAGTTCAATATTTGCGTTTAGCAAGGCTGGCTTTCCGACTGTATCCAAGGGCACCTCAAACAATGGTCTGGGAAGCTCCGCTTTAAACAGTTGTTCGGCTTGCTCAATATCGTACACAAACGATTCGGTCATCGGATCATGCAGACAAATACTCAGCGCTTGCAACTCCTCAGAACTAAACGGGGATTGCGCTGAAACATAAAATGCAATCCCCCTCTCGATTCGAGCAATATTGGTTAACCCGCACTGGATTGCAATGTCAGTCGCCTTGGTTGACCACGGAGAAATGGTACCAAATCGGGGAACAATGAATACCCGTTGCCCCTGATGTTCCACTTCGGCCATCTTCGGCCCGTAGGTCAATAATTGTGCTAATTTTTGGGCATCCGAATCGCTTAGAGCAATGGACTCATCTTTTTGCTTAATCAGATGTTGGAACTCAGTATCGATTCGAACAATCGATGGGAAATTGAGTTGAATCGATTGTAATAACTTTTCAATTCGAAAGCTCGAAAAAGCTTGACTACCGCGCAATCGCAACATGCTAATTCCTTAAATAAACCAATTACTTAGAACAAAATAAAGCCAAGCTCTTTAATCGCTACGGCAATACATAAAGAGCCGCGACTACCAAACTGCTTCTACATCGACAAGCCCAAACGTTGCGCAACTTGTTCGTAGGCTTCAACTACACCGCCAAGGCCTTTACGAAATCTATCTTTATCAAGTTTTTCGCGAGTTTCCGCATCCCAAATTCGGCAACCATCGGGGGTGAATTCATCACCAAGATAAATCTGGTCACCTTGTCGTCCAAACTCAAGTTTGAAATCAACTAGAATCATGCCCGCATCGGCAAACAATTTGCTGAGGATATCATTTACCTGGAATGTACGTTCCTGCATGACCGCAACCGCCTCTTTATCTGCCCATCCAAATGATTGAATATGGTAATCATTTATCATCGGGTCATGCAGAGCATCGTTCTTTAAAAAGAACTCAAAGGTTGGCGTTGCCAAATCAATCCCGTCCTCGATACCCAATCGTTTACAAATTGATCCGGTAGCAATATTGCGGACTACACACTCAATGGGAAACATATCTAGGCGACGAACTAGGGCTTCATCGTCCGACAACAGCTCAAGAAAATGGGTTGCGACACCCTCTTTTTCGAGATGCTCCATTATGAATGCATTGAATTTATTATTGACCATACCTTTACGGTCTAATTGTTCAATACGCTCGCCATCAAAGGCCGAAGTATCATTACGAAAATGTAAAATCAAAGCGTCATCTTGATCGCTTTCGTACACGGATTTTGCTTTACCACTATATAGTTGTTCACCACGTTGCATAATAATTCCTCTAAAAAATAGTTCGGTGGGGGTTGTTTATTTAGAACCTTAGCCTAACTCGATGAGCTGAAGTTACTAATTATTTAAAAGTCGTGAAAATATTTGCTTAGCATCGGCGGCCACAACTTCAAGACCGCTGCGATTAATTACTGATACCAGCGTATCAGATTTATTTTCTTGCACATGCAGGGAACAGTGTTCGGATGACTCGGCCTTGCGACGGAAGATTGACCAACCGCCACTTGTTTTTTTATTTGAATCGCTATCGTCTATACTTGCACAGCCTATCGAAAAACGACCAGCAGCTCGATTACGGTTGTGCACAGTGATATCCGATTTTTGTAAATTCGAACTGAGGTAACTCCATGCTTGATCAAGCGAGGCATCTATACGCAAGCGAGCTGTATCATCCGCCTCAAGCACAGAGGCACTAATTACGCTAGATTTAGACGGCTGCACCGGCTCTGCTGAAACCTGATCCACCACCTGCGCGGCAATAACATTATTTTCAGCTACTTGTTCTAGGGAGCCCTCGGCTACTTGTTCTAAAGAGCCCTCAGCGCCCTGAGATAAAGAGCCCTCAGCGCCCTGAGATAAAGAGCCCTCAGCGCCCTGAGATAAAGAGCCCTCAGCGCCCTGAGATAAAGAGCCCTCGGCGCCCTGAGATAAAGAGCCCTCGGCGCCCTGAGATAAAGAGCCCTCGGCGCCCTGAGATAAAGAGCCCTCGGCTGCGGGCGCTTGCCGCTGGGTCTCAATATTGGCAGTAGTAGTAGCAATTGGTGCCCGACCCGGCTTACGTAAAGGTGGCAGAGTCTTAGCGCTACGATATTCTGCGCTATCATCTTGGGTGACAACCGTTTTACTGCCACCGCAGGCACTAACCATGAATGAACATACCAATAGCAGAGCTATGCTATTAAATTGGAAGTCAATTCCGGAAAAGCTGATCTTGAAATTCATCACTTTTGTCTCATTTGTCTTTTTTAACTTAAAGGCTGGCTGTGTGAGCCTATTTGGCTCTATTTATATATAGCTATAGCTCAAATACTAAACCATAAACTCTTCAACCGTCGATTTGACAGTTTCAGTGTACTCATCATCCAGAGCGGTAAGCGGTAATCTTAAGGTATTCGAAGTATACCCCAATAGCGAAACAGCATACTTAACCGGAATAGGATTTGATTCTAAAAAAAGATGTTGATGTAATTTTCTTAAGCCTGCGTCAATCTTTTCAGCCTGTTCAAAATCACCTTGCAGGGCAGCGGCACATAATTCATGCATTTCTCGTGGAGCCACATTCGCTGTTACCGAAATATCACCTTTGGCTCCAAGCTTCATCAGCTCCAACGCAGTACCATCATCACCCGAGAGTATACTGAACTCAGGGCCACAAACCTCGATCAACTGCTGGCCTCTACTAAGGTCACCAGTTGCATCTTTACAGCCAACAATATTATCAATTTCAGCCAATCGCTTTATAGTCTCATTAGACATATCAGCCACCGTACGCCCCGGCACATTATAAAGATATTGTGGTATCGGAACCGCCTCAGCTATAGCTCTATAGTGTTGATATAGTCCTTCCTGGGTGGGTTTATTATAATACGGCACCACCAACAAAACCGCATCCGCGTTAAGATCTGCGGCCTTTTGCGTTAAGTAAATCGCCTCTTGAGTAGAATTTCCGCCGGTCCCAGCGACCACAGGAATTCTTTTATCTACAGCTTTAACAACAAACTCAACCACAGCTAGATGCTCGTCAACAGTAAGCGTTGACGACTCTCCCGTGGTGCCAACTGCCACTATTCCATCGGTGCCGGCATCGATATGAAACTCGATCAGACGACCGAGGTTAATATAATCAATTTCGCCATCAGCCAGCATGGGCGTGATCAAGGCGACTATACTGCCTTCAAGCTTCATATTCTATTTTTCGCCTTTGGTTTATTTACTTTGATTGGGGGGCTGATTGGAGGACATATTCTTATGATCATGAAACTTACTGTAGGCGTAGCCAATGGTGCCGCTTACCAAATAAATAACACCAATCGAAAGAAACGCCATTGGCGGATCAAGATAGATAATTGCAATAACTATTACCAATACAATCAAACCAACAAACGGCATTTTATCTCTAAAATCAACATCTTTGAATGAGCGATATTGGATATTACTTACCATTGAAAATGCCACCAAGGCCATCATAATAAGCAAGCCATAACGCACTTCGCCTGCAGCAATATTATAGTCAATACAGACCCACACAACAGACGCAATCATAGCCGCTGCGCCCGGACTAGGCACACCAATAAAATATCGCTTTTCGTCCTGCTTTTGTACATTGAACCTAGCCAGACGCAATGCCGCACATGCTATATAAAGAAACGCAACCAAGCTACCCAGCTTGCCTAAGCCTGCGAAGGCGAACTCATATAAAACCATGGCCGGTGCTACGCCAAACGACACCATGTCTGCCAGACTGTCATACTCTGAACCAAAATCACTCATGGTATTGGTTAGACGTGCTAATCGACCATCTAGGATATCCATCACCATGGCAGCATAAATTGCCAAACAAGCGGCCTCAAAATGCCCGAGTCGAGATTGCATAATTGCATAAAAACCCGCAAACAAGCCCGCTGTGGTAAATAAGTTTGGCAGTACGTAAATCCCCTTAGCCGGCTTCTTAACCGTTTCGAGGCTGGAGACGGAGCTCATCCCTCTCCTAACGCCGCCTGGTAATTTTGTATGCTCGTCGCTCATTCTGCATGCTCATAGTTGATAGGAGGGTATTATACAAATAAGCGTAAACAATTGCTTATCCGATTCGACCTAAAATAGAATTACCCAAAGACACATTCACAGAAACACCAATCATATTTGCTTGTCGGTCCAGATACTGATCACGAAAAAATTGCAGCACAAAGACAGCTATCACCCAAAACAGCACAGCAACCCAGAATGAAAACTCATTAGCGGCGAGCAATGCTGAAAACAATATTAACCCAACATACAACCACCCTTCGCGAGCAAGCTTGGGACGAGAATCAATGATTTTCATATTGGGACAGCGTTGTTCAGCCCAGGCTTGCGATGCTTAGCCTGAATTTTATTTTTGCACAATAGCCAGATTCAACTAAATGTAAGGCTAGCGGGTGGTCAGCACACGCTCAGTAGAAGACATTCCCGTCACCCCAGAGCGCGCTATCTCAACAATTTCATGCTTCGACAGCGCTTTAATCAATTCATCTATTTTTTCACCACTACCACTGAGTTCTACTATAAACATTGTTTCGGTGACATCTAAAAGCGACGCATTAAATGCACCGACAACTCTATCTAGTTCGACCTTTGATTCCAAAGGCTCACTATCCTGCAATTGAACCTTAACCAGCACTACCTCCCGTTCTAAATGACGGTTAATCGTAATGTCATGCAATGCTGCCACATCGACCAATTTAAACAACTGCTTTTCAATTTGGTCTATGCGGCGATCGTCACCGCGGGTGACAATAGTCATCCGCGACAAAGTAGCATCATTGGTCGGTGCTACAGTTAGAGATTCAATATTGTAGCCACGCGCAGAGAACAGTCCAGACACTCTGGAAAGAGCACCTGATTCATTTTCGAGTAATACTGAAATAATGTGTCGCATATAAAAAGTCTGGGCTGAGTTAATTTGTTACGGATTGGGGCGCTTAGCTGCTGTTTTTGTTCGGGCGTAAACGCATTTCATGATGACCTTTTCCAGCTTCAATCATTGGATAGACATTTTCTTCACGATCAGTAATAAAATCCATAAAGACCAAGCGATCACGCATGGCAAAGGCCTCACGTAAGGCACCTTCAACATCGGCAGGATTATCAATCAACATGCCGACATGCCCATATGATTCTGCCAGCTTTACGAAATCTGGCAATGAATCCATGTAGGAGCTGGAGTAACGCTTCTCGTAGCTAAACTCCTGCCATTGACGCACCATTCCAAGGTAACGGTTATTCAGGTTAATGACCTTGATTGGCAAATCATATTGCTTACAAGTGGCCAGCTCCTGAATACACATCTGGATGCTGCCCTCACCTGTGATGCAGGCCACATCATCATCTCGATGCGCAAACTTAACGCCCATTGCCGCCGGCAGGCCGAAGCCCATGGTTCCCAGCCCTCCAGAATTAATCCATTTATGGGTGTCGGAAAAACCGTAGAACTGGGCCGCAAACATTTGATGTTGACCTACATCTGAAGTCACATAGGCACTTCCGCCTGTCACTTCATGCAATTTTTGCACCACAAATTGAGGCTTGATAACGGTATCGCTGCTCTCGTACCACAGGCTGTCAATGCCACGCCAATCATTAATCATCTGCCACCATTCTTTACTCAGCTCGGGATTAATTTCTTGCTCACGACGCTCGAGTTCGTGATTCAGCATTAGCAAGGTCTCTTTAGCATCACCTATTATTGAAATATCGCTTTTGATATTCTTATCGATAACTGAGGGATCAATATCAATGTGTACCACCTTAGCGTTTGGAGCAAACCCATCTAAAGTACCAGTAATACGATCATCAAACCGTGCGCCAATGGCGACAATTAAATCTGCTTGGTGCATGGCTTTATTCGCTTCATAGGTACCGTGCATACCTAGCATGCCCACAAATAACGGATCGTCGTGTGGATAAGCACCTAAGCCCATCAGCGTATTGGTACAAGGGAAACCAAGTTTTCGAACTAGCGTTCGCAGCTCCTGTTGCGCATTGGCCAACACCACCCCTCCGCCACTATAAATAATGGGCTGAGATGCGTTTAACATGGCTTCAACGGCAATCGATATTTCGGTCGGCTCGGCTTTCTCTACCGCAGGATAAGAACGCATATTAACCGCTTCTGGATACAAAAATTCAGCTAGCTGACCACTAATGTCCTTCGGAATATCAACTAGCACTGGACCTGGACGTCCGGAGGTTGCTATGTGAAACGCTTTTTTAATCGTGGTCGCAATATCATCAACATTTTGAATCAAAAAATTGTGCTTCACACAGGGTCGACTGATGCCGATCGCATCGATTTCCTGGAACGC
>Ga0316189_10007422_pt1 | contig 10365 bp, 10 predicted proteins | sample LowCovwburrow_MG_FD_204930 | JGI IMG/M metagenome (GOLD analysis project Ga0316189, IMG submission 204930) | Coastal sediment microbial communities from Maine, United States - Lowes Cove worm burrow | ecosystem: Environmental > Aquatic > Marine > Coastal > Sediment | place: USA: Maine... | reverse complement strand
GCGCTTCCAGGGAACTGATGAGGCGATTATTGTCTCTTTGATGCAGACCAATGCTAGGCTCATCCAAGATGTATAGTACCCCAACCAATTGCGTGCCTATTTGGGTTGCCAAACGAATTCTTTGGGCTTCACCTCCTGAAAGTGATTTTGAGCTTCTGTTCAGTGAAAGATAGTCCAACCCAACATCCAATAAAAATCGGATACGGGTTTTTATTTCCTTGATAATTTCCTCAGCAATTTTTAATTGATTGCCCTGTAACTTATTTTCCAAACCGTCGAAAAAATCAGCTACTTGGGCAATATCCATATTGGAAAGTTCGGCTATATTGCTTTCATCTATCTTGAAATTCAATGATTCTTGACGCAGTCTTGATCCATTACAAGAAGGGCAGGTAATCATATCCATATATTCCTTGGCCCATCTTTTTATTGAGGTGGAGCCAGCTTCCTCGAACTGATTCTTTATGAAATTGGAAATGCCCTCGTAATCAATCTTATAATTGCGCTTTACACCTAGGGTTTTTGATTCGATTTCAAAACTTTCCTGCCCGCCATTGAGTAGTACACTGATTGCTTCGGCTGGAATCTTGTTTATAGGGTCTGAAATTTGAAATTCATAGCGTTGTGCAATAGTCTCAATTTGTTTGAAAGCCCACGATTTTTTGTATTCCCCTAATGGAGCTATACCCCCAGCTTGAATCGAGAGCTTTTTATTCGGGAAGATCTTTGCCTCATTCACTTCGTAAACATGCCCCAAACCGTTGCATTTTTCACACATGCCTTTGGGTGAATTAAAAGAAAATGTATTGGGTTCAGGCGCGGAGTATGAGATTCCCGTAGATGGGCACATGAGATCACGACTAAAATATCGAGGATCCTTACTGCCTTCTTCCAAAACCATTAACACATTGTTGCCACTGTACATCGCAGTATTTATTGTTTCTGACATTCGCTTGTCCAAATCGCTATTTTCATCGATTTTTAAGCGGTCAACAACAATTTCTATGTCATGTATCTTGTAGCGGTCAACTTTCATTCCCTTAACAATATCCTTAACCTCGCCATCAACCCGGACTTTTACAAAACCTTGTTTGGCTATTTGTTCAAAGAGTTCCCTGTAATGGCCCTTTCTTGATTTTATGATAGGGGATAGAATATTGATTTTCCTGTCCTTATAATCGGCTATAATGAGCTCTTTTATTTGTTCATCGCTATAGCTGACCATTTTTTCGCCAGTATTGTAACTATAGGCATCACCAGCACGGGCAAATAACAATCTTAGAAAGTCATAAATCTCCGTAATCGTACCTACAGTAGATCTGGGTGATTTTGAAGTGGTTTTCTGTTCAATGGCAATAACGGGGGAGAGGCCGTCAATTTTATCAACATCTGGGCGTTCAAGGCCGCCTAAAAATTGGCGTGCATACGCTGAGAAGGTTTCAATATACCTGCGTTGTCCTTCTGCATAGATGGTATCAAATGCGAGGGATGATTTACCACTCCCAGATAGACCGGTGATTACCACCAGTTTTTCCCGCGGAATAGTTACATCTATGTTTTTGAGATTATGGACGCGAGCCCCTTTAACCTCAATATTTTCCTCGTAGTTTATCATCTTTTCAAAGCAAAGTTGCAAAGTTACGATTTTGACTTATAAAAAGGAAGCTGACTGAGTTTTGATTTTTCATGCTTGCATGTTAATTTTGACAGAAATATAGAATAGCTCATATGAAATTATTGGGAATAGGTTCGCGAATTCAACATCCGGAGTTTGGAAAAGGGGTAGTTACAAACTTGACCTCTACGCAATATTGGGTCACATTTATTGATATTGGACTTGAAACCATAGCCATTGATTCAGCTTTTGAAGTCATTGAAGCCGTTACAGATGAAGTTGATACGGTAAGTTTTTCTGATGTTGAAATGTCATTGATCTCTATTTTAAGAAGATGGAGTGATACCAATAATGCATCGGCCATAGCTAGTAAATGGAAAGGAGGGTCTCTTATTATGTCACCTGGTGATCCCAATCTTTCTGATAAGGAAGTTCCCATAAATACTTTTTTCCATAAGATTGTCATGGTTCGCGATCGAATTCGTGTTATGGAACAAAAGATAAATGCCAGTAATAACCTTGACGATCAAGAAAAGGTGGATTTGCAACAGTATATTACCCGTATCTATGGCAGTCTAACCACCTTTAATGTGCTCTTCCAAAATAAGAGTGATCATTTTATAGGCGAAAAAATAAAATAGTCACTAAAGTCAAATGGCCTGTCTGTACCTATTTTGAGGGTATGGATTAAAGCCCATATTGGTATTTAAATACATATTCTTGGTTTCCTTAGAAATTAATTCAACGGATTTGCCATTGTAATACATGCCATAATTTCGCTTTCTATCAAAAATAATCCATTTATGCTTTGAGTAGCGATAGCGAAAATGCCTTGACACTAAAGGAAGTACATTAAAACCAGGTGCTATCTCGGAAATGTAAACATCGTCATTGGCTGACTGAAAATCAACCAAATTTTCTATTTGGGTTTTTTCTCGACCCACGCTTAATGCCAATTTGGAAATCTTTATTTCAATCATGGCAAGTTGTTCAAATTCAATCTGTTCTAACAAGCCATAAAGCTTTTTGATATATTGATAGAGCATAAAATCGATGCCATCCGCTTCACTTAAAAAGGCAAAGTAGATCTTTCTGACCGCACTGTGGTTTTTACATTCAATACTTTCCCAAACTATTTTTGCTTTTTCTTTTTGTGTTGCTATAATATCAGTATCTGAAAACAACCCTTTTTGGGTTGCTGTTTCCCGCTTGAATTCCAAAACATTGAAATTATTTTCAAAAGCAATGAATACCGCCGTTAAAAACCCATTGAAACTTCCATCATAAACCAAAACCTTAAAATTATCCATAACCCTTAAAATAAACTTAATTGTATACTATTTTTAGATTCTAGGCCTTTATTGGCCTTAATATCCTTTACAATGATCGGAGTTGAAAGTCTTCTCCTATTATTGTTAACCATCCTATTTTCATATATGACATCTCTTGTGCCTGCCAAAGCAAAAAAGTTGAGTTTGTTCTGAATTGTATTAATTGTCATGTCGTTATTGGTATATAATCCAAATATATGGATATATTCCTAAATATGGAAATATTCCATAATTATTTTGGATATAATCCAAATTGTGTATCTTTGAGTATGGAAAATGAGATAACATTAAAGCGTTTTACGGATGTTCGTAGGGAACTCGGATACACCCAAGCGGAATTTGCAAAAGTTTTGGGTATTTCAAATACTACTGCAGATATTGAAAGAGGCCGCACAAAATTATCGGGTAGGGTAGTCGCTGAGCTTTTGAAACAATTCAAGATAAATCCTTTATGGTTATTTGCCGAAAGCGAATTGCAGTATCTTGAACCATCGAATACCAGTGTAATCCCAAAGGTAGTTACCGTAGATTCTTCAGATAATGAGAATATGGTCTTGGTAAACGCTAAAGCTGCCGCTGGCTATCCCCAAAACATTCAGGATACAAGCTGGTACAAACAATTGCCTGCTTTTGACTTACCGCTTCCGGAATTCAGGAATGCGTCATATCGCGGATTTCAGGTAGAGGGGGATAGTATGTTGCCGAATTTGAAACCAGGGGAATGGGTACTGGCCAAAGCGGTTGAAGATATTTCACATGTGAGTGCCAATAAAATTTATGTAATTGTATTACAGGATGCGGTACTTGTCAAAAAGATTGAAAAGGCGCCTACTTCGAATAATATCACCTTGATTTCCTTGAATGAAACATACCCGCCCTATGAAATTGAACCACATCAGATTCAGGAAATTTGGCAGGTGAATAGTAAGATCACCTTCGGAATTGATGCCACAACCGAAAAAGGATTGTTACGACAACTTCAGGAATCTATGGAGGAATTAAAAAGCCAATTTAGTCAAGCGAAAACCTAGGTCATAACTTCAAGGTATACATGCCACTATTCTTTAGATTGAAGCCTAGACTCTTGTATAATGCAATGGCTGGTTTTCTATGATGCCCACTGAATAACAGTATTTCCGATAGGTTTAATTTTTGGCCTTCCAATATAAGCATTTCCATTAGTTTTCTGCCAATACCTTTTCCTCGCATTTCATGTGATACTACTACATCTTCCACCATTCCTTTGTGGCCGGAAATCACCTTATATGTCGCTAATGAAGCCATTCCGACCAACTTATTATTATCCCAGTAACAGACACATATAAAATCATTTCCTTGTGCTAAAACTTCATTAATATTCCGTTGATTTATTTCGGTATTCAATGTTTTGAACAAATCACTGATTTCTGTTTTAATTTCCGGGGTTAAATCCTCTTTTTGCAGTATGTTTATATTCATAGGTTGCTATCTTTTAATTCCAATAATGCTTTCTAAAGCACTTTTCCGTAGTCTTTGCTTTTATTATACAGGGCAATTGTAATACAAATTTGTGCCAGATAATACGTGGGCAATATCATGAAATTCAATGTCTCGTAACTCATAAATTCCTTAAGTGAAATAAGGGTATCTGAAAAAAGGATCAGAGCAATCCCTATCAAATAAGGCAATTTAATATTAGGTAAGGCCTTGATGCCCATAGCCGCGCCTAGCGAAACACAAGATACGATCAAATAAAACAAAACGGTAAAAGCAAGGGTCTTATCTAAAATGTTCGGGTATAGCGTGAGATAATAGAAAATCAAAAAGGCAATGGTGATTAGCGAGGTAACCCTCCATCTGATAGTGCCGTTAAGCATCGAAAAAATCAAATACCCCACATGTGCGGTTAAGTAGAGTGAAATACCTATAATGAACATCGAATTATCACCACTCATATTCGAGAGAAAATAATCCCCGATCATTGAACAAACGAAAGCCAGAATAACCATCCAAACATCCAAAGCTTTCAATAATTGCTTACAATAAGCAACTAACAGAATTATTGCGCCTACCGCGGCGACACCTATTTTAAATATTAAAATATCAGTAGCTATGGCAATAATTGCGAAAACTATTTGTGTCATTAACAGTCCTAAGTACCAGGGCTTTAAGGGAAGTGTGTCCATCAGTTCTCGTTGGATTCACTTTGGATCAAATCCAAATCAAGTTCATTGAAATTGTTCGCTGCTTTAACGAGTAGGGTAGAACCAATGGTTTCGAACAATTGGTTCGTCCTTAGAACAAATTCAGCCTGTTTTTCAATTTTGTAGTTGGGGATACCAACCAGCGTCAGGTTGGTTGCGGCTGATTCCTCTTCGATAATATCATAAAAAGGTTTTTGTTCAACGGCATTATTAATGATCTTTATTTCAACATTTACGCGCAGATCCTCAACAAGCTTGGCGATTTTGCCCTGAATGACTTCGATATCAACGTTATTATTATTTACAAATAAAACCCGAATGTCAGGATTGTTCCACTTAGGGGATGCTATGATAAAACGGGCAATATTAAGCATCATCTCCGCATTCTTACTATCGGTCTCCCGCCACCATAGATCTACCGTTTGGTAGTTCCCGAATTTGGTTTTCCTATCAAAATCCAAATACAGAAGGTTGTAATCCAGATGTAAAAGGGTTTCGGTCATCTTCGAGTATTCGGTCGAGTTCTCCAATCCTTTGGGCCACCCCATCATAATCGTATTAGGTTCAACTCCTGAAAACCCAAATGTTGAGGCGATATTGGTAATGCCAGAATAGATATTGTCAACTTTGATTTGTCGTGCAAAAATTCCAAGCTCCTTAAAATTTTCATCCCTAACAGTTTGCTCAACCTTTCGAAGTGGAATATCACTATTCTTATCAAGAATAAGCTTGAAGTTAGTAACAACACCAGTCCTTCCAGATACGGTTTTCCCTAATTCCAATAAATAGGATTGGTGATCACTTTTCCCGCTAAAAAGAATGATATTTGGATTCCAATTTGAATTTTCATCATCCTTTTCATCTATTTTCTTAAGTCCTTTATTTACAACGTTCTCCCATACGCTACGCCAAACATCATTTGATTGTATTTGAACTTCTTTTCGTTGAAGACCAAAATAAAGTGCTGATATTACCGCAAGTGCAGCCAGCATTGCAATCATATCCAGTTTGAACATCACCACAAAACAAGCGATAAAACCAAGGAGCCCAATCCACCTTTTTATCTTGAATGTAGGCTGAAAGTCAGGATTTGCCCAACTTTCCAAGAAATAGGATATATTGATGAATCCGTAAGCTGTTAAATAAAACATAGATACTACTCTGGCAATAACATCCAATTCCCCAATAAGAATTCCAGCTTCAGCTATAATAAAGACCATGAAAAGGGCATTTACCGGTTCGCTATTCTTCCCTCTTCCTTTACCAAATATTTTGGGGGTCACCTTATCAATTGACATGGCTTGTAAAATCCTAGGACCACCAAGAATCCCACCCAGGGCCGAAGACAGGGTAGCTCCCCATATTCCTGCAACTACTGCAGGCGCAAAAAGAGCCATCTTCATAAGAATGTTATAATCCGTTTTTAAAAGATCTGGATTAATAGCATAGGACATAAAAATGGCCAATAGAATATAGACCAAGAGTCCTACACCAATTGCAGCTAGCGTACCAGTGGGAATCGATTTTTTTGGGTCTTTCAAATCACCACTCATTGCGATACCTGCAGTAAAACCTGTAACGGCAGGAAAGAAAACTGCAAATACGACTTCTAATGAAACTGAACCTTCAGAGGAAAATAAGGTAACCGATTGTGGAGCAAATTCCGTAGTACCAAAAAAAATGGATATCAAGGATATGACAATGGCAGCCAAAATGAAAAATTGAGCTTTTAAGGCTACTGAGGTGCTTATAATTGCCAATAAGGTCAATGCTACTAGAGCAATAGTTCCTGTGAGACGAAAGTCATTAATAGACATTCCAATATCGAAATACGAATTAAAACTTTCTGAAAAACCGATAAGATATAAAGCTATGGAAAAAGCCGTGCCCACATAGAGTGCAATACCGATGGAACCGCCAATGGGAATACCCATGCTTCGGGAAAGTACGTAATAAATTCCTCCTGCCCCGATTTTTTTGTCCGTGGCAACCGAGGAAACACTTAAACCAGTAGTTACCGCAATGACATGGGCGATGACTATAATTCCAATCGCTCCTAGAAGTCCGGCATTACCTACTACCCAGCCCAGACGCATATACATGATTACACCTAAAATTGTCAAGATAGATGGTGTGAAAACACCTGCAAAGGTTCCGAATTTCTTTTTATCGGCCATTTATAAATGGTTGGTTAGAATATTATCGCTAAAATAGAGTAAGATAATTATTCTTTTTAAGCTAGTGATGGGGATGACAATGTTTTTATAAATTAAAGGGATTTACCTTGGTCTTAAACTTTAGCATTCCCTATTATTCAGTATCTTTAATAGGTTACAAATTCTATAAAACAAATTATTTATAATGGCAGCTAATTCTAAAACCACAAAGTCAAACTCGGGTCGGAGAACATTTATTAAAAAATCGGGATTAGCACTCGTTGGGAGCTCCCTTGTTTATCCTTCAGGAGTTTTCGGTACTTCAAATCTTTCTCAAGATTCCAAATTAAAAGTAGGACTAATTGGCTGTGGTGGTCGTGGTACCGGTGCTGCAGTCCAAGCACTACAAGCTGATCCCAATGCAGTTCTCACTGCCATGGGTGATGTATTTGAAGATCGTCTTGAAGGTACATATATAGAAATTGTCAAAATTGCTGATAGTCAAGTTAAGGTAGATAAGACACAAAAGTTTATTGGTTTTGATGCGTACCAAAAAGTAATTGATTCTGGAGTTGATGTGGTTTTACTTACCACACCACCTGGTTTTAGACCTGATCATTTAACGGCTGCCGTTAACGCAGGCAAGCATGTTTTTTGCGAAAAACCCGTTGCTGTTGATGCTTTGGGTGTACGCAAGGTTTTAGCTGCAGCGAAGATTGCCAAAGAAAAAAGTTTGTCCTTGGTATCAGGCTTTTGCTTTAGATATGATAATGCCAATAGGGCCACTTTCAGTCGGCTTTTGAATGGTGAGGTAGGTGATATTAAAACCATTTCAACTTTTAGATTTGGGGGTGAACTTTGGTATAAAGAACGCCAACCTGATTGGACACAAATGACCTATCAAATGCGCAATTGGTATTATTACAATTGGCTTTCCGGTGATTTTATAGTAGAACAAGCTGTTCATAGTTTAGACCTCATGTCTTGGGCTATGGGAGACGTAATGCCTTTGAATGCTATTGCTACTGGTGGTAGACAAGCGCGTACCCATTTGCGCTACGGAAATATTTATGATCATTTTGGGGTAGAGTTTGAATATGCTAATGGAGCCAAAGGTTTTCATTTTACAAGACAACAAGCCGACACCTCACATCGCAATAGTGTTGATGTATTTGGAACAAATGGAAGTGCTGTTGTCAATATTGGAAGACAGTATGAAATCACCGGAAAAAATAACTGGAAGTTTGATGGAGAACCTAATAATATGTACCAAACAGAACATGACGAACTTTTTGGAGCCATACGAAGTGGTAACCCTATTAATGATGGGGAGCATATGGCAAATAGTACAATGCTTGCTATTTGGGCCCGTATGGCCGCTTATACCGGTCAAACTATTTCTTGGGAGCAAGCTATAAATTCCAATGAAACCTTAGGTCCAAAAAACGAAGATTATGCTTGGGATTATGTTTGGGAAATGCCACCAATAGCCGTACCTGGAAAAACAAAGTTTATTTAACCAATCAAGTTAATAATTATGAAAAGTTACATCAGCTTTGTTCTTATAATATTCGTTCTATTTTCATGTACTACCAAAGGTCAAGACAAATCTATCGCGTTTGGTACAGAAACATCACTAGAGCAATTGATCTCTAATTCGGAAGAAGATAAAAGTATTAACTGGATTAATGTAAATACCGACCCTGATACATGGCGAATCGAAAGGGAACTGCTTATATGTAAAGGAATGCCCATTGGTGTGATGCGTTCTGAAAAACAATATGAAAACTTTATTTTAAAGGTAGAGTGGCGACACATGGAAGCAGGTGGAAATTCTGGTGTGTTTGTTTGGAGTGATGCCAAGCCTGATGAAAATTCACGATTACCTAGTGGTGTAGAGGTTCAAATGCTAGAGTTGGATTGGGTGAAGTTGAATACTAGAGATGGCAAAGTACCTCCTATTGCTTATGTGCATGGAGAGTTATTTGGTGTTGGCGGTGTTGGGACGATTCCTGATAATCCAAGAGGCACGAGAAGTAAATCCATTGAAAATAGGGCTTTGGGAAAAGGGGAATGGAATAGTTACACGGTTATTTGTGTGGATGGGACCATAAAACTATCAGTGAACGGAAAATTCGTTAATGGCATTAGTCAATCAACCAAAAAGAAAGGATACCTATGCCTAGAGTCTGAAGGAGCTGAGATACATTTTCGAAATTTTAAGCTTATTGAATTATCAGCTGGTATAACTTCTAAAGCACAGACTGTCGAAACCTTGGTAAATGAATGATTAATAGGAATCAAACCCCCTAACATTACCCATATCCAATTTAATGGGGCCTAATAAGTGAGTCTTGGGTAAAAAGGCACCACTATTAACAAGTTGCCAATCGTCCCATGTAGCTTCCAGCCCACCAATGGGAATAATTTGTACCCACATCTTAAAACTCTCAGGAAAGCCACTGGGTTGTAGTTTCCATAAATACGAATCACCAGGGGTACTGCCGCCACTTGTATAAGTGACCAAAAGTCCGTTTGTCCCGTCATCCAATTTCACCAAACTACGTTTTACGCCTTCATCAAAAACCTTAAAGGGAGCTACTAGCCAAAAAGAATCGTTGTTGAACAGTTTAATTGCTTTTTCAATTGCCTTTTCACACTGTTTAATATCTTTTACAATTATTTTTTTTTTAAATACATAACTCTTTTTCGGGTGGTTTATCATTAGGTTTACGGTAATATCATCCCATGAAACCTTTACTTTTCCCAACTTTTTGTCCCATTTATAAGTATGCTTCCCATTGCGAAACGTCCAATCCAGATAACGTGTATTCTTGAAAGCCTCAGCGTTAATCGATTTCAACATTTTTTGCGCCAAAGCATCGGCCTGTGGACCCGATTTGCCGGTTGGTAACGGTTCGTTATAAATTGAATAGATTCCAATTACAGCAAATACAATGAATATGAGTAAAACAAGAAGTATCTTTATGAACTTTTTTATCATTTTGAAGATGGGTTCAATTCATTACTTTTTTGATAATATTCTTTTTTGTAATTACGGAGGCGGTTAAAACACCAGC
>Ga0316189_10007419_pt1 | contig 10369 bp, 8 predicted proteins | sample LowCovwburrow_MG_FD_204930 | JGI IMG/M metagenome (GOLD analysis project Ga0316189, IMG submission 204930) | Coastal sediment microbial communities from Maine, United States - Lowes Cove worm burrow | ecosystem: Environmental > Aquatic > Marine > Coastal > Sediment | place: USA: Maine... | reverse complement strand
CATCACGGGATCGCCAAAAGACATTTATATCGGCGTGTCCCGATTTGATCTTGCTTCTGCTGACACCAAAGAAACCCTTGAATGGGCCAAGCACGTTGATCAGATCAACAAACATGAGCCTGTTAAAAATTTTGAATACAAGCACATCGGCACCAAAGGCCAGTCCGTTTATCTGCGCGTGAATGCCGTGCCGCTTTTTCACCAAGACGGAACATTTCGAGGCTACCTTGGCAGCACCGCAGACATTTCAGAACTCGTCTTGGCCAAATTAAAAACCGACGAAATCAATGCGAAACTTAAAATACAGGCCAAAGAATTAAAGGCTGCAAAATTAGCAGCTGAACAATTGGCCAGCACAGATGTTTTGACCGGACTGAATAATCGCCGGGCTTTTTTCGACCACGCAAATGCCATTCAAGATCAAGCAAAACGCTATGGTCACCTGTATTCCGTCATTATGTTGGACGTTGATTTCTTTAAACAGGTCAATGACACCCATGGCCATGCCATCGGGGACAAAGCTTTGCAAGCGGTCGCGGATGCCATTTTAGAATATACCCGCCTGTCCGATATTTCGGGTCGGATCGGAGGGGAAGAATTTGCCATCATTCTTCCTGAAACAGGCGCAGACAGTGCTCTTCAAATGGCCGAACGCCTGCGCAAGGCCATTTCACAAATCACAGTGCCGATTAAAAATGCCAACATTGGCTTCACAGCCAGTCTTGGCGTTGCCCAAAACAAAGACCACCATCTGACCATCGAAGAGGTCATCGCTGTTGCGGACAAAGCGCTCTATCAGGCTAAAAAAGAGGGCCGCAACAAGGTTGTTTTGATCTCGGCTTAAGACGCAAATTTATGTATTTATTTCCTTTATTTCAAATCACTAGGAAGTCTGATATATTTAATAAAAGTTTTTTTAAAGGGGAAGAACCATGCCCAATAAACGATTGAGTGATCCCATTGTAACCGCGCACCGTATTGCTTGCGAAGAAGGCAAAGAAGACGTTGCGGGCCTTCTCATCGAAGCCCTTTCCCTTGAATTAACGCGCATCGGCGGTGCCGAAACGGAACGTCGCAATACAACAACGCTCATCGAAAGCGCGTTTACACTGCACGAAAATACCTTTGGGAACATTAACCCCAGCGCACAAAAAACCAGCCTTTAAGGTCCGGTCTTGTTGGTCTTGTCTTAACCACACAAGACAGCCCGCGCGCGCCCACAAAACACCCTCGCCCGCAAAATACTTTAAGCCGCTCGCCAAAAAAGCCCTTGGAATTTTCCTAAGGGCTTTTCTGCGTAATCTGGTAAATCTGAATCAGCTGAAAATTACATTTTCATCAGAATTAATTAAGACCTGGGCTATCTGCTGGAAGTTGGATTCCATCCTGCTTACCCAAATCATTTTCATTCCAAACCTCATGCCAAAGGTCATGTATTACGTTTCTTTGATCACTTAAAACCAAACCAGCATTTTGAAGAATATTAAATTCTCCAAAGACGTTATCTTTAGTCGTGTCATAAATCATATATTGATAATCTTCGTAACCAGACTGACGGAAATGGTGTTGGAAAAAATTAAGACCTGCTGATAATGTTTGCTCTGAAAGGGCAGGAGTATTTGTTGCCCATACATGCATCATGTATTTTACGCCTCCCATTTCAAAAGCAACTTCTGGATTTAACTTCACACTCAAACCAGAGTTCGTAAATTTTTTTTCTATTTTATCCGGCTTCTGAATGACCTTTGCCTTACGTCGCTCAAACCACATCGAAAGTTTCAGCAATGCAAGGTCATTGTATTTTTGCTGGTGACTTTTACACATCTGACCGACTCGATTAGAAATATCCCCTCCGACTAAATTATTAGAGGCGACATCTTCAGCTAAATTTTGAAGAGGGAACCAATAATTATAGCCGCCTTTTCGGGTAAACCCCTTTAACATCGTTCTTTTTTTATCATCGGATAATTCCAATAATTTTAAAAAAGTTGAAAAAGCTAAGGTATGTTTTTTCATTTCTGTGTGCCACCATATGAAACATAAGGTCATTAAACCTTCATTTTAGAAAAGTTATCCTACTGAAATTAAAGAGTAAAATAATACACATTCAAAAGTACATTATATCGATTCGCGTAAATAGTAAAGCATTATGCCAATAGAATCGTTATTGGTGTATCTTTGGATTTGAAACGAACGGCGTTCGCTGGATTTCTGTTTTCACGGGAATGACGGAGTGCGGCGCTCAACAAAAAAGCCCGAAGCTAAATGCTCCGGGCTTTTGTTGTTTGCTGAGGGCTTGGGGCTTTTTGGCTTAGACTTTACCGGCGTCTTTGCCTTTGCCTTCGGCGGCGCGTGATTGGCGTTTGCGGATGTTGGGGTCGAGGTGACGTTTGCGCATACGGATGTTTTCCGGTGTCACTTCGACTTGTTCATCGTCTTGGATGTAGGAAATCATTTGTTCCAAGCTTAAGCTGCGCGGTGTGGTCAGGCGCACGGCTTCATCGGTGCCCGATGAACGCACGTTGGTCAATTGCTTGCCCTTCATGGGGTTCACTTCCAAATCACCAGGGCGAGAGTGTTCGCCGATGATCATGCCTTCGTAGACTTTGACTTGGCTGGTCACGAACAACGGGCCGCGACCTTCTAAGTTGAACAAAGCGTAAGGCACGGTGACGCCGGGGGCGTTTGAAATCAACACACCATTGCGACGACCCGGAAGCGGGCCGGCAAACGGCACATAAGAATGGAACATCCGCGCCATGATGCCGGTGCCGCGCGTTTCTGTGAGGAACTCGCCCAAATAACCGATCATGCCACGTGCGGGAACGTGGAACACCAGACGGGTTTTGCCGCCGCCCGAGGGTTTCATTTCTTTCATTTGACCTTTGCGCAAGCTTAAGGCTTCGACCACGATGCCGGAATATTCTTCATCCACATCAACGGTGACTTCTTCCAAAGGCTCGTGACGTTTGCCATCGATGTCTTTCATCACCACACGGGGGCGAGACACGGTGAGTTCAAAGCCTTCGCGGCGCATTTGTTCGATCAAAACGCCCAATTGCAATTCACCACGACCCGCGACGTCAAAGCCGTCTGTACCATCGCCATCGGTGATGCGCAAAGCGACGTTGCCTTCGGCTTCGGCGTACAAGCGATCGCGGATCATGCGCGAGGTCACTTTCGAGCCTTCGGTGCCCGCAAGCGGACTATCGTTAACCGCAAACATCATGGAAAGCGTTGGTGGATCGACGGGTTGAGCTTCTAGCGGAGCGTCAACGGCGGTATCGCACAAGGTGTCGGCCACGGTGGCTTTGGTGAGGCCCGCAATGGCAACCAAGTCGCCGCTTGAAACTTCGTCAACAGGAACGCGGTCAAGTCCACGGAACGACAACAGTTTAGAAATACGGCCCGTTTCGACCACTTCACCTTTGGCATTCATGGCTTTAATGGCCATGCCCATCTTTGCTTTGCCCGCATGCACACGACCCGTCAAAATCCGGCCCAAGAAGCTATCGGATTCCAATGTGGTGGCCAACATGGAAAACGGTTGGTCATCAATCGTGGTTGGTGCAGGCACGTGTTCCAAGATGGAATCGAAAATAATGTCGATGTTTTCTTGAGGACCATCTGGTGTATCTGTGGCCCAACCATTTTTCGCCGAAGCAAAAATGGTGTGAAAATCAAGCTGGTCGTCGTTGGCATCCAAGGCGCTGAATAGATCGAAGATTTCGTCTTGAACTTCGTAAGCGCGTTGTTCAGGCTTATCGACTTTGTTCACAACCACGATCGGCTTCAGACCCAGCTTCAAAGCTTTGCCCGTCACAAACTTGGTTTGCGGCATTGCACCTTCGGCGGCGTCAACCAACAACAACACACCGTCGACCATGGACAAGATGCGTTCCACTTCACCACCGAAATCGGCGTGACCTGGTGTATCCACGATGTTGATACGGGTGCCTTTCCAATCAATCGAAGTCGGCTTAGCGGTAATGGTAATGCCGCGTTCACTTTCCAATTCGCCTGAATCCATGGCGCGTTCTTCGACGTTTTGATTGTCGCGGAAGGTGCCTGATTGTTTCAGCATCACGTCCACAAGGGTTGTTTTGCCGTGATCAACGTGCGCGATAATAGCGATGTTGCGAATGTTCATTATATATGTGTCCTTCAGACGCCCGGGGTGTTGTTCACCTTCGGGCTTTTGAGCCTTAGCCCAATTTGTTTTTTACAATTTCGTTTAAAGGTGTTTCCGGGCGCGCCCCAAAGTGGCTGATGACTTCGGCTGCCGCTATGGCACCAAGGCGCGCACAATGGACCAAGTCGTCTTGACCGCCATCGGTATAGCCAAACAGGAATCCAGCGGCATAAGCATCGCCGGCCCCGGTGGTGTCTACGACGGTGACGTCTTGTTCTGCATCAACAATGTGAATTTCTTCACCCGAGACCACGACCGAGCCTTTGGCAGATCGCGTCAACGCGGCAACTTTACAATGCCCGCGAACGTGTTGGAGGGCCGCATCAAACGAGTCGACTTGATACAGGGATTTAATTTCGTCTTCGTTGGCGAACAAGATATCGACGTGGTTTTCGACCAGTTCCAAAAAGCTTTCGCGGTGACGATCGACGCAGAACGGATCGGACAGGGACAACGCGACTTCTTGGCCTGCGTCATGGGCTTGTTGGGCCGCTTTGACAAAAGCCGCTTTGGCGTCTTCGCGATCCCAAAGATAACCTTCTAGGTACGTAACCTTAGCATTGCGCACCGCATCCACATCCACATCGTCAGGACCCAATTCAACGCACGCGCCCAAAAAGGTGCTCATGGTGCGTTCGGCATCGGGGGTGACATTAATCAGACAACGCGCCGTTGGGGCGCCGTCCGTTGACGGGGCCGTTGGAAAATCAACGCCAATGGCTTCGATGTCGTGTTTGAAGACTTTGCCCAATTCATCGTCTTTGACTTTACCGATGAAAGCCCCCTTACCGCCAAGACTGGCCAGCCCGGCAATGGTGTTGGCGGCTGATCCACCCGAACATTCAATGGCTGAGCTCATATCGTCATAAAGCTTGTCGGCTGTGGCGGTGTCGATCAAAGCCATGGTGCCTTTGGTCATCGAATGGCGAACCAAAAAGTCCTCATCCGCATGGGCCAAAACATCCACAATGGCATTCCCGATGCCCACCACGTCATACCGTGCGCTCATGACAAATCTCCTCAAAAATCAAATAAAGGCCCCAGACCACAGCAAGTCCTAGGAGCCCCCGAATTTGGGCGCAGTATAACCATGACGTCACGGGGGGCAAGGACTTATATTTTCTGCGGGTTTTTGGGGGAGAATTTGAGGTTGCTGAGCGCCTGCTCGGCACTTTTTATAAGCCATGGGGCGATGCCCCAAACCCCGGTTGTTTCTTCTGGGGTTGTGGCGCGCCAACCCTCATCCAACACGCTTTCACAGTCAGGAGGAGTGGCCTTTGGCCAGGACAAGGGCCGCCCCAGGCCCCGGCCAAAGGCCGTAAGCCAAGCAGGCTACGCCTACGCCCGGCGCTTGAGGGGCGAAGCGTAGCTTCAAACAAAGCAAATAAACCAAACCCAAGGGCGAGACCAACGTCAAGGCTCCCATTTCGTCATGCCCGCGCAGGCGGGACTCCAGAGCCACGAGCTCGGTTTGTATGATAAAAGTGTAGACACACACATTTACACGCGGCAAAGTAAGCCCATGACAAAAGCACCAAAGAAAAAATCCGCCCAAAAGAAAAAGCCCAAAATGTTCGGCACCGTCGAGCTCAGAAAAAACGGCCTCGTCAAAGCGAAACCCGGCCCGGAAACCGACCTGTTAGAGGCGGTGACAACGGGCGATTTGCTCACCATCCCCGGCAAACGCGATGTCACCGACCTAGACGCATGGACCGACAAACAAACCATCCGCGCCGACGTCCTTCGCCACATCTGCCTCAAACCAGACCTGTACGACATGGACCCCAAAGGCGTTATGATCGCAGGCGCGCGTATTTCGGGCATACTCAACCTGCAATTCGCAAACCTCAATCAGCCGTTGACGATCATTCAGTCTCGGTTCGATAAAGAACCAAATCTTCAAAACTGCTCCTTACCCGTGCTCATGTTAAACAACAGTTTTCTGCCCGGACTACGTGCCGATGGCCTAACATGTGGTGGGGATATCTTTCTGAAAGAGGTTCAAGCCAAAGGTGAAGTCCGCCTGCTGGGAGCTGACATAAAAGGCAATCTGAGTTGTCAAAAGGCCAAATTTAACAACGAGGGTAAAATGGCCTTCAGTGTGGATCGCCTAACATGTGGCGGGGATGTCTTTCTGAAGGAGGTTCAGGCCCAAGGTGCAGTCCGCTTACTGGGAGCTGACATAAAAGGCAATCTGAGTTGTCAAAATGGCAAATTTAACAACGAGGACGGAACCGCTTTTCATGCCGATCGCCTAACATGTGGCGGCAGTGTCTTTCTGAAGGAGGTTCATGCCCATGGTGAAGTCCGCCTGCTGGGAGCTGACATTACGGGCAATCTGAGTTGTCACAATGGCAAATTTAACAATGAGGGTAAAATGGCCTTCAGTGCGGATCGCCTAACATGTGGCGGGGATGTCTTTCTGAAGGAGGTTCAGGCCCAAGGAGCAGTCCGCCTGCCGGGGGCCGACATAAAAGGCAACCTGAGCTGTCACAATGGCAAATTTAACAATGAGAATAAAATGGCCTTCAGTGCCGATGGCCTAATATGTGGCGGGGATGTCTTTCTGAACGAGGTTCAAGCCCAAGGTGAGGTCCGCCTGCTGGGGGCCGACATAACCGGTGACCTGAGTTGTGAAAAGGCCGCATTTAAAAACCCAGACGGCGCGGCAATTGTAGCCGAACACCTAAACGTAAAGAACGTGTTGTTTTGGCAGGATGTTACAATCGACGCCAAGAGTTCCGTCAATTTCAGAAAAGCACATGTTGGGGATTTAATTGACGATCAATATAGTTGGCCGCAAGCGGGTCAATTGACAATCGATGGCTTCACCTATGACAACCTTGTCCAAAGCATCAAAGTTGAAGAACGAATTTCTTGGCTTTCGTTAATGTATAAAACAGGTGATTTTTTTGACCCTAAACAATTGCGCGACGGCATTCAGTTTTTTCGCAAGACAGGGGAATCTCAAAAGGCCAGAGATCTTGAGTGGCTTGCTTTACAGTATAAATTTGAACCCGAATTCATTCCCCAACCCTATGAACAGATGATCAAAATTCTTCGCGATAGCGGCCATTTGCGTGATGCGCGCTTAATTGCCATTGCCAAGCAAGACGCGTATCGGTCTTTTTTGAAAGCTCAGGATGTCTTCAAAAGCAAATTGGACGCATTCAAAAACAACAGCCCAGAATCCTTCGATTATGCCAATAAAGATAAAAACAAAAAACAAACGTTGCGGGCTTATGCCCTGCGCACGTCGAATGTGTTACGAAGACTGTGGTTTTGGTTTTTATATCATACCGCAAGATATGGATACGAACCTTGGCGGGCCTTTTATTTCTTGGCCGGGTTTTGGTTGGCGGGAACATTAATTTTTGGCTGGGCCGATGGCACCGGATACATGCGACCCGCCAAGGAACGCATTGTTGCCGACGCACGATATTCACTCCAACAGCGGGCCTGTCTTGACGCCAAGTGGCAATACGTAACGGCTTTAAAAGGCGAACAGGCTATGAAACCGATGTGTATTCCCGAGGATTATACGGCTTTTCATACCATCACCTATTCCATAGATACCCTGATCCCTATCGTCGATCTGCATCAGGAAACCTATTGGGAGCCCGGCAATGTCGGCTGGAAAGGCGGGTTTTTCCGCTTGTACATGTGGTTTCACATTATTGCAGGTTGGGTCTTTACCACCGTGGCTGTGGCTGGCTTTACGGGGTTGATTAAGAAGGACTGATTTTATGGCTCTGGATTCCCGTTTTCGCGGGAATGATGCAGGGGAAGCCTTGATGTTGGTCTCGCCCTTGGGTTTGGCTTTTTTGCTTTGTTTTGAATTTGGCAAGGCCAGATTCTGCCCCCATCCTTGAAAACTTCACTTTCAAATAAGGGCTAATGCCTCAGACGCCGGGCGCAGGCGGGGCCTGGTGCGGCTCTTGTCTTGGGCTTCGGCCACTCTCCTGACTGTGAAAGCGTGCTTGATACAAACGAACTCTAGCAATATGGCACGCCAACGCGGTCCCCTCCGTGGCTCTGGATTCCCGTTTTCGCGGGAATGACGAAAGGGGGGTGCGGGAATGACGTAGGGAGGGGTTCGGGAATCACGTAGGGAGGAGTGCGGGAAGGTGCGGGGGTTGGGGATGGCCCGTGCCTGATTCTTAAAACACATCCGTCATGACCGTTCTTCTTCTCTGTGGGCTCTGTGACCTCTGTGGTGCAAATACCTTTCTCTCTGCCCCTTGCGAAGGTCATGGTTCGGGGTTATGTCTGTTAGACGGTTATGCAGTCACACACAGACAGGGGTTTCCTTTATGGGGACGATACTTTCGGCTTATTTTAGGGGGTTTGGGCAGTTGTCCGATCCCAAAACACGCGCGGTGGTTCTTAAATCCATCGTTGGCTCGATTTTTGTCTTCATCGGTTTGTACATTGCCCTGTATGTCATCCTCAAAATTACCGCTTTTGTCACCATTGGCTGGTTGGAAAGCCTATTCGACGTCGTGGCCCAGTTTGGCGTGATGGCTTTGACGTGGTTTTTGTTCCCCGCCGTGGTGACCGCGGTCGGATCATTCATGTTAGAAGACGTGGTCGAAGCCGTCGAACACCGTCACTATCCCGATAAACAGATTGCCCACGGCCTAACGTTGGTCGAAAGCTTGATCCCTGCGCTGAAATTTTTGGGCGTGACGGTCGGCTATAACCTGTTGATTTTGCCGCTGTTTATTGTTCCGCCCCTTTGGCCTATAATTCCGTTCATTTATTTGACCTTAAACGGCTATCTCATCAGCCGTGAATATTTTGAACTTGTGGCGTTTCGACGTATCTCTACAGCGGATGCAAAAGCCATGCATGCGCGTTGGAAAACGCCTTTATGCTTTGCCGGTATCGGGTTTGCCTTCATGTTGACGGTGCCGATCTTGAACTTGATCGCCCCTGTGGTCGCCACGGCGGCTATGGTGCATATCTTTGAGGCTTGGCGCAAAAAGGACGGCATTTCTGAAAAGTCAGGTCCTGCGCCGCATTCTAAAAAAGATGATTCCGATTTACTTAATTCACCGCTCAAGACCGGGGGTGAACCTGATGCTTTAGAGGGTGGGGATGACGTCATACCCCTGCCCGGACCGGACAAATAAGAGATGCGTAAAATTCTTATTGTAATTTCTCTGCTGACCATGAGCGCCTGTACCGCGCAACAAAATGGCTCAACAGGAAACCCCGTGACCTCGGCGGCGACCGCCGTCGGTGATGCCTTCAGCAAGCTAAACCCTAACAAACCAAGGGTTAAGAGCGAAGAGGTCTTGGGCAAAGGTGAGGCGTGGTTGCGCACACATCTGGGCGAGCCAAGCTTTATCCGCGCCGATCTTCAGGCGCGTATTTGGCAGTACAAAAATAAGAATTGTGTATTAAACCTATTTTTATATACAGAACCCTCGTCACAGCCCGCCTTGGCTGTTTTGCATTTTGATGCGCGAGATTCACAAGGCCTCGACACGAACCGCGACGATTGTCTGGCCACTTTCTAGGTTTAGATTTTTTCTTTATCTTTAAAAATACAGTATTTAGGCTGTTTTGTCCTTAAAACTACAGAGATCTTTGACGGCGCACGCCCCACAATCGGGTTTTCGGGCTTTGCACACGTAACGGCCATGCAAAATCAGCCAATGATGGGCATACACCATAAATTCATCGGGGATCGCTTTCAGGAGGTTCTTTTCCACAGCTAAGGGTGTTTTACCGGGAGCCAAGCCCGTTCGGTTGGAGACGCGAAAAATATGCGTGTCCACGGCCATGGTGGGTTCGCCCCAGCACACATTCAACACAACATTAGCCGTCTTGCGCCCCACACCGGGCAGACGTTCAAGATCGGCGCGGTCTTTGGGGACTTCGCTTGAAAATTCGTTGACCAGCAGCTCGCTCAGGGCAATGACGTTTTTGGCCTTGTTGTTATAGAGCCCGATGGTTTTGATATGTGCTTTCAAGCCCTCAAGGCCAAGGTCGATCATTTTTTGCGGCGTATCGGCGATCTTAAACAGCTCTTTCGTGGCTTTGTTTACACCGATATCCGTGGCTTGGGCCGACAAAGCGACGGCCACAACCAATGTATAGGGGTTGGTCCAGTTTAATTCCGACTTTGGCTCTGGGTTTTGCGCGCGAAGGCGGGTGAAGAAGGCTTGC
>Ga0316189_10007418_pt1 | contig 10370 bp, 11 predicted proteins | sample LowCovwburrow_MG_FD_204930 | JGI IMG/M metagenome (GOLD analysis project Ga0316189, IMG submission 204930) | Coastal sediment microbial communities from Maine, United States - Lowes Cove worm burrow | ecosystem: Environmental > Aquatic > Marine > Coastal > Sediment | place: USA: Maine... | reverse complement strand
TGTTATGGATTTGTACACCAGAATCTTGCAATGCGTCAGGATCGCAGTCGCAATGGCGTTCCTGATAATACATTCCAGGCGCTTCTATACGACCGTTATCCTGAGTGCGCTGGTGGGCAAACGCGTAAAGAAATTCGCTGTCGCTGAACAGGATATTCGCCGCGCCGAGACTGGTAAATTCGATGAGGACTTCGCTGATGACATTGATCCGCTCATCTAGCGTGGGCACCTCCCCTTGCCAGAGTGCAGCAAGACGATCCATCAGTCGGCAAAACCCGTATTCGGAGTCCGTTTCGCCTATCGGCAGAAACTGGCCGAGTTTGAACCTGCTTCGAATATCGTTAAGATTTCCATTATGACAAAAAACGTGCCGCCGTCCCTTCAAAACACGCGAGAACGGCTGTGTATTGCACAGCGCAACTCTGCCTTCCGTGGCATTTCGAATATGTGACATCACACAATTACTGTAATAGGCGTGGCTTAGGATAAACTTCATCCATTCACTGGAGGCGGCAGGCCTGGGCTCGCGGAACAGCTGGGCATCCGAGCCATCGTAGAAAGCCAAACCCCAACCATCGGCAAGCGGTCCACCACTAGCGCCATGTCGACTGAACTCCTCCAGGGAAAAGGTTACCCGTGTAGGTAACTGGCTGGAAAGAGCGAATAACTCACACACAATTGATTACCAATTTTCCCCTTGTAGCTCTAAACCTTCTTCCGCGGCTGCCTTGGCAAGCCCTTTCTTGGAAAATGCACCTGTTCCGCGTGTGAGGCTCCCCGGTTAACGCAATAGCGAAAAGCAAAAGCGAACTGTGCCTCCAATTTCAATATGACTATAATATCTGCTATTGATTTCAGGAACATGATTCGGGTCAACTGCCTTTACACATCTGCACCGATTTAGCCATCGATGGGGTGCTTGCCCACATGACTGGCGACCCGGTCGATAAGTTCACGTAGCTCACTGGCTTTACCCTGGTGGATGGCGCTACGGTCGGTTTTTGCCTTCTCGTGACGGTAGTAGGCGGCCAGTTGCGGTAGCACCTCAGCCAAGAGACCCTGCATCTCCTCTATCTGCGCCTGCCTGGATCTTACATCGTTGTCGGCCTTGGTCATGGTTCTGCCTCTTGCATAGGATTGCTCTGATTATAGACGTTTTCGGTGACAGGGCTGACGAGGTGTAAAGCAACTGGAAGGCACCGCACTGCAGCTTCACTATCGAGTTGCAGTTCAGTCTGGTGTTATCCTTGTTCAAATTAACTACAATTTCAGCTCAATGGCACACAAGCTGTAATCAACGTCCTCGTGGAGGGGCGCAATGGGGTTCGCATTCTCTACCTCAACCCGCGAAGTACTGGAGCAGGTCGTACGAGGGCCGCGTTACCGCGAGCTGGCGCGCATTCCACTATTCCCACCGGCAGAGGTTCTGCTCATAGTCGGGGTGTTCGCAGGACTGTATTTTTCAACCGCGATGTACTTGCAAGGCACTTTGCCCCTGCTACTGACTATCGGGATCAACGGCGTGCTGATCTACGCCTCCTTCACGCCACTACATGACGCCACCCACCGCACGGCATCGAGCAACCGTTTCGTCAATGATATGCTGGGTACCATATCCTGCCTGGTGCTGATGCCCGGTATTACCACAGGCATTTACCGCTACCTGCACCTTGAACACCACCGCTTTGCCGGTAATCCGCAGAAGGACCCGGATGAGACTTTTGTAGCCACACACCCCGCGCGGGCGATCTTAGTGTTGGCCTTTCCGGACATCGTCTGGTCTAGGTGGTACATACGGCACTGGAACTCGAGGGCAAAGGCTGAAAGAGCGGAGTACTGTGGCTGTATCGCCTTTTACATTGGGGTTCACGTGCTGTTTCTTACCTCACCCTATGCCATGACGTTCTTTCTGTGCTGGATGATTCCGCAACGCATAGGCCTGGCGCTGGTGACCTATTTTTTCGCACGCATTCAGCACCCGGAGAATGTGGAGTGGGAGTCAGCTCCCTTTCAGACCACGGTTAAAATTCGCTGCAACCCGCTTACCACAGTGCTGTTATTGGGCCAGGCGGCGCACTGTGTCCATCACCTGCTACCTTCCATACCCTACTATCGGTACCACCGGGCATGGAAGGCCGGTCGCCACTTGTTCGAGCGACAGAACATACCCGAGCGCGGACTGTTCTGGCCCGCCACCGACATTACGTTGCCCGAGCATTTGGCCAACCCCAGGCTGTCGGTAGAGGTTGCGTCGATAACGGCAGTGGCTGACGATATCAACGCTTATGAGTTGCGCGCGCTGCCGGGTAAAGGTGCCCTTCCCGCTTTTACAGCCGGTGCGCACATCGATGTGGTGCTGGCAGACGATTTGGTGCGGCAGTATTCGCTGTGCAGCTCACCGTCTGACAGCGGGCGCTATGTTATCGCCGTTAAGCGCGAACCGCATGGGCGCGGCGGCTCGCGCACTGTGCATGCCACGCTGCAGGAGGGCGCGCAGCTGACTATCAGCGAGCCACGCAATAACTTCCCCCTGAACACGGATGCCAACGAGTATGTGCTGGTCGCTGGCGGTATCGGAGCAACCCCTATCCTCAGCATGGCCCATACGCTGTGGGAGGCTGGAAAAACATTCTCGCTTCACCTGTGCGCCGCCGATGAAAAAAACTTGCCATTCGGTAAATCTCTGCAAGCACTGCCTTTTGCCGAGCGCATCACCGTGCACCTGGGTATTCGGCGCAACCCGCAGACCTTCTCAACCAAGGATATCCTCGGCCCCTACGCCCAGGGTAAAGAGCTGTATATCTGCGGCCCCGAGGCGTTTATGAGTGAGGTAACCGATACCGGGCGCGGTATCGGCTGGCCCGACACGGCCATGTTTTCTGAAAACTTCAAGCCCCGGGAACGAAACGCGGCGCAAAACACGCCTTTCGAGGTTGAGCTGGCCCGTTCGGGAAAAGTGCTGCAAGTGGGTGAAGACGAGTACCTGTTGGATGTGCTGAACAAGGCAAAAGCCGGCGTGCCCTGCTCCTGCACACAGGGCATATGCGGCTCCTGTATTACACCGGTAATCTCAGGCGACATCGATCACCGCGACGCCGTGCTCAGTGATGCCCAGCGCCGGGGCGGTAAGAAAATGTGCGTCTGTGTCAGTCGCGCCAGCTCCGGCCGGTTGGTGCTGGATATCTAGCGCCAGGCTGGTCACTGAAATCCAACTCATGATCGCGAGGTCGAAGGCGCGGTTCGACGAAACGGCGGTCGCCACCTTTTAAGCCGTTACCTATGCGCCGCGAAGTTCCCACCATTTTCTCTCGCCTCTGAACCAGTCATACTGGTAACAGCTTGGTCCGAGTGCATAGACCTTTTTACACTGACCCCAAATAGTTCTAACTCCGACCCCAAATATTTCTACAAAAGGAATTTTGCAATGAGCGAACACCTTATCACTTCTGAAGACGAACTCCGTGCCATGATGGGTGAACCGGTTCATGAGCTAGTGCGGGTCAAAAGCTCAGAGTCTTTGACAGACCCGATGAAGAAATACATCGAGCTCTCGCCATTTCTGTGCCTGGCCACACACGGAAAAGACGGCAGTAGCGACGTGAGCCCGCGAGGCGATGCACCAGGCTTTGTCCATATCTCTGACAACAGGACCCTGGTAATACCAGACCGCCCGGGTAACAAGCGGCTGGACAGTATCGTCAACATAATCAACCAACCGAACCTGGCACTGATGTTTATGATCCCGGGGGTTCTTGAAACTCTGCGCGTAAATGGAACAGGCGTGATCAGCACTGACCCTGCACTGTTGCAACGGTTCGAGATAAACGAAAAGCTGCCCGCGCTTGTTATCGTCGTTACCGTGGAGGAAGCCCTTGGCCATTGCTCCAAGGCATTCAGGCGCTCCAGATTGTGGCAACCAGACTATTTGCCCAAAACCAAAGCACCCAGCCTCGCGGAACTGATGTCAGGGCATTTACAGTTAGATGAAGATACTACCAGTATGCTAGAGCTTGCTATCGAAGATGACGCTCAGAACAATATGTACTGAAGTCCACAACCAGCCTTAGGCTCTTCGACCCAGACTGACAGGAGGGCGTCGGCAGTCGCGCCTGGATCAGGGGCTACTAAACGGCAGAATCAACGCCAGCGCCTGATCTTCTGTGAACCCGTGCCTCGCCATTGTGCGCTGGACCAGGATACGCCTCAAATTCACTCGATCGGTGCCATAAGAGCCATCTTCCCTACTTTTTCGGATGATCTCAGAGAGGGTTTGTTCTTTTGGCTTTTGTACTGTTGGGCAGTGTCGATGCCCTTCATCTATTTCAGACATAATTTTCAGCCAGTAGTAGTAATTAGCGTTCCATACCTGCTGGGCTCACGATGGGCTGCACCGGTGGCGTGAATTAGCGAAACAAATGATTGCTTATTAAATCTAACCACAATGCCTGGCGAGGTTCGGGCGCCGCCCTGGAGCAACCACATCAAAAACTATCGCAGGTGAAATCCACTGGTGACGGCAGGGATGCGTTTCGTCGATGAAGCCCTTTACCGAATCGCGAAAGCCGATTCGCTTCAAGTGTCCCTGGTGGTAAACGGGACGTGCCCGCCGGATTTCTTCTTGTCCCGTTTAGCCAATTTTTTTTCCTTGGCGGTAAGGGTGGGTTGCTTTTTGGATTCCTTGTTGCTGCGCTGGATCCTGGACATGATCGTGACTCCCGGCCCGCAATGGGCGTGCATGGCGACGATGAATGCAGCCGATAAGGGATTTGTGCGTGCTCTCACCAGACGCCTTGATGCCTCCTCACTATAGACCTATAGCGGCGGGAAATCTGTTTTACTTGCTATTTGCGTAAACGTTGAATTCGCTGCACAACGCCAGGATGTCAACGGGCTGCAAGCACCGGAGATAGACCACAGCCACGCAGGACAGTGCTATGGGTGGATCTATGGACAACTATCCCGACGGATGAAACAAGCACAATTTAAGCCATCCGCAACCCCGTGATATTATGCCGCGACATTTTTTTGGAGACTAAAATGAAGCAAAGTGCAAATACCGATCCTCGGCTCAAAGGCACAGCGGCCCCGGGGTTCGAATCGGTCAAGCGGCTTTTTCAAAAGAACATTCGAGGTATGGCAGAAGAGAATGTCCAGCTCTGCGTCTACCACCGCGGTGAAAAAGTCGTTGATTTATGGTGCTCCGCAACGGGCGACAGTGACTTTTCATCAGACTCTCTCGTCAACGTTTTCAGCAGCGGGAAAAGCCTGGAAGCGATTGCTGTGGCCTGGCTTGTCAGCAAAAACCTGCTGAGCTACAACGACAGAATCACCCGGCACTGGCCCGAATTCGGCGAAAACGGAAAAGACGGATCAACTGTTGCCGACCTTATGCGGCACGAAGCGGGACTTGCCAACTTCGATACCTCCATTGATATAGAAGACTTATTCACGGATAACATCAAACAGAACCGCGTGGGCCGCCTGATTGAAAGCCACCCGCAAAAATACAAGTCCGGCGACCTGGCTCGTAGGGAATATCATGCCCTTACCCGGGGCTGGATCGTAAACGAACTGTTTAGACGCGTAGATCCGGCGGGCCGGACCATAGGCGAGTTCATGCGAGAGGACGTCAGCGGTCCTCTCGAGGCCGATGCGGTTATTGGTGTTAACGCGCAGCAACTGACCCGTATTTCGAGAGTTAAACCGTTGGGGCTAGGCTACCAACTGTTACAAAGTTTCATACCCCGGTTTCTGGGCAGACGTATCGTACCGAATTTCTTCCAGCTGCTTGCCCGGTTTATCAAGATTATTCCGGCGATGATGAAATCGCGAAGAACGGGCGCCCCACCCCCTTTCAAGGGAATGACCAATATGGGGTTTTTTAACGAACCTCAGTTCGCAATGGGTGAAACGCCGTCGGCCAATGCGAGTTGTTCGGCCCGGGGGTTAGCGAAGATCGCGGCCATGATGTCCGGCGGCGGTAAATGGGCCCAAAACCAATACCTGTCTGAGCAGGCCTGGTCGGCAATGCATGCCAACCCCATAAAGGCAAATATGGGCGGAATACTGCCGACGCGCTTTACCCAGGGCGGGGTAGACAGATTTGCCAAATGCGAGCCGGGCAGCACGGAAATTGAGCGAGCCATGAACGAAGGGCGGGAAGGGTTCTATGGCTGGATGGGGTTTGGCGGCTCTATTTTGCAGTGGCATCCCGAATTGGATATCGGCTTCGCGTTTGTACCCACCTCACTGCATGTGCTTGACCTGTTTAACGAAAGAGGAAAGGTCTATCAGGCAGAAGTTCTGAAATGTGTAGCAGATATCCGTAGTAATACTCAAAGCGACTCACGCAATGCGGTTACCGCCTGACCGGGTGCTGGCCAGACCCCCGTTTGTGCAGCGTCAGCCCGTAACCACAGGTCTATTTCCAAGCTCTTCCTTCAGCCATAACGGCGCTCGTGCACCTTTAGAATTATTTCGCAGCGCCCTCTCGCCTTGCGTATCCGGTCGCGGATCGAGGCTCCGCGGTTTGTTTCGGCCAGCAGCGTGCCGGAATGCGCTGCGCAAAGATTCTCAGCATCGCCCCAGGCGTCTGTCAGTTCCGCTGCCCAATCCCTGAAATCAGCTGCCGCACCCTTGCGCTTTTCAAGCGCCATAGCGAGCGTCGGATGGAAGCTGACACGGTCGCGCAGACCCATCAGGCGCAGGGGACGCGGCAGAAGTATATACATCAGCGTATCATCAACGTGTAGTGTGCCTGATGCCCGGTGGTAGGCCAGCACTGAAGAAAAGTGGACGTTTTCGTTGGCGGAAATGAAGTCGACACCTCTCGGTATCGTAAAGTCAAAATCGTCGGCGTACCAGTCATGAAGTTCCTGGTCTTCGCTAAGCACCTCTTCCCAGGGCAGTTCCGGGAACCGGTCCAGATGTCGCTGGGTCCCATAAAGACGCGCCTCGGGGAACAGTTCGTGCATACGTTCCACATGAATCGTGTGGAAGGGATGCAGGTTCAGGATGGCTTCGATCTCGCCCCCTTCATCCAGGATAACATCGATCTCCCGTCTCAGCGCCTCGCTCATCGCGTAGGAATCCAGAAGCACAAAATTACCACTGGCCAGCCTGACGAGTGAGGCCTGAGTGCCAATATCCACGACTCCACCGATGCGGAAGGAGCCACGGATATTCCAAAAGTTTTCCGCAACCTGAACAATTTTGTCCGCCATCTTTCACCGTCTCCATGGTTGGATAGCTAGTAGGCAGGTCGGACTCTCCGACTACCAGTGCAAAATTATAGTCCACTTTCAATGCCACTAAAGCGTTCTACCAAACTAAATCGAGCAGTTAGCTTGGCAACAACCCCGGGCGCGTTACACTGGGCACCCGACTCGCGCCCGAGTAAAGATCAAAACCATGAAAGAATGCACGCAGTGCGGCAAGTGCTGCCTCCTCTATGCAGATGGCGGTTTATCCGCCAGCGCTCAAGAGATTGAGTCCTGGGAAACATTCAATCCCGCTATCGCAGAGTATGTGGTGGATGGAAGAATCTGGATGGATCCGGCTACCGGTAAACAACTCACACGCTGCCCCTGGCTGAAACTGATTCCTGCTGAATCAATGTCTGGTCCCGATAAATACGGCTGCCAGATTTATCAGGACCGCCCTGAGGACTGCCGACACTACCCCGTCTCCATAGCCGAAATGCTTCGTGACGGTTGCGAAATGATCGAAGTCCGAGATCTGGATGCACCTGAAAAGGCGCAGAAAACGCTGGACGAACTTATGTCTGGCAGCCGCCCGCCCAATCAGCTAACGCGCTGAACCTTGATGGCCCGGTTGCCACGATTAAACCGGCAGTACAGCAAGACAAAACGAGGCAGGCTCTCCGCCGGTTCTATCGATGTCCGACAGATCGCCTGGCATATCCCGCTTACCAGGCCATTGCCACACTCTGGTATAACGCAGTGAATTGCGGCACAGGCAGAGGGTCACTGGCGTTTTGACGCTCATACTGCGCTTGGGCTCGATTGTGAGCCTGCATGTTTACTTCCACATCCCGTGTGTGGATGGCGTCTATCACTCCCGAGACGATCACTCGCTCCGTTTTCGCTACATCTAGTGATGGAAGGGTGCCGAACTGCACCTGCTCGCTACACACCTTGGCAATACCATCCGCACCGACCTCTTCCACATTTTGTCCGGCGGCCACATGATTTGAGAGCGCTGCCGTCAGGCTGAATACGGTGGCGGTTATAAATCCATTGAATATGCCATTTTTCATAGTGGTATCTCCCTACGTTTAATAAAACGGTCGTTTCGTCGATTCAAGGCCAAACTGGCTGGCACATGTATCGGCTTTGGGAGGCAATTTAGGGGTAATCTGGCCAGGATAAAATCGCTGTGCGGCGAGTTGCGGCGAGTTGTCGACAAACCGAGCGATTTCGTCGATAAACCGTTGGAGCTGAGTGGGGTACGGTAATCGACGCTGTTGGCTGAAGGGCGCCATGTTCGGGCTGCCGTAGTTCGCGGTGCCGCCACGCGGCTACGACCAATACTAAGGACGGCGGCCGCCATGATTTTCGGTGAGCTACTGCTGTTTGTGGTTCCCAGTGCCTACCTGGTTGTTAATCGCTACCTGGTTCGCCTGGGCTCCAACAGGGACTGACCCTCGGACTACCCAGGCTTTTCTCACCCGCTGCCGCCCGACACGATGAGATCGATAGTGTAACGAGCCAGCTTACGCAAGCTGGCCTTGCTATGGCCGCTTCGAGCTCGCAAGGCAACGCTCTGCAACGTCGCCTGCAGCAACTGGGCCGCAAGCTTGGGTTGCGTCGAACCCGGTAAGTCGCCGTCCTGCTTTGCCTTGTCCAGGCGCGCCGTGAAACCAGCATCCAGTCGCTGGATCAATGCTTTAAGGTCGCTGCCAACCTCGGGATGATTGAGCGCCTCACCAGGGGCCGTGCAAATCATCAGGCAACCCAGTGGAAGGTTATTGCCGCAGTACACTTCGATCGCCTGATCGAAAAAAGCGTATAGCCCCGCCGCCAATGACTTATCCGAACCCAGCGTCACCTGCATGCCTTGATCCAACTGGCCACAAAAACGCTGGAGTGATCGCCGATAAATCGCTTCCTTGTTGCCAAAAGCGTTATAGATACTGGGCCGGTTCATATTCATCGCAAGCGCAAGGTCATCAAGCGAGGTGGCCGACAGGCCCTTCTCCCAGAACAGGGTCATTGCACCGGCCAGGGCCTGATCTTCATCAAATTTTCTCGGTCTGCCTCTAGCCATATATGTACCGCTTCGCATATTAATTGTTGACGCTTGGCAATTATATGCGAAATAATACAAAATAAATACACAGGAGATTACCATGGCCCTGGTTGAACAACCCGAAAGTCCTATCGTCAGCAAGCTCAAGGGCGTACACCTGTTCCACTATGACGGTGCGCCCTGCGCCCAACGGGTGCGATTCGCACTACACGAAAAAGGACTGGTTCGCGGCCGCGAGGTCAGATTTGATGCCGATGATGCAGCCAGCTGCGCCGCCCAGCCCGGCGCCTGGGTAAGCCGTCAGGTGTCGCTGGTGAAGAAAGAGCATCTGACGGAGGCGTACTCGAAAATTCAGCCGAACCTGGTGGTGCCCGCGTTGGTCCACGATGGCAGGCTGCACATTGAGTCGATGGAAATCATTGAATACCTTGACGAGGCGTTCGGCGGTGCACCTCTTGTACCAAAACAGGATCCCGCCGTAATGGAAGAAGCCGCAGCGCTGACCCGCCTGGGTAAGGAATTGCATCGGTCGATTCGATTCGTCACTTTCCGCTGGGGCCTGCGAGGCCTTGCCAGACTGTCGAAGAATGATGAGAAGAAGTTGCGCGATCTACTCAAAAACAGCAACGACGCTGAGCAGTTAGTGAATTTCTACGAAGGGTATGATAACCAATCCATCCCCGAGGCCATCTATGAAGAGCATCTGGAAAAACTGAACAAGGCGTTCCGAGACCATGAACAGCGACTATCGGACGGAAGGCAATTCCTGACAGGGGACGACATCACCATGGCCGACGTCATCTGGGCCATGAAAACCCTGCGGTTATCCGAATGCGACTACCCCTTCGAGCAGTGTTTTCCTCGCTACTTCGAGTGGTTTCAGCGCATTTCACAGCGGCCTTCATTCAAAGAAGGCGTGATGGGTAAGCACCGGCTGATGAGCTCTACCTTCAGAGCAAAGGCCAAGCTGGAATATCTGCTTGGTATCGGCCTGAAGCGAGAGGTGCTAAAACGTGTCGCATGATATGTTTAATACAAGCATCGGTATTGTCATCGGTGTCATTTTTGTTGTGCCGACGATCTACATTATTCGAAAGCGG
>Ga0316189_10007417_pt1 | contig 10370 bp, 8 predicted proteins | sample LowCovwburrow_MG_FD_204930 | JGI IMG/M metagenome (GOLD analysis project Ga0316189, IMG submission 204930) | Coastal sediment microbial communities from Maine, United States - Lowes Cove worm burrow | ecosystem: Environmental > Aquatic > Marine > Coastal > Sediment | place: USA: Maine... | reverse complement strand
TTGCCGATCCCGCTCAGCGCAAGCAGCGTCCGCTTCAGACCGACGAGATACCGAGCCCAGTCTGGGCCCACGGGGAAGCCCCCGAACTCGTCTCACTGAAGGAAGTCTCGCCCGGCCATTGGGTGGCCGAAGAGTAGCACACAAACCAAAGGTGCTCACCGGGACTTTTCGGGTGAGCTTCCACTCGGAATTTCCAGAGAGGATCCAATGTCAACGATCGAACCATTCGTCATTTATCCCGCCCGCAAAGTCATTACGATGAACCGGTCTTACCCGGTCGCCGAAGCGGTCGCTGTGGTCGGCGATCGAATTCTGGGTGTCGGCACGGTCGACGAATTGTCGCGTTGGGGAGAACACACAGTCGACAACAGTTTTGCCAATCAGGTCATCGCCCCAGGCTTCGTTGAGGCCCATTCACATGTCATGGGTGGGGGAATGTGGCAGTTCCCGTACGTTGGGTATTTTGATCGCAGCGACCCTGACGGTCGCCTATGGGCTGGCTCGAAGAATATTGCGGAAGTAGTGTCCTCGCTCCAAGCGATCGAGGCGGAGATGGAAGACCCTGATCAGCCTCTGATCGCATGGGGTCTTGATCCCATTTACTTCGACGGGGAGCGGATGGTGGCCAGCCACCTCGACCAGGTGTCGACCACTCGAGAGATCTTCGTGTACCACGCCTCTGGACACTTGGCCACGGTGAATACGGCACTCATGGAGGCGGAGGGGATCACGATTGACACCCCAACACCAGGTGTTGCCCGTGATTCGTCCGGTCACCCCAACGGTGAGCTGCAGGAACCGGCCGCCATGATCCTGGCTGGTCGGTGTTTCCGTACGATTGGCCAACAGCTTCGCACGCCGGCGGCGATGTGGAAGTATGCTCACGAAGCCCGAAACACAGGCACCACCACGCTGGTCGACCTCGGAACGTCGCAACTCGCCGATCCGGTACAGCTCCAAAACTGGCGGGAAGCGACGAGCCATGAGGACTACCCAGCTCGGGTGATGGTGGCGATGTCGAACGCTTTCGGAGGCCAGGTAAACGATCCGACCCAACTCGCCCAGCTCGGTGCCGACCTGAAGGCTGAATCCACTGACAAACTCCATTTCGGCATCGTTAAGATCGTGCTTGATGGCTCAATCCAAGGGTTCTCGGCTCGGGTCAGCTGGCCCCACTATATTGACGCTCCCGAAGGCCATTCGGGCAATGGCTTGTGGCTGATTGCCCCCGACCAAATGGCTGACCTGGTCACGACGTACCACGCCGCTGGCTTGACCGTTCACTGTCACTGCAATGGTGATGAAGCCGCGGAGGTATTTATCGACGCGGTCGAGGCTGCGCTCGAACGCCATCCCCGCTGGGATCATCGCCACACGGTGCAACACTGTCAGCTCACCAGGCCAGCACAGTATCGACGAATGGCGGCGTTGGGAATGTGCGCCAACATTTTCTCGAACCATATGTTCTATTGGGGCGATCAGCATCGCGATACCACGGTTGGACACGAACGAGCCTTTGGCATGGATGCATGTGCGACTGCAGCGGCAGAAGGGGTTTCTTTTTCGATTCATTCCGATGCCCCAGTCACGCCGATGGGTCACCTTCATACCATGTGGTGCGCTGTGAATCGTTTCACATCGACCGGGGAGGTACTGGGCGAACACGAACGAATCAGTGTCGAGCAAGCCCTTCACGCCGTGACCTTGGGGGCTGCCTTCCAGATCAAACTCGATCATGAGGTTGGCTCGCTCGAAGCAGGCAAACGGGCAGACTTCGCAGTACTCGACGAAGATCCCCTCGAAGTGGCTCCCGAAGCGTTGAAAGATATCGGCGTTTGGGGCACGGTTGTTGGGGGCAAACATTTCCCCGCAGGCCCCGGAGACTAACGATCTCCCAACGGGCTCATTTCGATTCTGCCCATAGGAAGGACCACCATGTCGATAGCAATCACGATTATCGGCGGCTATTTGGGCGCGGGGAAAACCACGCTGGTGAATCACCTGCTCCAACGAGCTGGCGTGGGGTCTCAATATGGTCGCGTGGCTGTGCTCGTCAATGATTTCGGTGATGTCAACATCGACGAGGCGTTGATTTCCGAGGTCAGCGAAGACACGATCAAACTCACCAACGGATGCATATGCTGCAGCCTGGTGGAAGGGCTGGCCATGGCTCTGGACGGATTGCGGCAGTTGGAAGACCCACCCGAGCGGTTGGTTATCGAAACAAGCGGGGTGGCTGATCCCACTCAACTCGCGGCCTACGCCCAGATTCCGGGTTTCCATCTCGACGCCATCATCGTGTTGGCCGACGCCGAAACGGTGCGTAAACGAGCGCGAGATAAATACGTGGGTGACTTGGTCCGCCAACAATTGGCGGCGGCTGACATTGTCGGTCTGAACAAGGTCGATTTGGTCGACACCGAAACGGCCGACGACTTGAAACGTTGGCTCCAAGGCATGATTCCGGGGGCGGTGGTGGTGCCGGTGGCGAACGCTGCCATCGATCCCGAGGTGTTGTTTGCCAATACCACCCCACCAAGAGCCGGTGTCGTTTCTGATGGACCCGCGAACACACCGCCAGCGACGGTCCACCACGAGCAACTGTTCGAGAGCTTTAGCTGGCAAAGCGACCGTTCGCTCAGCCGCGCCGAACTTGACCGATGGCTGGCCGAGCTCGGTGACGATGTGGTTCGGGTGAAGGGTTTTGTTACGGTGTCCGATCAACCCGAAACTCACCTTGTCGTACAGCGCGTTGGTAGCCGAGTGAATGTGCATCGCAGCGACCAGGTATTAAGCGGGTTTAGTGCGGAACTGGTGTTGATACGCCTAAAGGGTGCTACCGAATCCCCAACATGGCCGTGTTGAGTTTGTTATCGCAATCTGGTTCCAGTCTCCATGACAGTTGGTTATCACCGCTGCACGATTGAGGTTCTTGCGGTAGATTCATACGGATCGGGAGTGTCAGGCATCTTTGCTGGCTGGGTCATCAATTGCATGATTGTTATGGCTTGCGAATCAAAGTGACCGGTGCTCCGAATTGGATGCCTTGTTAAGGAGAGAGAAAACCTAATGGCTCGAATCAAGAAAATTCTGGTGCTTTTTGCATCGTTAGCCCTGCTCGCCGCGGCGTGCGGTGGTGATGACAATAGTGAAGACGGTGGCGATGACGAGGGTGCAGCGGCTGCCGCTGACGGCCCTAGTGTTGGCCTGGTCTTTGATATCGGTGGTCGTGGCGACCAGTCGTTTAACGACTCAGCGGCCGCGGGCATGGACGCCGCAGTGGCTTCGGTTGGAGCTACCACCAGCGAATCGTCCCCCAACGAAGACGGCTCAAACCGCGCTGAGCTGTTGCAGCTTCAGGCTGACAACAGCGACCTGGTAATTGGTGTCGGTTTCCTCTTCGATGAGTCCATCGCTGAGGTTTCGGCGGCAAACCCTGAGATCAATTTTGCCATTGTTGATGGTTTTGTTGACGCGGAAAATGTGGCCAGCCTCGGCTTTGCTGAAGAGCAGGGTTCGTTCTTGGTCGGCGCAGCTGCGGCTCTCACCAGCGAAACCGGCAAAATCGGCTTTATCGGCGGTGTGAACTTCGAGTTGATTCAGAAGTTCGAGGCGGGATTTGTTGCTGGCGCGAAGCAGGTTAATCCCGATATTGAGATCGATGTTCAGTACATTACGGAACCGCCAGACTTCGGTGGATTCAGCGACCCGGCCAAAGCTAAGGTGATTGCGACCTCAATGTATGAGGGCGGCGCCGACGTGGTCTTCCACGCCGCTGGTGGCTCCGGGGCTGGCCTTTTCGAGGCCGCTTCTGATGCTGGGGATGCTGGCTCGGTTTGGGCGATCGGCGTTGACTCTGATCAGTACCTCACTGCCGATCCTGGTGTACAGCCCTACATTCTCACTTCGATGCTTAAGCGTGTTGATGTGGCCGTGCAAAAGACCATTGAAGCCCAAGCCGACGGCTCATTCGTTGGTGGACCACAAGCCTTCGACCTATCGGTTGATGGTGTTGGTTACTCAACCTCGGGTGACTTCCTTTCCGGTGACGTGATCGATCAGCTCGAAGATCTGAAGGCTCAGATTATCGCTGGCGATATCACCGTGCCGACCGCACCGTAGCGGCTGGCAACGGCCAGTTCTGATGGTTCTGGCTACGTAACTTCATAATCATCGCGAGGCGTGCACCCAGTCGATTTGGCTGGGTGCACGTTGGATGGTAGAAACAGTTGCTGGTTGGATTTGATGGCGAACCAGCACGCATCAGCGGCGAACCTTCTGGGAGGAAGACATGAGCAGCGGCACCGGTCATGAATAGCAAACACGTTGTGAGTGATGAAGCACCCGCGGTTGAATTGGCGGGCATCACCAAACGGTTTCCTGGTGTCATTGCCAACCAGAATGTGAACGTGCGGGTTGAGCGGGGCGAAATTCATGCGTTAGTCGGAGAGAACGGGGCCGGCAAGTCGACGTTGATGAAGATCTTGTATGGGATGCAACCGGCCGACGAAGGCACGATGGAGGTTGGAGGCAAGCGGGTCAATTTCTCATCCCCTCGCGATGCGATCGACCACGGCATCGGAATGGTTCACCAGCACTTCATGTTGGCGGACAACTTCACCGTCTTGGAAAACATCATTCTCGGGTCCGAACCGCTGAAAGGCGGCGGGCGCATCGATTTCAATCAGGCCCACGACAAAGTCCAAGCGCTGTGTGACTCTTACGGCCTCGAGATCAACATCGATGACCTCGTCGAAGACCTCGAAGTCGGGGAACGGCAGAGGGTTGAGATCATCAAGGTGTTGTTCCGGGGCGCTGAGATTTTGATCCTCGACGAACCCACCGCAGTCCTTGTCCCCCATGAGGTCGATGAGCTGTTCCGAAACTTGCGCGAACTGCGAACACAAGGCAAAACCATCATCTTCATCGATCATAAGCTCGATGAGGTACTCGAAATATCTGACAACATCACCGTCCTGCGTCGCGGCGAGACTGTGGCCACAGTCGGGGCATCAGAAGTTACTGCACCGGAACTGGCAGAGTTGATGGTGGGGGCAGAGCTCCCGAGCCCTGGGGAGCGCGAAGGTGCTATCGGTGACGCCGTCACATTCAAAGCCGAGAATCTGACCATCACTGAGGCCGACGGACGCAAGGTTTTGAACGGCGTTTCCTTCCAAATCCACGACAAGGAAATCGTAGGTTTGGCCGGAGTGGAAGGGAACGGGCAGTCGGAGCTGATCGATGCCTTGCTCGGGATCCGACCGCTCAGTGCCGGCCGGCTTTTCCTTAACGGTGAAGACCTCACGAATTCGGCGGTGAGCGACCGGCGGGCCAAGGGTTTGGGTTATGTGCCTGAAGATCGGCACCGGCGAGGCCTGCTCCTGAATTTCCCCCTTTGGGAAAACGCCATGCTCGGCTATCAGCGTCTGAAGCCTTTTTCGAAACGAGGTTTCTGGCTCGACAGCGAGGCCACGCGGGAACGAACCGAAGAAATCATCAGCCGTTTCGATGTGCGCACACCAAATATGGACGTTGCGGCGCGGGTGTTGTCGGGAGGAAACCAGCAGAAGTTGATCGTGGGACGTGAGATGTTGTCCGAGCCCGAAGCCCTCATTGCCGCCCACCCGACCCGTGGTGTCGATGTGGGGGCACAGGCCGCAATCTGGGAGTCGCTACGGGCCGCTCGAGATGAAGGGCTTGGCGTGTTATTGATTTCTGCCGACCTCGATGAACTGATCGGGCTTTCAGACCGGTTGCTGGTGATCTTTCGAGGAGAAATTGTGGCCGAACTCAACCCGGAAACAATCACGCCTCGCGAACTTGGCGGATACATGACTGGCGCAGGAGCCACGACGGAGGCGGCAAATGGTTGAGCGAATAAAGTTCTCGTTGGCCGCCCCGGTAGTGGCCATTGTGGTGTCAATACTTGTGGGCTCGCTGGTTCTGATTGCCAGTGGCGCGAACCCGCTTGCGGCCTACGGCGAGATGATTCGATTTGGGTTTCAGCTCGAGACGATCGTAAACATCTTAAATCGTGCCACCCCGCTCTACCTTTCAGCGGTGGCGGTGGCCATTGGGTTCCGTATGAACCTCTTTAACATCGGCGTGGAGGGTCAGTACATTCTGGCTGCGTTCATGGGTGCGGCCGCCGGTGCTGAACTTGCCTTCTTGCCCGGGCCGCTACATGTGGTCGCGATCTTGTTTGTCTCAATGGTGACCGGCGCGGTGTGGGCTGCCATCCCGGCAGTGTTGAAGGTGACCCGCGGCGTGAGCGAGGTGATCTCAACCATCATGTTGAACGCCATCGCCACCGGCTTTCTCGTCTCCTACCTTTTGGCCAAGTGGGCCGACCAGAGCGACACCACGCTGAACATCCAGACTAAGCCGATTGAGGAATCTGGTTGGGTGCCTTCGTTGAACGGGGTGCTTGAGCTATTCACCCGAGATATCCGGCCTGGTACCGAGCTGTATGGGTTTTTGTTGATCGCCATTCTGGTGGGTGTGATCTACCATGTTGGTCTCAAATACACCCGGCCTGGGTTTGACCTTCGAGCGTCGGGAGAAAACCCAGCGGCGGCCGAGGCGAGCGGTGTGTCTCCCAAGTCCACGGTGATTGCGGCTATGCTCCTCAGCGGCGGCATAGCTGGCCTGGTGGGATTGCCCGAAATCTTAGGACGAACCCACAATTTCGGTTTACAGTTCACCCGCCAACTTGGCTTTGTGGGTATAGCGGTGGCCTTGTTGGGTCGAAACCACCCGGTGGGAATTGCGGTCGGGGCATTGATCATCGCTTTCCTCGACTCCTCATCGGCAGTCTTGCAGGTAAAAAGCGACGCATCGCCTGAGGTGGTCAAGATAATTCAGGGCGTCATCATTTTCACCTCAGTGGTCGCCTACGAGGTCATTCGCCGGCGCCAGGCCGTTGACGAGGCCCGCAGTGCAGCTGAAGCTCTGGCACAACCGAGTCCTCACGGCTCTCACGGAGAAGGAGCCGAACCGATGGTGGACCCAGCCAAACAAGGAGGCCGATCATGACGGCTCCGACAAAGACCCGCAACGGCCAGTCAGATCCCATAGCCACAACACCTAACCGGCCGATGATTCTGCGTGTGCTCGAAGAAACAGGCAAAGCCCGATGGCTCCTGGCATTCGGGCTTATCGTCGTGTTGTTAAGCATCACGGAGGTAGCGTCAGGCACCACGGACCTCGCCTCCACAGGAACATGGTCGACGGCCCTTGCCTTTGCGGTCCCGATCATGTGTGCGGGCCTGGGAGGCATGTACTCTGAGCGCGCTGGCGTGGTGAACATCGGCCTAGAGGGCATGCTCATCCTCGGCACCTGGTTTGGTGCTTGGGGTGCCTTTTTCTGGGGGCCGTGGGGTGGGATTGCCGCGGCCACAATTGGCGGCGCACTCGGCGGTTTGCTTCACGCCGTGGCCACTGTCAGCTACGGGGTAGATCACATTATCTCCGGGGTGGCCATTAACATCCTGGCGCCGGGAATCACCCGGTTCTTGGCCAACGAGTTGTTCGTAAGCGACCCCGAAGCTAGCTTCCCCCAAGCCGGCCCTGGAGGCAGCGTGACCCAATCCCCAAATGTCCAGGGTGTCAGCAGCATCGACCTTCCATTTCTGAGCGGCGGGTGGGGCACCCCAGATTTGCTTGGGGCCCTCGAAAACACCGAGTGGCTGTTCGTGTCTCAGGCGGCGGGAATTTTGCGGGGAATGGTTACAAATCTGTCGTTGCTTACCCTTCTAGCGTGGGCCCTAATCCCGCTTTCGGCGTGGGTATTGTGGCGTACCGCATTTGGGTTACGGCTGCGGTCGACGGGGGAGCACCCAGCCGCCGCCGACTCGCTCGGCGTGAACGTGATCAAGTACAAGTACATCGGGGTTATTGCCTCCGGGGCGTTTGCTGGCTTCGGTGGTGGGTTTTTGGTGATTGAACTCACCGGAATTTTCAAAGAAGGCCAAACCGGAGGGCGAGGCTTCATCGGTCTGGCCACAATGTTGGTTGGTAATTACCGGCCGACCGGGGTCGGAATTGGCGCGCTGCTGTTTGGGTTCACCGACACCTTGCAGCTTCGCGATCCCAGCGCCGCCCACGGGCTTCTCCTGCTTCTCGCCATGATCGCCACCCTGGTCACCGCCTACTACGTGTACAAGAAGAGTTGGATTGTGGCGGCCGTTACCACCGTGCTGGGTGTCGGTTTCTTCGGGGCGTATCTTTTCACCGACGCGGTGATTCCACAGTTCCCACCGGCGTTGCCGTTCTTCGCGGTATTGCTTCTGATGATTTTCGCTGGTGGTCGATTGCGAATGCCGGCCACCACTGGCCAGCCCTACCGGAAAGGCGATCACTAGATCGCCGGTTAAGATCGATTGTGTGAAAGAAGGAGGTTGTCTGATGCTCACCGACGAACACTTGACACAATTTGTTACTGACGGTTTCGTGGTGTTACCCGATGCCGTTGAAGTCGATCATTGTCGGCAACTACAGCAACGAGTATCGGCCATCGTTGATGAGTACGACCCGGCAATGGCTAGCGAAGCCACGCGATTCTCCACTGTCGACCAGTCACACGCCACCGAACAGTACTTCTTCGATTCAGCCAGCACCATCGGTTACTTCTTTGAAGAGGGATCATTCGATGATGCTGGTGCTTTACAAAGACCCATGGGGGAGGCGCTCAACAAGCTAGGCCATGCCATGCACGACCTAGACCCAACCTTTGACGGTTTCTCACGACAACCGTGGATGGCTGCCGCGATGCAACAGGTGGGGATGCAGGATCCGGTGTTGTTGCAGACGATGTACATCTTCAAACCTCCTCGCATCGGAGGCGAAGTGACGCCGCATATCGATCGAACGTTCCTGTGGACCGATCCGGGCAGCGTGGTTGGTATCTGGGTGGCCATCGACGACGCCACCGTTGACAACGGATGTTTGTGGGCAATTCCGGGGAGTCACCGGCAGCCGCCACGTACGCGATTTCGTCGCCACATCAATGAGGATGGCACGGTGCGTGGCGAGATGGACGTGTTAGATCCGAACCCCTATTCAACCGACGGAGGGGTGCCGTTGGAGGCGAAGCGAGGCACTGCGGTGCTTCTGCACGGCCAGCTCGTGCATTGGAGCCACCCCAACACTTCGAGCCACTCTCGGCATGCGTTCACCCTCCATGTCATCGACGGAGCCACTGACTATCCCGCTGACAACTGGATCCAGCGAACCGAAGCACTTCCGTTACGGGGCTTCTAGGTTATTGTCAGCCGAGGGCGAGTCGTCCGCCGCTTCAGCCCAGGCTTCACTCATCGCAGCAGCGATCGCTTGCGAGCTGGGGGACGACTCGGAGCGAAGGTTCCGCATCACCGAAAGTTGATCGTTTTCGGGGCGGTTCTGGCTGAGTTTCGCCTTGGCTTCTACCTTGTCGATCAGCACTTCGATACCCACAATGCCTTTCAGCTGGTTATCGATAAAGTCTGGTGGAGCATCGGTCACCTGCCACGGAGTTTGCCGTTCACCTTCGTGCATGTCGGTAAGCTGTGATACCGCTCCGAGAAGCCATTCGGGGTCGCGGTGGACCTTGACCGTGCCTGTCAGATGCACGGCAAGATAGTTCCAGGTGGGCACCACTCGCTGGTGTTCGGCCTTCGAGGGATACCAACTGGGGCTCACATACGCCTCGGGCCCGCCGACGATCACGAGACACGGGCCGCCAGTTGTGATCTGGTTCCAATGCGGATTCGGTTTGGCCATGTGAGCAATCACGGTGGAACCATGCCAGACAAGAGGGAGCAAGGTGGCTATTGGCAGGCCATCGGCACTGGTGGTGACAAGCCAGCCGCTGCCTGCCTGAGCCACCATCTCACGGGCCTGGGAGTCGTCGGTAACAGCACTGAACGATGGCGTGTACATCAGACGATTCTATTGGGTCGCTGCCTCCCCAAACCACGAGAGGATGAGCCGGGCGAACCTATGACAACTCCAGCCGGAAGCTAGTGTTGTCATAGGTTGCCTGCTACAGTCTGCATTGTCATAACGAGGACCAGTCATTGGGGGAGCTTGTGCGGCGGCACCTAGCCTTACTTATCTTTGCATTTTTCGTCGTTTCCTGCGGTGGGTCGACTGAGGCAACCAGCAGTGCTTCACAGGGCACCGATGAGCCAGACACTACAGATTCGGACGTATCGACGACCACCACCATCTCCGATGTCGAAGCGGATCCGACGACCCTGACGACCCCCACCACCGAAGCGTTCACGGCCGAAGATGACGCCGAGGATGAACAAGCGGCGCAAGCGGGGTCACTCGAAGATCGTCGGGCGGAACTCGAGTTCTCCATCGGGGTCTATTCTGGACTGATGGGT
>Ga0316189_10007416_pt1 | contig 10374 bp, 3 predicted proteins | sample LowCovwburrow_MG_FD_204930 | JGI IMG/M metagenome (GOLD analysis project Ga0316189, IMG submission 204930) | Coastal sediment microbial communities from Maine, United States - Lowes Cove worm burrow | ecosystem: Environmental > Aquatic > Marine > Coastal > Sediment | place: USA: Maine... | reverse complement strand
GAAAAAACTGTTATACGTGGACTTTGACAATGCATTATATCCATTATTTTAGCTAACTTTCTTGTATCACATTTATCTAAAGAAATACCCAGAAAATTCAATGAATTATCTAATTCCACGTAAGATTTCAATTACGAATCTAAAAGTTACTCCACTGATAGGAATGTAAGTTAGTGAAGAGCCAATTAAACACGCTATCAAAATCATTAAGTATTTTTTTTTCATGGTTTTGTTAATTTGTTTAAAATTAAATTGACTGATGTCAATATAGAGTAGGTTGGAGATCTGCATTGGATTTGAACCAACCTATCTAGCCAACCTAAACGGGAAGCGTATAGACCCACAGGCCAAATGGAATTCCAGTGCAGTTCTAAGTTAAGTATTTAGATAAGTTAGAACTGCACTAGTCATATGTATGTCATAAAGTTATGGTATTAATAAGGCTTTTAGTTTTTAAGCAATGTAGTAATTTTAAACATAAAATTAGGATATTAGACTGGTACTTTTTAATTTAAAGTAGCTTTACCAGCAATGATACTATCTGTTAACGATTTTAAAATTAATTTAATAGATCTTACTGCGTCATCGTTCCCTGGAATTGGAATATCCACTAAGTCAGGATCACAATTAGTATCCAAAATAGAAACAATTGGAATACCCAGTTTTTGACATTCCCTAATTGCTGTCATTTCACGTTTTTGGTCAATGATAATAGCAATATCGGGTAAATTTTCCATTGTTTTTATACCATCTAAATGTCGACGTAATTTTTTCAACTCTTTTCGACGTAGTGCGGCTTCCTTTTTTGTCAATAGGTCAAATGTGTTATCAGCTTCCTGTTTTTCAAGATCTTTCAAATGACTAATTCTTTCTTTTAAAGTTGTCCAATTTGTTAGCATTCCACCTAACCATCGATGATTAACATAATAGGAATCACAACGTTTTGCTTCTTGAGCAATTAAAGTAGTAGCTTGACGTTTTGTGCCAACAAATAAAAAGGATTTCTTTTCTCGAGCTGCCGATTCTAAATAAAGGGTAGCTTCTTTTAATAATGTTGCTGATTGGACTAAATCTAAAATATGAATATTATTAACTTCACTATAAATGTACGGAAACATTTTTGGATTCCATCTATATGCTTTATGACCAAAATGGACTCCCGCTTCTAATAATTGAGATAAACTGATATCAGACATAAAATTTAAAATTACTGAATTAAATATATAAATTTCTAGCTCAAACTTTAACAGACATTAAAAAACTTGTCTAGAGTTTTGTTAGAGATTGACCGTCGCTTTTTTGAATTTAAGTCTAGAATTTAAATCCATTTTGTTAGTAAAGCAATTTCGATAATTTTGTGATCCTGTCCCAGCGGGAATTAAATGACCAATAATGATATTTTCCTTCAAGCCACGCAGCCAATCAATCCTGCCTTCAATTGCTGCTTTTGTTAAAACACGTGTTGTTTCTTGAAAACTAGCTGCTGAAATAAAACTTGGATTATTTAAAGCTGCTTTAGTAATTCCAAGTAAAAGTGGCACATAACAAGCTGATTGCTTTCCTCGCAGTTCTACAATTTGATTAATGTACTTAATATGATATAAATCAATAACTTCTCTTCTTAAAAGAGGAGTATTACCTTCATATGTTATGAGTACTTTCGTTGTCATTTGCTTAATAATAACTTCCAAATGTTTATCATTAATTGTAACACCTTGCGATTGATAAACCGATTGCACCGAATTTAAGATAAAAGATTGAACTTTCTTAAAACTTTTGTAACTACCTTCATAATTTTGAATGAGGCGATTGTATTGAATTGTCTCAGTTCGATCGCATACAAAAGATTTTATGAAACCATAGTAATTAAAATAAACTTTTAAAAGTTTATGTGGATTGATTTTCTCATTCTCTTTTATTGGACTTCCAAGTTTTTTAAATTCGAAATTCGGGTCTAAACTTGATTTTTGAACTAATAAACTTTTCTTTTGACTCGTTGGAATTCTTTGAATCATTGAATTTTTCTTTCGAGCTTCTAAGATCTCTTCAATTCGTGGTAAACCTTGAACAATATCTCCAGTAATTTCTTTCTCAAGTTTTAATAAACCTAATGTTTCTCCATTTTCAATAAACTCACTATATTTACAAAAAACACTATTTGCATCTTGTTCAAAATAATCTTCGGTAATCGAATAAATTCCAATTGATTTTGTAGATTTTAAAAATGGATGCTCCGTAAATTTCATCAGTGTTAATTGATATTCTGAGTCTATCCCATTAATAGAATTATTTTTGATTAATTCTGAACTTTTTAAGAATACCGTCTTATTAATCTTATGAGACGGATTAAGTTTTTCTAATTTTTTAGGTCTCAGAATTTGTTGTCCCTTTTTATTTTCTGATAAATTATTAATTGAAAATTTTTTAGAAAACTGAGGAATCAATGAACTATAAAGTTTACCGTTTCTTTTGAAAAACAACTTTGAAAATTCTGATTTTAGTATGACCCGATTTTTTACTATTTTTTGAAGATCTCCTGGTTTTTGAATAGATAATTTCATCATGTCATAATAATTGAGTGCAATATCTTTTTTGATTTTAGAACGAGAGCTAATACGTGTAGGAGAAAGTATTTTATATTGAAGATGCGTTGTATTAATTAAGTCTTGAGTTCTACAGTTTGGGAAAAAATAGGGTCTTCCTTTTTGTAATGTCAGTAAATTATGATTCTCAATAATAATTTTTCCAGTTTCATTTACATTCGTACTATTAACAATAAAATCATTTAGTCTTTTGTTTGGAAAATGCTCTTTTTGAACTGTCAAACAGTCTTCATTAGAAATTAAAAAAATTTGCTTAGTATCTTTCTTTTTTACTTTAAATTTAACAATTTCTAAAGAATTTAACACTGTAGCTTCTAAATACCCTAAAGTAGTGTAACAATCAATAAATTGATTTGGTTGGATTAAGAAACACGATTCAAGATTTTTATATCTTAAATTTGGTAAAATATAATTATTTAATTTTATTTTGTCACTGATCCGAAAATCAATTCGTTTTGTTTTTGAATTCTTAAAGAATTCAATCTTTGTATTCTGATTGAAAAGTTTCTCTGACTTAAAGTTTAAAGTACTTGAAACTAAATTCAAGCTTTTCGTTCCTTTTAGACTTTGATTTGATTTATAGAAATAAAATATTTTGGATTCTAATTTGACGCTTGAAGATTTATTAAACCTATTCGATCGGTTAGATTGTTCGAAGTCGAAATGAGCTAATTCATAAATTTCAATTGGACGTAGAAGTAATTGCTCACTATTTTTTGTCACTAGATGTTCACAAAATGATAATTTTTGAACTGGTATAGTTGCAAGAATCATTTCACCTGGATAATATAATTTTTGAGAAATATTTTTGAAGTTTTTTCCTTCATATAATAAACCAGATTTAATTGAAATCGTTTGAATAAGATTATTTTTCTGACGAAGAATAACGATTCCTGATGTTTTCGAAAAGATACCTGGAATTAATTCGAATCTTTCAGATATAAAATCTCCATGTTCAACTAGTAAGATGTGGGGTTCACAATTTACTTTATGAACTTCCTCATCTAACCATATAATCGTTCGATAAGAAACTGAAGATTGATATTTCGTCGATGAATTAGTTCTATTTAAATAAGAAATAGTACGAGTGGGTTGATCCTTCTTAACTAGATGTTGAGAATCATAGTATAAAGTACCACACGTTAGAGTTCTAAATGTGTTTGAAACTAGAATTCCAATTTGCTTGTTTCGAGTCAATTGAAGATAAAATTTTGAATTTTTGGGCTCAATCTTCAAAAGATATTTAAAATTTCCTATATTTAATAAATAATTTTTTGGTTGATCATTAGTATTTAATTCTTGCAACGAAGAATTTAGAAAAGAATACTTACCATTGATAATTCGAATTAAGCGTTGAGAAAGACTTCGTTTAGTATTTATGAACTCAACTGAACCTGGATAATGATTTATTAATTTAGTTCTAAAAATATAACTTTTTCGATTTAATTTATAATCAGCCGAAAAATTGATAAATGAATTCCTTGGACTATTATAAAGTTGTCCCGATAAGATCCAGATCAACTTATTATTATTCAATAGATTAACTTTTTTCTTTAATCTTGGGATAAAAATTTCTCCACAATTATCACTTAAAATGGGTTTTATTTCAGTTTTAATTTGTTTATTGGTATTAATTAATTCTCCAATAACTGTATCTTTTGATACATATTGATTATTTTTGGGAAATAGAATGGTATTTCGTAAAACTTCGATTTGAATTAAATCTTTTGTTTTAGTTTCTGGAATTAAAATAATGGAACCTGAATTTTTTGTAATTAAAACATCTTCACCTCTATTAGTTCTTAGTAAAACTGTTTTTAAAATTTTAAAAAATCTTATAATTCCATTAACAGGACTAATAATTTGTTGACGAGCTTCCGAAGTAAAAATACCACCTGTATGAAAGGTTCTCATAGTCAGTTGTGTGCCTGGCTCACCAATAGATTGACCAGCCAAAATTCCGATTGCTTCACCTATATCAACCAAATTTTCGCTTGCTAAATCCCACCCGTAACATTTTTGACAAATGGCTCTGTATAAATTACAAGTTAAAGGCGATCGAATATAAAAATTTCGAATTGAATATTTTTGAAATTTTTCAATTAATTTCGGAGTAATTTGAGTATTCGATTGTGCTATTAATTTACTTGTAGTGGAATCATAAACTGGTTTGTTTAAAATTCGACCTAATATCTTATCATAAATTAGAGTATTAAGTTTCGAGTCTTTACTATTAATTGATAAGACAAATGAATGAGTTGTGAAACAATCTTTTTCTCTGATCAATATATCTTGTCCGACATCAATAAGTCTTCTTGTTAAATAACCCGAATTAGCGGTTTTTAAAGCTGTATCAACAATACCTTTCCGTGCGCCATAACCAGACATTAAATAATCAGTAATAGTTAAACCTTCTCGAAAATTTTTTTTAATTGGTAAATTCATAATTTCACCACTGGGATCGGACATTAAACCCCTCATACCTACTAGTTGTCGCACTTGTGATAAGTTACCGCGAGCACCCGAAAAAGCCATGATATAAACAGAATTTAACGGATCATAGTTTTTAAAATAATAAATAACCTGTTCTTTTAAAGACTCACTCGTCAAACTCCAAGTGTCAATAATTTTCTGAAATCTTTCAACTTCAGTAATTTTTCCTTTCAAGTAAATTTTTTCTGAGTTTATAATTTCTTGATTTGCTTTTTCAAGCATCAAATTTTTAACAAATGGAATTTTTAAATCTTCAATACTAATTGAAATGCCAGCTTGACTAGCATATTTAAATCCTAGATATTTTAATTCATCCGCAAGTGCACAAGCTTTCATAGAATCATAATTTGTAAAGCTCCAAGCAAGTAATTGACGTAATTGTTTTTTACCAATTAAGTTATTTTGATAAGTATAATTTTTCATAAAATTTATTTAGTATCTAACTTTTTTCTTTATCAAAAATTTAGAGTTTTTTGAATGATATAATTTAAGATAGCTCGGCCTGTCGTTGTTCTTAGATATTGAACAAGAATTTCTCCATCTTTCGTTTTTCGAATTTGACGATCGTTGTAAGACTCAAGCAAAGTTTTATCACCTAAATTGACTTTTTGAATTAAAGTACCGATTGATGAATTATCTTCTTTCATTCGAATCCAAATTTCACTATGAATTTCAATCTTATTTTGATTATAAGCTAGAATAACATCATTCAAATTTGCAAAATAATGATTTGACCCTAGTAAACCTTGAATATTGTTAACTGTTAAGTAATAGCACCCTAATACCATATCTTGACTTGGCATAATAATCGGTTCTCCATTTGCTGGCGATAAAAAATTGTAAGGTGCCAACATTAACATATAGCATTCAGCTTGTGCTTCTAAAGATAAGGGAATATGGACTGCCATTTGATCCCCGTCAAAATCTGCATTAAAAGCTGAACAAACTAAAGGATGTAATTTTATAGCCCTACCTTGCACTAAAATTGGTTCAAAAGCTTGAATCCCTAGTCTATGTAAAGTGGGAGCACGATTTAAGAAAATCGGATGACTTTTTAAAACCTTTTCTAAAACTGGGTCAAGAATGGATTCACTTTGTTGAATTAAGTTTTTAGCAATTTTCATATTGCTAGCTAACCCTTGATTAATGAGTTCTCGAATAATAAAAGGTTGAAAAAGTTCAATTGCCATTTCGTAAGGTAATCCACATTGATTTAATTTTAAACTGGGTCCTACAACAATTACGGATCGACCAGAATAGTCAACTCGTTTTCCTAATAAATTTTGACGAAAACGCCCGTGTTTACCCTTAATAATATCCGATAAAGATTTTAAAGGTCGATTATTTGCACTAAGTGCAATTTTCCCTCGTTTTCCATTATCAATTAGTGTGTCTACAGCTTCTTGTAATAATCTCTTTTCATTCCGAATAATTAACTGGGGGGCATCAATTTCTAAAAGTCGAAGTAATCTATTATTTCTTGTAATAATTCTTCTATATAATTCGTTTAAATCTGAAGTAGCAAACCTTCCTCCTTCTAATTGAATCATAGGTCTTAAGGCTGGAGGAATGACGGGTAAAATAGTTAGAATCATCCATGTGGGACTCGAGCCTGTACCTACTAAATTTTCTAAGATACGAATACGTTTTATAGCTTGTTCACGAATTTTATAGATTCGCTGCTGTTCCCATTTTCTAAACCATTGAGACTCTGAGTAAAGTGGAACTTCTTTATTTAAAACTTTTGTACAGACTAAAATAAAGCACCGCATTCTAAAAATTTCTAATTTTAAATCAAGTTTTTCTAACTCCCTTTTCATTAACGGAGCCCCAATTAAAAAATTGGGAGTTGCTCGTAACAAATATTTAGGAGTATTATATCGACGATTTTGGGGTTTAGGGTAAGGTTTTAAAGGATAACTACTATAACCTAACTCACGACTTCTACGATATTGTTGTAAATCCCAATGGAGTCCATAAAATGAAATTTCATCTTCAGCAATAAAATATGCTAATGAAGCTAATTTTATTCGTTTTATTCTTTCATCCCAGAGTTCGACAATTGTGGAAGTGGTTAATTTTAAACCTTCACATTTTTTACACTTTTTAGAATGTGCTGTATATGTAGTATCTAATTTTTTTTCAGATTCTTCAACTTCTAATAACAGTGCCATAAAATTTGGTCGACTATTAATATACCATACATGTGTAACAGGATAAATCAAATTAATATAGCCCATACGATGACGTCGAACACGTGACTCTGTGAGCTCAACCCCACATCTTTCACAAACCAGACCTTCATACCTTACCCGCTTATATTTTCCACAAGCACATTCTAAACTTTTGCTTGGACCAAAAATCCTCTCACAAAAGAGTCCATCCATTTCTGGTTTAAAGGTACGATAATTTATTGTTTCTGATTTTTGAACTTCACCCACAAATTGGCCATTTGGTAATTTTCTGTTGGCCCACTGTAATATTCGAAACGGTGATGCTAATTTAATTTTGACATAATCAAATTCTTTATTAAATTCTACCATTATTATTAAAATGAGATATCGTTTATATTTGAAGTAGGGGAAAAAGTCTTAGATAAAGCATTATACTTTTCAATTAAATTAACCTCAACCTCATATTTTTTATGCGAGCTAAACTTTTCGATTTTATATGTACTCATATCTAACCCAATTGAACGTAATTCATGTAATAAAACCTTAAAGGATTCGGGAATTCCAAATTTCGGAATTTGTTGACCTTTTACAATAGCGTTTAAAGTTTCATTTCGACCTTGCATATCATCCGATTTTATAGTTAATAATTCTTTTAAAGTAAAAGCTGCCCCAAATCCTTCGAGTGCCCAAACTTCCATTTCTCCAAATCTTTGACCACCATGTTGAGCTTTCCCTCTGAGAGGTTGCTGAGTAATTAAAGAGTAAGGTCCTGTGGCTCTTGCATGCATTTTATCATCTACTAAATGAATAAGTTTTAACATATAAGCATTTCCTACAGTGACAGGATTTTCAAATTCAATCCCTGTTCTACCGTCAACTAGAACAGTTTTACCGGGTGCATAAGGATTGAACAACCAACTCTCATTTTTAGTTTTGGATGCTTGACGTAATTTTTTATTAATTAAAATCCTTGATATTTCTAACCCATACATTTCATCAAATGGTAAAATTTTAAAACGTACGTTTAATTTATCACCGGCCAAACCTAATAAACATTCGTATAATTGACCAACGTTCATGCGTGAAGGTACACCTAAAGGGTTTAAAATAATATCAATAGGTGTTCCATCTGGTAAAAAGGGCATGTCTTGACGTGGTAAAATACGGGAAATAATACCTTTATTACCATGTCGCCCAGCAATTTTATCACCAACTTGAATTTTACGGATTTGAGCAATGAAAACATAAATTTTTTCAAATTTATAAGTTAATTTAGTTCGTCGATTAAATGTTATAGTTTCAATTACTCTACCGTAATCACCATCTGACATTCGATATGAATTATCTTTGACTCCTTTTGCTTTTGCGCCAAAAATTGCTCTCAATAATTTAGATTCAGGTAACTGCTCAGACGTATTATTGGAGATAACTTTACCAACTAAAATATCACCTGGTTTGACAAATGTCCCAACCTTAACAATTCCATCATCATTCAAATGTTTGACTTCCGATGAACTTAGATTTGGAATATTTTTTGTTGTTTGTTCGGACATTTCTACATTTTGATCAATTTCAATTTTATAACGTTCAATGTGGATCGAAGTAAATATATCGTCATAAACAAGTCTCTCACTTATTAAAATTGCATCTTCAAAATTATAGCCTTGCCATGGCATATAACCCACCAGTACATTTTGACCTAAAGAGATCTCACTACTAGTGATAGCAGGTCCATCAGTCAAAATTTGTCCAGATTTTACTTTTTCGCCTTTCCAAACAATTGGACGATGATTAATACAAGTTTGTTGATTTGATCTTAAATATTTTTGTAATTGGTAAGTTAACTTTTTACCAAGCGTATCCTTAACTACAATTTTATTGGCTGTTACTGAATTAACAGTTCCTTCAGATTGAGAAGTCAAAGTCATTCCTGAATCAATTGCAATTTGATTTTCTAATCCAGTTCCAACAATGGGTTTCTGAGGTAGAATTAACGGAACAGATTGACGTTGCATATTAGAACCCATAAGTGCACGATTTGCATCATCATGCTCAAAAAATGGGATTAAAGAAGCAGCAACAGAAACTACTTGAATCGGAGAAATAGCAATAAAGTCAACTTCTGAAGGCGTTACGTTAATAAAATCTTGTTTATAACGAACTGGAATTACATTTTTTAGTAAATAGTTTTCTTTATTCGTAGCAATATCAGCTGGTGCAATTTTATAAAAATCTTCAATATTTGCGGTTAAATATATAGGATTCCCAGTTTTTAAAACTTTTCCGTTGATAACTCTCCAAAATGGAGTTTCTAAAAATCCTGACTTATTAACTCTTGCACAAGTTGTTAATGAAGCAATTAACCCAACATTTTGTCCTTCGGGAGTTTCAATAGGACAAATTCTTCCGTAATGACTTGGGTGAATATCACGAACCGCAAAACTTATTCGATCGCGGTCAAAACCACCAGGTCCTAGTCCACTAATACGACGTCTATGAGTTAAAGAAGAAAGTGGATTAGTTTGATCCAAATATTGTGACAATTGACTTGATCCAAAAAATTCTCTTACTGTTGCATTCACGAGATTAAAACTTAATAATTGACCCGAATCTATCTTATTCGTTTGATTTCGTAATTTTCTAACTAATCTCTGGAAACCAATTCGAAATAAATTTTGGAGTAATTCACCTACAGAGCGTACTCGTCGATTTTTTAAATGATCAATATCATCTTGAACTGTCTTAGTTATTGTTAAACTAACCAGTTTATCTATAATTGCGAAAATATCTTCATATGTTATTGTTTGAAGCCTATCATTAATTTTTAAATTCAAACGCGTATTCATTTTAAGTCTTCCAACTCGACTTAAACGATAATAGGTTGGATCAAAAATTCTAGAAAATTCCGAAAGATTTTTAAAATAACTTGAATTTAAATTAAATCTAGACAATGGTTGGTTTAGAGATTTTGAATTTACAAGTAAAGGTTGATTAAAGTAAAAAAAGTCAGAATGTTGTAAATTTTGAAAAATCTCTAAATCTGTTAATCCCATTTCTTTTAGTAAATAAATAATAGGTTTTTGATTAATTTTATCTAACTGAAT
>Ga0316189_10007415_pt1 | contig 10375 bp, 10 predicted proteins | sample LowCovwburrow_MG_FD_204930 | JGI IMG/M metagenome (GOLD analysis project Ga0316189, IMG submission 204930) | Coastal sediment microbial communities from Maine, United States - Lowes Cove worm burrow | ecosystem: Environmental > Aquatic > Marine > Coastal > Sediment | place: USA: Maine... | reverse complement strand
TCTGCAATAATTTCCCCTTTACCGTATTGTCCACCCTCGGAGGATATATGGGTGATACGGTCCAGCATCAACATATTGTCGGTGGGTAACTGGGCATTGCCTGGGCCAAATAAATGCCCTTGGCCACAAGTCACCAGCTCTTCTTTTGTATATGCGTTTTGTGCAGTCATGATCCGCCATTTTTTGTGCACATTCATTGTTGAGGATCCTTGACCAGAGTGCCAGCCGGTCGGGCCCAGCGCCGGGGGCGCTACAGGGTAAACGCCGCCCATTTTAATGGATGCAGTTCACAAGTCCATAGCTTTCCTGTGAATGCAGCGCCGCTGCAGCTATGAAAGCCACAATGCATCCGCTAACATGATTTGAATCATGTTAGTGGTAAGCCAACACAGTGAGTCACTGAAGGTTTGCCAGGTTAACGACTAAAGCAACTTGAGGAGCCTTGTATGCTGAGACCGGTGTTGTTATCTGGTGGTGTTGGTAGCCGCCTGTGGCCCGTCTCCAGGGAAGCACATCCCAAACAGTTCCAGCCGTTGCTGGGTGAGTTGTCCATGCTGCAAGAGACCTTGCAGCGCACCATGCCTTTGGCGGCGGCATCGCCGATAATCGTCTGTAATGAAGAGCACCGTTTTATGGTTGCAGAGCAACTGCGGCAGGTGAATATACCCGAGGCAGCGATAATTCTTGAGCCGGTAGGCCGAAATACCGCGCCAGCGGTGGCCCTGGCGGCATTGCAAGCAGTTGATGATGACCCTGATGCGGCACTGCTGGTATTACCCGCGGACCACGTGATCACTGAACCTGAGGCGTTTGTGAAGGTGGTGTCAGAGGCCTTATCTGTGGTTGAACGGGGTCATTTGATGACCTTTGGGGTGGTGCCCGATAAGCCCGAGACGGGCTACGGCTACCTGCGTTGTGGTGAGGTCTTGGAGGGTCCGGCGAGGGAGCTCGCCGAGTTTGTCGAGAAGCCGGATTTGGCCACTGCACAAACCTATATTGACGGTGGTGATTATCTGTGGAATAGCGGCATGTTCCTGTTGCCAGCAGCGCTGTACCTGGATCAGCTTGAGTGTCACAATCCGGCCATGCTAATCGCCTGTCGGCAAGCGATGGCGGGTGCAAAACACGACCTGGATTTTATCCGGGTAGATCACCAGGCATTTTCCGCCTGCCCCGCCGACAGCATTGACTATGCGGTAATGGAGAAGACTGATTGCGGTGCTGTGGTTGCGCTTGATTGCGGCTGGAGTGATGTGGGTGCCTGGTCATCGGTGTGGGAGGTCTCTGCCCAGGACGCTTCGGGTAATGCGGTACACGGTGACGTACTGCTGCAAGATTGCAGTAACAGCTACCTGGCGAGTCATTCTCGCCTGCTGGCCGCAGTGGGTGTTGATGACCTGGTGGTAGTGGAAACCGCCGATGCGGTATTGGTTGCAGACCGACACCGGGTTCAGGACGTCAAGCGTATTGTACAAACCTTGAAAAGGGAGCAGCGCAGCGAGGCAGCGCTGCATACCCGTGTGTATCGTCCCTGGGGTTCCTATGAATCACTGGTGGTGGCGGAGCGCTTTCAGGTAAAACGTATTTTAGTCAATCCCGGTGAAAAGCTGTCACTGCAGATGCACCACCATCGGGCAGAGCACTGGATAGTTGTTCAGGGAACAGCAGAGGTGACCTGTGAGGATAAGGTATTTATGTTGGGGGAAGATGAATCCACCTATATTCCCCTGGGGCACAAGCACCGTCTGGCTAACAAGGGACGTATCGCGCTGGAATTGATTGAAGTTCAATCTGGCAGTTATCTGGGTGAAGACGATATTGTGCGGTTTGACGACGTCTACGGGCGCGAGGCCTGACTCAAAACAGTAGTTACAACAGCGCTAAAAAACGAGGATTACGATGATTCGAAAATGTTTGTTTCCGGTGGCAGGTTATGGCACTCGCTTCCTGCCCGCCACCAAAAGTATGCCTAAGGAAATGTTACCAGTGGTCAACAAACCACTGGTGCAATACGGCGTTGAAGAGGCTATCGAGGCGGGTATGACCACCTGCTCAATGGTCACTGGCCGTGGCAAACGGGCCATCACCGATCATTTTGATATCAGCTACGAGCTTGAGCACCAGATCTCCGGTACCGGCAAGGAGTCGTCTCTTGAGAGCATTCGCAATGTGCTCAATAAAGGTGTGTTTCCCATGGTTCGCCAGCGGGAGATGAAGGGCCTGGGTCATGCGATTTTAACCGGCGAGACCCTGTTGGGCGATGAAGCTTTTGGCGTGGTGTTATCCGATGACCTGTGCCTGAACAGTGACGGCCCTGGCGTGCTGACTCAAATGGCTGAGCTGTACAAGCAGTTTCGCTGCTCGATTGTTGCGATCCAGGAGGTTCCCGCCGACGAGGTGTTTAAGTACGGGATTATTGCCGGTGAGGAGATGAAAGATGGTCTTTACCGGGTCACCGATATGGTGGAGAAACCGGAGGTAGACAAGTCGCCTTCCAATCTGGCGATTATTGGTCGCTATATTCTAACCCCTGATATTTTTGATGTGCTGCGCAACACCCCTCCCGGTAAAAATGGTGAAGTTCAACTGACCGATGCGTTGTTAACTCAGGCTAAAAATGGTTGCGTCATCGCCTATCGCTTTCAGGGCCGCCGCTTTGACTGTGGCAGTGTGCCGGGTTTTGTTGAGGCCACCAATTACGTGTACGAAAATATTTACCATCAGGATTAAGCTGAACAATGGACAAATTGACCTGTTTTAAGGCCTACGATGTTCGGGGGCGTATCCCCGACCAACTGAATGAGGAAGTGGCCTATCGTATTGGTCGGGCCTACGCTGAGGTGGTTCAACCAAAAAAGGTGGTGGTTGGCCACGATATTCGTCTGACCAGTGAGGCCATCAAAGCTGCGCTGTCGCGGGGTTTGATGAAGCAGGGTGTGGATGTCTACGACATTGGTTTGTGCGGTACCGAGGAGATTTACTTTGCCACCTCTGATGCCGGTATGGACGGTGGTATAGCGGTAACCGCCAGCCATAATCCCAAGGATTACAACGGCATGAAGTTTGTCCGTGAGGGCTCGCGACCGATTTCCGGGGACACCGGCTTATTCGATATCAAAGCTCGGGCCGAGTCAGCGGCCTTTGAAGCTGCTGCAAAACCCGGCAAATTACGGCCACTGGATACCAGCACCGCTTACATCAAGCACTTGTTGGGATACGTTAATGTGGATGCGCTGAAACCCCTGAAGGTTGTTGTTAATGCCGGTAATGGTGGTGCTGGCCAGGTGATTGACTGGCTGGAGCCCAAATTGCCTATAGAGTTTATTAAGATACACCACCAGCCCGACGGTAATTTCCCCAATGGTGTGCCCAATCCGCTGTTAATTGAGAACCGCGCGGCCACCCGCGACGCCGTGTTACAGCATGGAGCAGATTTGGGTGTTGCCTGGGACGGGGATTTTGACCGCTGTTTTTTCTTTGATGAAGGGGGTGAGTTTGTAGAGGGTTATTATGTGGTGGGTTTATTGGCTGAGGCGTTTTTAAAACGTGAGTCTCCCGCCAAAGTGGTGCACGACCCTCGCCTGACCTGGAATACACAAGATATCGTTGCTGAACTGGGTGGTGAAGCGGTGCAGAGCAAAACCGGTCACGCGTTTATCAAAGAGCGTATGCGGGAAGAGAATGCGGTGTACGGCGGTGAAATGAGCGCCCATCATTATTTCCGGGACTTTGCCTACTGTGACAGCGGCATGATCCCCTGGCTATTGGTATGTGGCTTGATTAGCGAGCGTAACGAGACACTGTCGCAGATGGTGGCCGAACGGGTCGCCGCCTACCCCTGTTCAGGCGAAATCAACAGTACCATCGACAATCCAAAAGCGGTGCTGGCGGCGGCAGAAAAACACTATGCCGGCAACGCCCTCGGTGTTGATTACACCGATGGGCTAAGTGTGGAGTATCCCAATTGGCGCTTTAACCTGCGTATGTCCAATACCGAGCCTGTGGTGCGTCTAAATGTTGAAAGTCGTGGTGATGTGCACCTGATGCAGCAAAAACGCGATGAACTGATGGCGCTTATTCAAGGTAGTGTATGAGGACTTCACTCAGCCGCGTTATCCTTCGCTTAGGTAGAATGACCACACTCGCTCTGCCTCGCTGAGTAATAAAATGGGGTTCGGCACCGACGCCTGAGTGCTAGTGGTCTCGATCAACAGATAGTCTGGCTATTTGCTCCAGGTTGTGGCGGTAGCTGCTGTCAGGAAGGCAAGTCAGGCCCTGAAGGGCGCGATCACGGTATGATTCGGCGCTGCGCCTGGCGTAGTCAAGGGCGCCGCAGCGTTGTACGGCGGTAATGACAGCCTCAATGTTTTCTGCGCTTTTGTCGAGGATGGCGCCGCGAATTAGCTGTTGTTCCTGCGTGGTAGCCACTTCCAATGCCCTGATGAGCGGTAGTGTCGGTTTCCCCTCGGTCAGGTCATCACCCAGGTTCTTGCCCATGGTGGCCGGGTCACCCTCGTAATCGAGAACGTCATCGATAATCTGGAAGGCGATGCCGAGATCGGAGCCAAAGTTTTCTAGCTGCCCGGTGACTGTCTTGCTTTGTTTGGCCAGGGTCGCTGCGCCGTAACAGGCAGCGGCAAAAAGAATGGCCGTCTTGCGGGTAATAACGTCCAGGTACTGCTGCTCGTCGATGTCTGGATTGCCCGCCCTAACGAGCTGTAGTACCTCGCCTTCGGCGATGGTGTTGGTGGTATTAGCCATATTGTGCATGATCGCCATGTTTCCCACATCAACCAGCAGCTGAAAGGCGCGGCTGTACAGGAAATCACCCACCAGTACACTGGGGGCATTGCCAAATTGAGCATTGGCAGTGGCGCGACCTCGGCGCAGTGAAGAGATATCCACCACATCGTCGTGCAGCAGGGTTGCAGTGTGGATAAACTCGACGATGGCAGCCAGTTGTATTTGCTGTTCACCGCGGTAATTGCAGGCGGCAGCTGTTAGCAGTACCAGCAGTGGGCGCAGGCGTTTGCCGCCAGCATCTACAATATAGTGGCCAATGTTTTCCACCAGCTCCACATCGGAATGCAACTGGTCGATGATCAAGGTGTTGACCTGTTCAAATTCCCGCGCCACCGCGGACCGAATGTCTTGCATGAGCTACCCTCTTATTGGCCAACGGGGGCCCCTGGCTGGCTTTTGTTACCGAGCCGTCATCGGGCAGTACACTAGGTTGCGCTCCCGGTTGTGTCAAGCTCCTCTCACGGAGGCCACGCAGGGGTGATAATTGGCGGTATCCTGGCCGAGTTTGCCCCCGAAACAGGGACATAATAACACTTGCCGGGAGCCGTCTGTTCCAGTAAAATCGCCGCCCTCTTGTGCCAGTGGGCTTTATTGAAGTCCCCTGGTGTGTTGGTAACTGTTTATGCCTGGCTCTGCCCCCTTGCGGTTTTTCAGCAAGGGATGATAGATACCTGCGGGAAGGCTAACTAAACGGAGTAGACTATGTACGCAGTAATAGAAGCCGGTGGCAAGCAACACCGTGTTGAAGAAGGTGAATTGCTCAAACTGGAAAAAATTGAGCAGTCCACCGGTGAGACCATAGAGTTTGATAGGGTTTTACTGGTTGGTGCCGGCGAAGACGTCAAAATTGGCACCCCCCTGGTAGATGGCGGCAAGGTTACCGCAGAAGTGGTTGCCCACGGTCGGCACGCCAAGATCAAGATCATTAAGTTCAACCGCCGAAAGCACTACCGCAGACAGGCTGGTCATCGGCAGTGGTATACTGAAGTGAAAATCACCGGTATTTCGGCGTAAGGTAGGAGGTACAGCAATGGCACACAAGAAAGCAGGTGGTAGTACACGTAACGGTCGTGATTCCGAGAGTAAACGACTTGGTGTGAAGCGATATGGCGGTGAAGTTGTTAAAGCGGGCAATATCATTGTTCGACAGCGTGGTACGCGTTTTCACCCAGGAGATAACGTCGGTTGCGGCAAGGATCATACCCTGTTTGCCACCTCAGATGGTGTGGTTAATTTTGTGATTCGCGGTCCCAAGAACCGCAAGTTTGTAGAAGTGCTTAACGCCTAAGCAGAGTTCGATGGCTCGGCTAAACTAGGCCTCGTCAGTGGACGGGGCCTTTTTCGTTGTAGAATAACTACACTCACTCTGCCTTGCTGAGCAAAAAATGGGTTTCGGCAGGGTTGCCTTAGTAATTGAGATGGGCCCTTAGGTTGAACTAATGAAATTCGTCGATGAAGCCAATATTAGTGTCTACGCCGGTAACGGTGGCAATGGTTGCCTGAGTTTTCGGCGCGAGAAATATGTGGAGCGCGGTGGGCCTGACGGCGGTGATGGTGGCGACGGTGGAAGCGTCGTTATAGAGGCCAATGACAGCCTCAACACGCTGGTTGATTTTCGTTTCGTCAAGTCCTACCGGGCGCAAAACGGGGCTTCCGGACAGGGCCGAAACTGTACGGGCAAAGGCGGTGACGACCTGGTTTTGCAGGTTCCGGTGGGCACAACCATTATCGATGAAGACAGCGGTGAGATTTTGGGTGACCTGTCAGTTGCCGGCCAGCCACAGGTGGTGGCACAGGGCGGTTTTCACGGGCTTGGCAATACCCGGTTTAAGTCCAGTACCAATCGTGCTCCCAGGCAGACCACTTCGGGCTCGGACGGTGAGCAGCGCAACCTGAAGCTCGAGCTCAAAGTGTTGGCTGAGGTTGGTTTGTTGGGTTTGCCCAACGCCGGAAAATCTACGCTTATTCGAGCCGTCTCCGCGGCCAAGCCCAAAGTCGCTGACTATCCCTTTACTACCTTGATTCCCAACCTCGGTGTGGTAAAGGTAGATGCACATCGCAGCTTTGTGGTGGCGGATTTGCCAGGATTGATTCCCGGTGCAGCCGAAGGAGCCGGTCTTGGCATTCGCTTTTTGAAGCATTTGACCCGCAATCGTATCCTGCTTCACCTGATAGACGTGGCCCCCTTTGATGGTACGGCCCCGGCTGAGTCAGCAGCCACAATTATCGCTGAGTTACAGAGTTTCAGTCCGACGTTGGCGGCCAGGGACCGTTGGCTGATCCTGAATAAAACCGACCTGATTGACTCGCAGGAGCTGGCTGCTGTGCGGGAATCCCTGTTGCGGCAACTGGCCTGGGAAGGCCCTGTCTATGAGGTATCGGCAATCAGCGCCGAGGGTACTAAGCGTCTGTGCCAGGATATCATGCTTCACCTGGAGCAGTTGAATCAAGCGGAACAAGATGATCCAGCGCTGGTGAGTGAGGAAATTGCCGTGCAACAACGCATGCAAGAGGAGGCGCGTGCCCGCATCAGCCTGTTGCGGCAGCAGCGCCACCAGCAGAAAAATGCGCAGGTGGAAGAGGATGATGAAGATGATGATCTTGACGTTGATGTGGAGTATGCCCCGTGAGTCAGCGTCCTGAATTGGCCGCCGCCCGACGCTGGGTTATTAAGATCGGCAGCGCACTGTTAACCGCGGACGGCACAGGTCTGGATATCACCATTATCAATAGTTTGGTGGCGCAGGTTGTTGAACTCAAAAAAGCCGGTCGCGAGGTGGTGCTGGTATCCAGTGGTGCGGTTGCCGCCGGCGTGGCGCGGCTTGGCTGGAAGCATCGACCGACAGCCCTGCATGACTTGCAGGCCGCCGCAGCGGTGGGTCAAATGGGCCTGGTACAAAGTTATGAGTCTGCTTTCCAGCGATATGGCCTGCACACCGCCCAGATTCTGCTGAGTCACGATGATGTGCTGGTGCGGGATCGCTACCTCAATGCTCGCAGTACATTAACCACTCTGCTAAAGCTGGGTGTGGTGCCTGTGGTCAACGAAAACGACACGGTTGTCACCGACGAGATACGCTTCGGTGACAACGATACCCTGGCCGCCATGGTGGCTAACTTGATTGATGCTGATGCGCTGCTGTTGATCACTGACCAGTTGGGTTTGTTCGAGGAAGATCCCAGGGTCAATCCAGCGGCCAAACTGGTCAGTGAACGTGTCGCCTCAGACCCTAAGCTGAATGAAATGGCAGGCGAAGGTGGCGCGCTGGGACGCGGTGGGATGGTGACTAAGATCAGAGCGGCCAGGCTGGCGGCCAGATCGGGTACCCAAACCGTTATCGCGGGTGGGCGCGTGCCAGACATCGTTGGCAGGGTCTCAGTGGGGCAGAATGAGGGTAGTTGGTTAAAAGCCGATGAGCGGCCAATTGCTGCCCGCAAACGCTGGCTGGCTGGCCTGGTACAGATAAAAGGGCGGCTTATTCTTGACGACGGGGCGGTGCGGGTACTGCGAGAGAGCGGCCGCAGCTTGCTACCTGTGGGTGTGAGCGAGGTCACCGGCGATTTTGTGCGTGGTGATATGGTGTCTTGTTGGGATAATGCAGGCAAGGAGATTGCTCGAGGGCTGGTGAACTATAATGCTGATGAGGCGCGACGCATAAAAGGCTCACCCTCAGGACAGCGGGAAGCCTTGCTGGGATACTGCGGTGATCAGGAGTTGATTCACCGAGATAATCTGGTACTGATATAAGAGGTTGTCCCGTTTGCTTGGGCACAAAAAAAGCCGGCTTGTGCCGGCTTTTTTGATTGCAGCTGAGCGTTAGGCTGTCAGAGCCTTGACCTGTGCGTTCAGGCGGCTTTTATGCCTGGCCGCTTTGTTTTTGTGAATAATACCTTTATCTGCCATGCGGTCGATAACCGGTACCGCAGCAGAGTAAGCCGTTGCCGCTTGTTCCGCGTCGCCAGCTTCAATGGCAGCGTTCACTTTCTTGATCACGGTACGAACCAGCGAGCGCAGACTGGCATTGTGATTGCGGCGTTTTACCGCTTGCCGCGCGCGTTTCTTGGCCTGTGGTGAATTTGCCACAACTACTACCTCTTAGAGAGTTTAAAAAGAGGCGCGATTATTCACATTCAGACCATTATTGTCAACTACGTTCAGTGCTGTGCAGGTATTGAATTTATTGGTACCTGGCGTTTTCAATGCCAGTCAACTGCTCACAGCACAGCCTGGGCCTGTTATTATTGACCGAGGCCACACGGGTATGTGTGCGCGCTCTATAGATGAAGGAATTTATAATGCTAAACCCTGCATCCATCGACGTATGGCGAGATGGCGATGGTACCTATCAATTGCGGTGGCAGACGCAGTGTCCTCAAACGCGTGTTACCGTAGAGCCGGTAGCTGATGCGCAGGATCACCAGGTACACTACCCGTCAACAGTACAGGCTTTTGTCACCGGTTTATTGCCAGGTGGGCGCCACCTGTTTCGATTTCGCGATGATCAGGGTTCAGATATTACGGCGGGGGAGCGGCGTATTTGCCTTGAAGGCACGCCTAATCTGCGTGATCTTGGAGGTTATCCTACGGCCGATGGACGCCGGGTGAAATGGGGCAGTCTGTTTCGTTCCTCCCAACTGGCCAACTTAACTCCCCTCGACCTCGACCGGCTGGCTGACCTGCGCTTGGATCTGGTGTTCGACCTACGCCAGGAAAGTGAACAACAGGCGGTCCCGGCTATGTTGCCAGCGCTCAATACCCCTCGTCTTATTTCGTTGCCGATTGTACCAGGCAATCATCTGAGCCTATTGACCCGTAGGTGGGAGGGCCCCAGTGACCCTGAGGCAATGGGGCAGCTTATGATAGAGATAAACACCGAGTTTGCAGAGTCGCATTCCGCTACTTTTTCGGCCCTCTTTGCCACCTTGATCGACACAGCAGAGGCCCACATACTGGTGAACTGTGCTGCGGGCAAGGACAGAACAGGTTTTGCTGTGGCATTGTTATTGTTTGCCCTGGGCGTGCCCGAACAGTCCATTTTTCATGACTACCTGCTAAGCGCTCGTTATTTCAAGCCTGAGGCCGAACTGGACCGAATACGGGCTAAATACCACATGCAGGATTTGCCGACGGCGGCTGTGCTGCCCCTGCTGCAGGTTCAGCCCGAATATTTGCAGGCTGCATTGCAGTCGGTGAAACGCAGGCATCAAAGTGTGCTTCACTATCTGTCGCGGGAGCTGGGTGTGGGTGAGCCAGAGCGGGCAGAGCTGCGTCGCCGCTATTTGCTGTAGTAGAGGTGACTATGGCTGCGAGGTCGTATTGGGCAGATGACCTGAGCACTGTTTTTGGGTAAGGTGTGCGGCTGCAATGGCCAAGGAATAGTCTGTTGAAAGATCCTTTTGTTGATATTCGCCCTTACCATGACAGCGAGGTTGCCGGGGTCATTGGGCGGATTCTGGGCAATCCTGAGTTTGTTCACAGTATGTCCCGCTTACGTTTTGGTCGGTTGGCAAGCTACTGTGCGTGGGCGCTCGACCCACTAGTACGAACGGCAATCAAGCGTCAGGTAGCAGG
>Ga0316189_10007414_pt1 | contig 10376 bp, 5 predicted proteins | sample LowCovwburrow_MG_FD_204930 | JGI IMG/M metagenome (GOLD analysis project Ga0316189, IMG submission 204930) | Coastal sediment microbial communities from Maine, United States - Lowes Cove worm burrow | ecosystem: Environmental > Aquatic > Marine > Coastal > Sediment | place: USA: Maine... | reverse complement strand
GCAACAGGCCTTCAGTGGGCCAAACGGACATCTGGAGCGGAGACTGGCAGGTATCTGGCAAGACCTTCTGGGCGATGAGACCGTGGGGGATGAGCATTTCTTCGCGTCCGGCAACGCTCAGATAGCGGACCGGGCCTTGGACAGGATTCGGCAAAGCTTTAACATCTCCATTCAGTTAAGCGAGTTGCTGCAGGCGACCAGCCTGGAGAAACAGGCGCAACTCGTAGCGCGGTTCATCGATGCGTCGCACGGGCCGACCAAAGGCAGCGCTTAAAAACAGCGGCGGTTCGCGCTTTTGTTAAACCGGGCCCACCGAGATACACATCTTGCCAGGCGGGTGACGGTTGTCGCTGAGGAGTTGGTGGGCCTCGCCTACTTCATCGAAATCAAAGACCTTGGAGGGCGAACACTTGAGCAGGCCCTGCTCGATGAGATCATTGACCAGGATCGCCTCTTCATCGTTGGCGATGTGAGAGCCCTGCACGCGCTTTTGTCGAATCCAGAGGAACCTCAGGTCAATGGACCCCAAATAGCCCGTGGTACCGGCGCAGGTGACCACCATTCCCCCCGTGTCGCACAGAAAAAGAGAGGTCGGTAGGGTGTCCTGGCCGGGGTGCTCGATGACGATTTTGGGGTTGTTGCCTTTGCCCGTAATGGCCCAGAGTGCCTTGCCGAAGGCGCGGACTTTTTTACACCAGTCGTTAAAGACGTCCACATCATTGATGTCCTGGGTCAATGGACCCCAATGGTCGAAGTTGCGGCGATCTATGAAACCGGCTGCCCCCATTTCCATGCAGTAGCGACCCTTTTCTTCACTGTTGACAACCGCCACGGGGATCCCGCCGGCCTGGCGGGCGAGTTGAATCGCGAAAGAACCGAGGCCACCGGCACCACCCCAAACAAGTACCACGTCGCCTGGTTTGACCGTATTGGGTTGCCAGTGGTGCAACATGCGATAGGCGGTCATGGCGCTAACCATGTAACTGGCGGCTTCTGGCCAGGTCAGGCGACTGGGTTTGCGCAGGCATTGACGATGCTTTACCTTGCAGAATTGGGCGAAGCTGCCCCAATTGGTCTCGAAACCCCAGGCCTGAACCGTCGACGAAAGCATGGGGTCGCCACCCTGCATGATCCAGGGATCGTTTTCATCCCATACACCGCCGTGGATGACTACCTCGTCGCCTACGTTCCAATTGGAAACTTGAGAACCCACCTGGTAGATGATGCCCGCTCCGTCGGAGCCACCGATGTGGAAGTCTTCAACGGCCCCGCGCGCACGGCGGTTTTTGATCACATCAAGAGGGAAACCCTTGGCGGCCCAGACGTTGTTGAAGTTGACCGCTGCGGCCATCACGGCTACCAACACCTCGTCGGGTTCCAGGCTCGGTATCTGGACGATCTCTCTCTGAAAAGCATGCCGAGGAGGGCCGAAGCGGGAACTTCTGATGGTTTGCGCGTACATCCGTCGCGGTACCTGTCCTAATGGGGGTAGCTGACCTAACGGTACGAGGTCCAATTCTGAGTTTGAACGCACATAACCTCCAAGTGTTGAAAGAAGCTTCGGGCTCGCAAGACCCGTAGTTTATAACATTGGCAGGCCTCTTATTCCAGCTGAAAAACGGCAGATCAGGTGTAATGAATGGCTGGGTGATCCTGCTCCACAGGGAGGATGTTTGGAGCCGATGTGCCCCCACCCCGACACTCCCAAAGCCAGTCTGTTTTCGGAAATAACGTGTTATGATGTGACTGGAGCATAAATATTTGGAGAATTCCTTGGCAAATGCATCTACTTTCCTTTCCTGGTGCCCAACCATCCAAACATATTTATGGAAAGGTCATCGCTCGGTACGTGTCATAGTTCCTGGGCTAGATCGTCGAGCGGGACGAAAGATGCCTGATAAAGCTCCAAGTATTGCCATGGCCATTCATTTAACAGGCTCACAAAGGTGCAAGTCCGGCGATCCTGCTTGAGTAGCCGGGCGACTTAGAAAAAGAAATAGGAACCAGGAGGAGACGATCGTGGAAGCACAAAACGAGATCACAGAAGAGGCTGGGTTGAACCTTCAGAAATTCAAGGAAGGTTTTATGTTGTCGCAATGTGGCTTCCTGGCCATGAGACTGAATCTGCCTGAGTTGTTGGCCGGCCAAGAGAAAACCGTCGCCCAAATGGCCCAGGAAACAGATACCCAAGCGAGACCATTGGCCTGTCTCCTGGGGATCTTGAGCAGTTATGGTTTTGTTCAGAGCCTCGGCGGGGAGCGCTATGGGGCAACGCCCGCACTGCCGCTCTTGGGTGAGATGTGCCATTCACTTGGCGACCGTTTTAGCTATCAGTCCTGGGGCGAATCTTTTCATACTCTAAAAACCGACAAACCCTCCTGGGACAAAGTCTTCGGGAAACCTTACTACGCGTCTCTTCATGAAAACCGGGAAGCCGCTGATAATTTCGACAGTTTGTGCAAGCTGACTGCGGAACAGGGCCTGGATTTGTTTCTATCGCGGGTGGACTACAGTACGGTCAACTACCTTGTTGACTTAGGGGGGAATACGGGCACCATTTTGACCGGGATCCTCAAGACCTACCCGCACTTGAAGGGAACCGTCTTTGATATTCCAGCGGTGGTGGCAAAAGCCGAAACGGAGTTCCGTGAGGCGGGTGTTGAACAACGGGCAACGGCGGTCGGCGGCAGCTTTTTCGACAACATTCCCAAGGGCGGCGATATGTACTCATTCTTCCGTGTCTTGCTCAATTGGAGTGACAAGGACGCCCTGCAGATCCTGAAAAACACGGCCGCAGCCATGGCTGTGGACGGCACGCTGGTGGTGGTTGATTATGTGATGCCGGATCCTGATCACGCTCAATTCAGGACCCTGTCCTTCGGCAGCATGAATTTAATGGTCAACATGGGCGGCTATGTTCGCAGCGATGAACAGTGGCGCGAGCTTTTGCACGAAGCCTCGTTTAAGGTTAGCAAAGTCACGGCGATACCCGACTATTCCATCAACATCATCGAAGCCAGGAGGCGTTGATGCCTGCGAGCGGGTAACTCAGCTGGCCGCCCGGGTCTGAACGGAAACATCAGGTGGGTAACCTGAGGTATTTTCACAGTGACCGGTAGTGAACACACCCTGGTCCCATGGGCAGTTCATAAGAACTGGACCCATGGGAAAGCCAGGTTGATTCGCGAATCCGGATGGTTTCTCTTTGATCGGGGATTTAAAAGCACTGCCGATTCATTCTATCTGCTTGGGATCAACCGTCCTTTCACTTTTCACAATCTGTTTTCCCAGCCAGTCCATCCAATGCTGTTGGAGTTCTCTGCCCCTGGGGCTGCCTAGACCGGTGCAACCGCTCCAGGTAGCGCTGGCCTGGTAGGGTAGGTCGTTAGCGGGAGGTTTATAGTTGGTGCCCTCTAAGACCTGATTGAAAGCGTCGGTTGCCTTGGCCAGATAAAGAAGAGCAAGGTGGAACTGACTGGAAAACCTTGGTGGCAAGTTGGCGTTGATTCTTGCGATCAGGGTCGCGCAAAGTGGTGCCGCGCAACTTGTAGCACCAGACCCAACCATCACACCCGCGACGTTAAGAATAAAACCCTTCTGCGCCTGTGCGCCGATGGCGATATCTGGTATGCCGCGTTTCTCAAGCGGTTTGAGCCCGTTGCCGGCGTTCACGAACAACCCCTCCTGATAATTGGGCAGATCAAAATCTGAAACCCCGCCGCCACTGGCGGTAAACGAAACGGAGGTCCCTCCGCTGGGATTGTTGAAGCGATAACCCTGATTCCAGACAGATTCCGAAACGATACTGCCGTCTACTACGTCCGGATTTGTTCCACCACAGGCGATAACCCAGGGACTGGCGGCAGGGTATTGAACCTGGACCACGCCACCGGGATTTGAGCCGAAATCTGCACTAGCGCCAAAAAGACTGACGCCTTTTGCCACCAGTAAACCCAAGAGCCGGTTCATTTCTTCGAGAACGCCGTCACTAAAGGATTTGGTCCAGGCGAAGCTCATGGAAAGAACATTGGGACGCTCGTCATCCTCTTCCTCGAGAATCTCGATCCATATGTCAAAGATATCAATGAGCGACGGGTTTTGGCCGGACAAGCCTTGATAAAAATAGAGTCGAAATTCTGCCTCGGCGGCCATAGCAACCGCGATATTCATATCCACAGTCACTTCAAGAGAGTTGCCTTCAATTGGGGTTTGTGGCATCGGATCCATGGTGAAATAGGACTTTACGATTTTCGCCAGGTTTTCTCTTGACGGGGCCGGGTTATTGGCGCCGGATACAACCTTGATGTTTTGTTCTATCCTTGCGATTTTCTCCGGTGAATAATGCAATGAGTCTGCCATATAGGTGCGTAGGTCGGCTTCATAATATCCGCCACCGAGAAAAATGATGCCTAGTCGTTGTCCCTTTGCTTCCCCTTCGGGGTAGTGGAACAATTCTTGGTACTCCTGCGCGCTAAATGCGGGTTCGTAAAAGGCTTGATTGGTGATTTCTCCTTCCTGGCTGCCGCTGTGGCTTTGGGGATATTGGTGCTGGTTGCGGACATTCCAGACCTTTAATGGCAGGTTGTCCAGGCCCAAGACACAAGTCACGATTTCCCAAATGCTTTGGGGCAGCTTTACCTCGCCGCGATAACCCCGAAAGTCATGATTGTCATAGTGAAAGTTTTCCAGTTTGACCGCAAATGCCTTCTCCATATCTGCGGGCATTCCTTTTACCTTGAGGCCGCTGATTTTGTTCGATTTAATGATCTTGAGGTTGTGACTTAAAACATAGGCTTCAAGCTGGTCCAAGTGTTCTTGGGCACTTGAGTGTGCGGCTTCGAAGGCCTCGGCGTCTGATACGTCTATATATTCCACCGGCCCTGTCAGTAAACTATTAACAGGCTGATGCCCACTGTCTCGTTTGATAAATATTCTCACGGTGAAGGCCTGGTCGGGCAAGGCATTGTTGGTAGATTGGGCGAGGACGTCTTGGGGTAGGCTGCTACAAGGAATAGGAACGAGTTTTTCTGTACTCATTTAATGCTCTCCTGGAAATGATTATTTGCTTTTCTGGTCACGACGACTTACTGCCTCGGGCAACGCAAGGCGGAACCTGAGGCCGGCGCGAAGCCAGATGTTGTGCATGAAAGGTTCTGATCCTATCTTGAGCGTGTCAACGTAAGCGCAATGGATTGTCTGGGCAAGGCGGTTTTGGTTTTTCTCTAAGGCAATGCAGCGATTTTCGGCCTATGAGCTGTCTCTGCTATTTACTTTAGCGCAGAACTTCGATAAAATAAAGTAATGGAACGTATATCTGAAAAATATTAGCGGACAAAAAGTGCGAGCTCGCCACAGCCCCCATAGGAAAACCAAGGCTCCTTTGGCCTTCAGCTCAGAATTAGGAAGCCCGAAAGCAGGACATTCTATTCTGTTGCCGGGGTTTCATTTAGCTCGCTTCCAAGTCACTTCACCCGATGGAGTTCAAAATGGTACATAGAAAAATATTTTCTGGCGACCTGTCTGGAACATACGTGCTACTTCTGGCATCGTCACTTTTGTTTTTTAGCGCCTGCCGCGATGAAAAGGCGCCACTTAGGGAGGAACCAACCCGGATGGAACAGGCCGGAAAAGTGCGTGATTCTGGACCCGTATTAGCGTTCACTGGGGCCACCCTGATTGACGGAACGGGCAAAGCCCCGCTTGAAAATGCGGTGGTGATCATTAAAGGCAATAAAATCACACAGGTAAGCTCAGCTAGCCAGGCAAAGATACCCGCCGACGCGGAGATCCATGACCTGACGGGCAAATGGATCCTGCCCGGACTAATCGACAGTCATGTCCATTTCGCTGTAGCCGGCGGCGTGTACTCGCGGCCAGATCTCTTCGATTTACGCGCCTATAAGGCCTACGAAGAGGTTGTTTCAGGGATCGAAAACCGCATCTCTTTTACCTTGAGCCGCTACCTGTGTAGCGGGGTTACTACGGCCATCGACATGGGCGGACCCATGTGGACCTTTGACGTGCGCAAGCGAGCTGCAGCCGCAAATAACGCACCGCGGGTGGCGGTCTGCGGTCCGTTTATCGGCCTCACCGCCGAAGCGGAGGGGCCGACACTGTGGCGTGAGGATGACCCACCTTCCGTAATCATCAGGACGCCTGAACGGGCCCACGAGTTCGTTGCGGAGTTGGCCGAACGCAAGGTGGACATGATCAAAACTGGATTTTTTCCCATGCCTGGCGTCACTTTGGAAGAATACCTTCCTGTCTTGGAAGCGGTTGTTAAAGAAAGTCATGCCAACGGTTTGCGGGTGTCCTGTCATGTCATGCAGTTGGATGCCGCCAAGGCAGCTTTGGAACGTGGGATTGATGTTCTGGCACATGTCCCCGAGGAACCCATCGACGACGAATTTATCAGAATGGTTTTGGAAAGGGACGTGATCGTCATTGGTACCCTTACCGTCTATATGGGTTATCTGCGCGTGATATCGGGGAAACCGGGGACCTTGCCCTTCGAAAACCTGGTCGGCGACCCGGATATCATCTCTTCCTGGCGTTTCCTTGAGGACATGCCGTTGGCAAAGCGACCCGCCATACCTGAGTTTGTGGCCCTTGCTCCCCAGTTGGAAAAAATCATGAAGGAAAATTACCGGAAGCTATTCAAGGCGGGTGCCAGCTTGTCCTTGGGCGCTGACAGCGGGAATATGGGAAGCCTACATGGTCCGGCGCTCTTTCGCGAGATTCTTGCCATGGACGAATTGGGGGTACCGCCGATGGATATCCTGAGGGCCGCCACCCAAAATGGCGGGCGAGTGCTCAGCGCAAACCCTGACCGAGGCGTTGTTGGGGTTGGCAAACTTGCCGATTTATTGATCCTCAACGCGGATCCGCTGAAAAACGTTCAAAATTATACGGACATTCATGGTGTTGTCATTGATGGACGCGTGCTTGATCAGGTCACCCTGCTCGAGGCGCCCAAACCTTGAATCGTTTTTCCAAACCGGGATTTTCTTCTACCTGACATTTCGTTACCCGGAATATAGCTTATTCTTTGCTGTCTTGAAGTACATTACTTATAATGACTCCAGCTGTGCTCAATGGAGATAGAAGGATCCATGATTCAATTAACGGAATTTAAAGTAGGAAAAACAATCCACCTGGGACCCTACGCTCGAATTCTACGAGGGCAGAGACGTTCGGATGGCAAAGCTGTTTTGATCAAGATGCCAGCTTCAGAACGTCCGTCGTTCGCACAGGTAACGGCCTTACGTCATGAATATGACGTGATGAAACTCCTCAAAGGCAAAGAAATCGTTCCTCCGATTGCCTTTGAGCAGGTGGGCGATACGTGCGCCCTGGTACTTGAGCTGTTTGAGGGGGTCTCGCTCAAAGAGTATTTAAATAACAAACCTCTGGGAATGGAAGCGTTTTTGCGAATTGCGCGACCGCTTGTGGCAACGCTGAAAATCATCCATAGCTGCGACATCATTCACAAGGACATCAAGCCCGGTAACATTCTTTATAATCCCACCACTTTTCAAGTAAAAGTGATCGACTTTGGTTTGGCCAGCCAGGTTGCGCGGGAAAGGCAGGATTACAGTCCTCCCAGTCAGTTGGAAGGCACTCTGAGTTATATCTCGCCGGAACAGACGGGAAGGATGAATCGCGCGATTGACTATCGCAGTGATTTTTACTCCTTGGGGGTAACCTTTTATCGGATGCTGACAGGCAGGCTGCCTTTCGAAGAAAGTGACCCCATGAGTCTGATTCACGCGCATATCGCCAAGTCACCAATTCCGGTCCGCGAGGTGAACCAAGCGGTTCCCGAGGCCGTCTCCGACATGATCACGAAGTTAATGGCCAAACCAGCCGAGGGGCGCTACCAAAGTGCCTACGGTCTGGAAAGGGACCTGGACGAATGTGCCCGATTATTGCGCGAAAAACAAAACATTGAATACTTTCCGCCAGGCATGCATGACCTGACCGAAAAATTCGGACTATCACAGCAGTTGTATGGCAGGGAAAGCGCTGTAGCAACCCTTTTAGAGAGCTTCCAGGAAGTGAGTGCCGGCGGCTTCGAACTGTTGCTGGTGACCGGTTACTCCGGGGTCGGCAAGACATCTGTGATTAAGGAACTGCACAGACCGATCTCAGAAAAACGCGGCGTTTTTATCTCGGGAAAATTCAATAAATTCAACCGGGACATGCCCTACACGGCCCTGATTCAGGCCGTATCCAGTTTGCTGGGGCAACTGTTAACCGAAGACGAATCTATGCTGCAGAGAAAGCGGGAACTCATCTTGTTGGAACTGGGCAGTAGGGGCCAGGTATTCATCGACCTGATTCCCGAATTGGCCTTGATTTTGGGCCAGTTGCCGGCGGTGGCGCCGCTACCGGTGGAAGAAGCTCAATTTTATTTCAACAAGATGTTTCGCCAATTGCTGACGATCCTTGCCGATGGTCCGCTTGTCCTCTTTTTGGACGATTTACAGTGGGCGGATTCGGCGACGCTCAGTTTTCTACAATTCCTGGCTACCAGTGTTGAGACGCGTTCATTTATGCTTCTGGGCGCTTATCGCGACAACGAAGTTTCCCCGGAACATCCGCTGATGCACGCACTTAATGCCATCGCCGAAGGTGGAGGCAATCCGCGCACGCTAAGGCTTCAACCACTGAACCTCGATGATATGGTCCGTTTCACGGGCGACACCCTGAACCACGATAGCCAGACCGCTGAACCCCTGGCTCGTCTTGTCCTTGAAAAAACGAACGGCAATCCCTTTTTCGCCGGCCATTTTCTTATCTCGCTTTACGAACGACAACACTTGATCTTCGATCAGACAAGGAGATGCTGGACCTGGGACCTTGCCAAGATCCAAAAGCTGGGTATCACCGACAATGTGGTCGAGCTGATGGCGGACAAAATAGGGGCCCTCTCGGCTCGAACAAAACGGGTTCTTCAGCTGGCTTCTTGTTGCGGCAATACTTTTGATTTGAACTCGCTGGCGTCCATCAATGATCGGAGCGAGACGGAAACAGCCGGAGACCTTTGGGAAGCGGTCCTTCAAGGATTGGTGCTTTCGATGGATACTGGGAAGCCAGGGACGAAGCAAGAGCAAGAAATAGGCGTCGAGTTCACGCGGGCCAGGCCAATGCGCACCAATTTCAAGTTTGTGCATGATCGTATTCAACAGGCCGCCTATTCTTTGCTTACCGAGACGGAAAAAAAGAAGATCCATCTCAAAATCGGACGCCTGCAGCTGGTCATGAGCGAGCGGAAGCGCGATTTGTTGCAATTTAACACGGTCAACCACCTCAATTACGCCGAAAGCTTGATCCAAGATCCCGAAGATCGTATCGAACTTGCTGAGCTTAACCTTGTCGCAGGAAGAAAGGCCGTAGCTTCGATTGCCTATGAAACAGCCCTTAACTTGTTTTCAATAGGCATCGGCTTATTGCCCGAAACAGCTTGGCAGACCCAATACGCGTTGACCCTGAAGCTGCACATGGAGAAGGCGGAAACCCTTCAGTACACTTCCCAAATCGAGGCTGCGGAAAAATTCTTCGACTTCACCTTGACCAAGGCGGTTTCTCCCTTGGAAAAGGCGAGGATCCACCTCGCCAAAACTTCTATAGATATCTACCGAAATGAAATGGAATCTTCGGTCAATCACGGGTTGGCGGGCCTGGAATTACTGGGCATTGTTTTTCCCAAGGACGAAGCGCATATTTGTGAACAACTGGCCCGCGAACGCGCAAATTTGAAATTGGCGTTTCAGGATCGCGAAATAAAAGACCTGATCAACCTGCCCAAGGTTACAGACCCGACAACCCAATGTATTCTAAAGCTTTTGACGGAATTATTCATGGCCGCTACCTACTCTGTTCCCCACAAAGAGTTGAGTAAACTGGTCATTGTTAAAACTCTTCACTTTCGTCTTGCTCACGGCAATGACGATGGCAGCGGTCACCTATACGCCAATTACGGGTATAGCTTGGCCTTCGATTTTGACGAGTATCGCGACGGCTGCGAATTCGGCTATCTTGCTCTTGAGCTGTGTAAAACCCTTGACTCGCAAATGGCGAGTGCAAAGGTCAATAGCATAACGGCCTCCGCCGTTCTACACTGGGGCGAGCCTTCCCAGGTTTGCCGAGATCTGCTCAGGAACGCACTCAAGGTGAGCTTGGAATTCGGTGACCTCAACCATGCCGTATTGACATATTGGGCCATCTTACTGAACCTGGTGGTCTGTAACAAGAGGCTCCGTGATGTGTACGTTGAAAATGAAAAGGCCCTAGCCCTGTCGAAGAAAAACGGGCTTGATGGATTCCTTAACTTTTTTCTTTCTTTCAAGTACTGGCTCCACAAAATCGGTGGT
>Ga0316189_10007413_pt1 | contig 10380 bp, 7 predicted proteins | sample LowCovwburrow_MG_FD_204930 | JGI IMG/M metagenome (GOLD analysis project Ga0316189, IMG submission 204930) | Coastal sediment microbial communities from Maine, United States - Lowes Cove worm burrow | ecosystem: Environmental > Aquatic > Marine > Coastal > Sediment | place: USA: Maine... | reverse complement strand
TAGATCCTTTCGGCAAAGAAGGTGAAATAGCGGAGCCATTGCAAGAGCTACCTTGCTTAGTTGTTATCATCGACGAACTTGCCGACCTAATGATGTCTGTCGGTAAAAAAGTTGAAGAACTGATTACGCGGTTAGCCCAAAAAGGCCGTGCGTCAGGGGTACACTTAGTGCTGGCGACTCAACGCCCATCGGTTGACGTGATTACCGGTTTGTTAAAAGCCAACATTCCGACTCGTATCGCATTTCAAGTGTCATCAAAAATTGATTCGCGCACTATTATTGATCAGATGGGTGCCGAAATGTTGTTAGGCCACGGTGACATGTTGTACTTACCTCCCGGTACCAGTATGCCTGAACGTGTACATGGCAGTTTCGTTTCAGATAAAGAAGTACACCAAGTGGTACAGTCGTTAGTAAGCGATAGCGAGCCACAATACGACGAATCGATTTTGACTGCGCCCAAAGAGATAAATAATGCATTGCCGAGTGCGTTCCGCGATGATGCGGTTAATGACGACCCTGAAAACGATCCGCTATATGATCAAGCAGTCGAGTTTGTTACCAGAACACGCAAGGCTTCGATATCGTCAGTTCAGCGTCAGCTACGAGTCGGTTACAATAGGGCAGCTCGCATGATTGAAACTATGGAAATGACCGGTGTAATTACACCGGCTGAAGACAATGGTCGTCGTGAAGTACTCGCTCCACCTCCACCAGAACACTAATCGGATAAGCTTAATCATATGAATCTAATTAAAGTCATGCTTTTCACTGTGCTGGGTTCTTCAGTATTTCTCACCAGTTTCCCAGTCAATGCTTCTGAGGCTATGCTCAAGCGATTTTTTGTCGAGGTCAAAACGCTTCAAGCGGATTTTACTCAACAAATTATCGATGAAAGTGGTATGACTTTAGAAAACAAGAGCGGTATTTTTTCATTGTCACGGCCTGGAAAATTTCGTTGGAACTATGTCAATGAAGACCCTGAATACCCTATTGGACAGCAGATAATTTCTAATGGAGAGCAGATTACATTTTACGATCCAGATTTAGAAACGGCTAATCAACGCAGTATGCTCAATGCCTTAGAGCAAGTGCCAACTTTGTTGCTAGTGCAATCTGGCGAAAGCGTAGAAGAGCATTTTAGTGTTACGGATTTTGGTTTAACCGATGGCCGGACCTGGGTCGCGCTAAAGCCAAAAGATGAAAATGCTGGCTATCAGGGCTTAATGGTGGGTTTTGCTAAAGACCAATTGAGCTCAATTGTGCTAACCGATGGTTTGGGTAATGAGACTCGTTTAGCCTTGTCGAATGTGGAGACTAATTTTGAGCTTGATGCGTCGCTCTTCGAATTTACTCCAAGCGATGGCGTTGACGTGATTCGGCAATAAATTTATGTTTTATTTAGCTATTGTTGCTGCTGGTGGCACGGGTGCTTTGTTGCGTTATTTACTGGGGCGCGCGACTGTTAATTTAGGCTTGACTGCGCTACCATTCGGCACTTTATTAGCCAACCTTCTTGGCTGCTTTCTGATTGGTTATTTCTCATGGATGCTGGTGCATAAATGGCAAATGTCTAAAGAAATTCAAGTGGTAGTTTTGACTGGTTTTCTAGGCGGCTTTACAACGTTTTCTGCTTTCTCACTGGAAGTTATAAGCATGGCTCAACAAGGCTCATCGCTCAAAGCGATTGCTTATGTTGGAATTCAAGTTACTTTGTGTTTGATGATGTGCTTTGCCGGTTTGCTATTAGCAAAGCATATTTAAGTGTATACGCGAAACCCTGGTTTGGCTAAATAACGACTGGTATTGCCATAGCAGGGCTTTACTCTGACAATAAATAACAGGCTGGGTTTTAGTCAGCGACGAATAATGAACTAATTATGATTGATCCACAATTACTGCGTAACGATTTAGAGGCGGTGGCCGCTGCTTTAAAGATTAAAGGGCACACCGTCGACGTGGCTACCTATAAGGCTTTAGAGGCTAAGCGCAAATCACTTCAGGTTGAGTCTGAGCAATTGCAAGCTAAGCGGAATGCTAGGTCAAAAGAAATAGGTAAGACCAAAGCTCAAGGCGGTGATGTCGATAGTTTGATGCGCGAAGTTAATTCTTTTTCTGACCGTATGAAGCAAGCTCAGGTTGAGCTGGACGATGTAAAGCAACAAATGCTCGAAATTACTGACGTTATGCCGAATATGCCGCATAGCTCGGTGCCTGAAGGAAAGTCAGAAGATGATAATGTTGAGCTGATGAGATGGGGTACGCCGAAGCAGTATGAGTTTGACGTTAAAGACCATGTTGATTTAGGTGAGGCGCTCGAGGCCTTAGACTTTGAAACCGCGACTAAAATTGCTGGGCCACGTTTTGTAGTTATGAAAGGTGCGCTTGCACGAATGAACCGTGCCTTAATTCAATATATGCTGGACACGCATACTGATCAGCATGGCTATCAAGAAGTCTATGTGCCGTATCTAGTGAATGAAGAAAGCCTTAAAGGTACTGGTCAATTTTCCAAATTTGCGGAACACGATTTATTTGCCACTCAAGCTGAAGATGGATATTACTTAATTCCAACCGCTGAGGTGCCAGTTACCAATATTGTTCGAGACGAAATTTTGAAGGGCGAAGATCTACCGCTTAAGATGGTCGCCCATACGCCATGTTTTCGTCGCGAGGCGGGTAGCTATGGGCGTGATACTAGGGGCATGATTCGCCAGCACCAATTCGAAAAAATTGAACTGGTTCAAATTGTTAGAGCGGAAGATTCTTACGATGTTTTAGAGGAGCTGACAGGACACGCAGAAGCCATCTTACAGGCTCTGGAATTGCCGTACCGAAAGGTAGCGCTGTGCGGTGGTGATCTGGGTTTTTCTGCAGCTAAAACTTACGATTTAGAAGTTTGGTTGCCAGGGCAAGACGCTTATCGCGAAATATCATCTTGTAGCAATTTTGAAGCTTTTCAAGCGCGTAGACTAAAAGCACGATATCGAGTCGAAGCAAAGAAAACTGAACTTGTGCATACCCTCAATGGTTCGGGTTTAGCCGTTGGCCGGACACTTCTGGCGATTATGGAAAACTATCAACAGGCAGATGGTTCGATTGTCGTTCCGTCTGTGCTCAAGCCATATATGGGTGGTCTAGATAAAATAGGTGGCTAATGTAGTCAACTGGTGCGACTCGTAACTTGAATATCGGGTTTTAAGATGTTTTTTCTCGTTGAAAAAAGGGGGGGGGCTAAAGTTTAAGTATTTAGCATCATATCACATGCAACTCTTTGTAAAATTAGACTTAAGGCCTTTGACGTGAGGGTCGATATGATCTACCGTTAAGCCCGACTAAGTAATTGGGCCACTATTTGCTATATTTTGTGGGGGTATGGAGTTAGTTTTACTATAAAACTTATGCTTTGCGGCCTATTCGACAGTGATCAGCGCACAATCTGTAATTTATGATTTGCGTGTTAAATTAATACAATAGGTTGATTAATGGTTGTAATATCTATGTTGATTTCGAGCAACGGTAAAGTGGCTAAAGGCATCGCGTCACGAAATCGTATCGTGCTATTTGCTGTGATGTTAGCGCTTGGTGTCGGCTCCGCCCAGGCACAGCAAGCGATTGGCCCCAAAGCTATCTCTGTAGTTAATGAAGCAGGTTATCGAGTGCCTGTCGAAGACGAAAGTGAATTTGATAATCATAATGAATCATTTGTTAAGGACTGGCGAGAAGCCATCCCGAAGCTTGAATATTACGATACCGAGTTTGGACAACAAATTTATAACGAAGCTAGTACTCCAACGAAACTAGAGATATTACGCTTATTAAGTAAGGATACTCCGTCGATAGTGGTGTTTTTAACAGCGATTTCGATGGGGCTAGATATTGAGAGCGTTCTTCAAGCATCAATTAAGTACGAGCCAGAAAAAAGTCGTGACCTGGCTTCATCGGCGGTTAATCTATTGCCTGTATTGACCCAATCGAGTAATTATTTATATTCTAGCTATGAAATTGAAGATCTAGAGCGAGAGAATGAGGATGATCCATATTCGGTTGAAGAAGTAATTCAAAAGTTTTTTGAAAAACGCTTGGTTTTGCGTCCTTACCCTGATTGGTTTGAAGGGCAGTTTCACTTCATGGCATCAGCCTCAGAATTGAAACGGTTTCAGAGTCCGCAAAAAGACGTTCGCTGGTACCGCACAAAAAGCACCAAGCCGACTTCTAAGAGGCCTATCTTTGTGTCTCTTTATGAAGCCACGAGTTCGGTTTTGATTGATGGCGAAGAACGTATTACCGAAGCCTTAAAAAATGATCCTAATGCACAGCTGCCAGTTGTCTTTATTTTTAATAGGCTCAACGAACGTGGGATCGATGAAATAGGCTACCCCGAAACTATTAAAGGTATGCAGGCAGCCTATGCTGAGAAGCGTCTGATGCTGACACCGACTCCTGAATGGCATCTCGGTGAATACCATATATATGCGGGCTTAGATGAGTTTTACGACGTTTTTAGCATTCCGAATGAGGATGACTTCGAACCTGAAGCTTGGCAAAAGTTGCTTGAAGAAGCAGAAGACTACACTGTTACTAATACGTCCTTTCTTTTTGTTATTCTCGGCTCGCCTGACGGCGATGAAGAAAACGCCAAAAGACTGACTAGTGATGGGCAGCAATACGCAATCTGGGATGACCCTCGCACAGAAGCTGAATTCCCGTACGTTATTCCCAGTGAAGGTCCACCTTTAACCTTGGAAAACCTGATGGGGCAAGGTTTGATTTTTAATCGTCCTGATTTAATTGCCGCGTTGAATACGCTCGGAGTCACTAAGGTTCCTGTGGTGTTTTATTATGTTGACAGCGCTAGGGTAAAACCCTACACGAAGGGCCCACGAGCTCTCATACAAGCTGCAGTAGGCATCTCGGCGTTGAATTTGCCGACTGATGGTAGTGGAGGCATTATTTGTGCCTCGCCACCATGTACTGAAAAAAACCAATAAGCTAGTTGTACACTAGTTTATTAAGCATGGAATTACGTTTAGGCTTGTTGGAGAGCCATAGCAATAGAATGAATATTAAAAGAATTAAGGGTAAGTTAATTCTGCTTGGGGCAGTCATGGCGGTGGCTATGACCACAGAGATCTCTGCGCAGGTGGTCGATAATGGTTTATCGCCAGCATCGAATACCTATCGCGCATATCAAGATGCCTCGATTGCTCGGGATAGCGGCTTAAATCAGCCGTTAGACTTGCTAAACGACTTCTACCCAGCTATCACCGTGACTATAACGGATCATGATAATGTCCGCCGACGTCCCGACTTTCAAGAAGAGGATCTGAAGATTGTCGTTACTCCTAGCCTTGGCTACCGCACAAATGTAGGTCGCCACCAGTTTTATGCGGCCTATACTGGTACTTACAATTTTCATCAGGACCTTACGCAAGAAGATGCCGAATCAAACCGTGTTAGTGCAAAGCTAGGATTAGACTTGTCACGGCGCTGGGACCTCGACGTATTTGCTAGTTATGGAGATGGCTTTCAACCGCGCGGTATCTCAGGTGGGCGAGAATTTAACCAGTTTTCCGGCAACGGTTTCGATTCCGGACCAGAGAATGTTGAGTATTTGAACTACGGCGCGGACCTTATTTTTGGCCGAAAAATTGGCATCATAGCGGCAGTCTTAGGATATGAGTACAGCGAGACTGGATTCGATAGTGACAATCTATTTAACGGCGTTGAGTCTAGTGATCGAGATCGCCAATCTGAATCAGTTCATTTTGACTTGAATTGGCAATTTGCCTCACAGACGTCTGCATTCGGGCGTATTCAGCGTACTGAAATCGATTATGATCTTCGTCAACCTAATTTGGATAGCCGCCAAACTGATTACATGATCGGTCTTCGCTTTAAACCAGCAAACGCGTTGAGCGGCGTGGCATCGGTCGGTCGTAGTGTGCGAGATTTTGATGATGGGCGTCGTGAAAGCTATGACGGTAACACTTACTATTTAAATCTGAATTATGCTATTAATCCCTTCTCCGTCGTCGAACTCAGCGCGTCAAAGTTCGTAGAAGAACCGGGTGATGATCGATCTAGTTATTATGAGAGTGAGTTTCTTGGTGCTGCTTGGACACATTCTCTCAGCTCTCAAGTGGTGTTTGGCGCCTATGCAAAACTGGTTGATGACGACTATGATATTGAACGTGACGATCGCTTTGTCGATTGGGGGCTGAAATTAGATTACGTTTGGAGGAGTTGGCTGACGGCAGGCGTGTATTATGGGGAAATCGATCGTAACTCTACACTCGATGATGTTGACTATGACGATCGCTATTTTGGCATACGGCTTCGGTCTGATTTGCGGCCATTATTGGAAGGTCGTAGCAAACAGCGAGTAGAGCCGTCTTCATTTGATTACCCTAGAAAAACCGAGGCCTCTCAATAGCTTAGGAGTCTTCAGAAGTGAAAGTTATGCAATACTAGGGATCAGTTCCACCCTAAATGGCTATAATTTTCCTTCTCGAACTTTTTAATTATCGTGCTTGCAGAATTAGGAACGTTTCATAACCATGTTTACTCCGAGACTTACATTTCCTCACTTGTCGAAGCGTTTACGATTCGCTGAGCTATTAAGTATATGGTGGTTACACCTTTCAAGAGTCGTTATTGCTGTTGCGGTGATTGCTGCTTTAAGTGCGAATCATCTCGCTTTCTCGCAAGCGACTGGTACCTTAAGTCAAGACGATGTTAGCGCTATACTGGCCGAAATCGAGTCGCAAAATAAGACACGCTCTGTTTTCGGCGTTAGTGACCGTGAAAAAATTGCTGAGATACCGTTTGAGTCACAATTCAAGGTTGTTAGCAGTCTTGGTAACTGGCGTATCGTAGAGTTCAATCAGCCAACGGTTCCCGGTTGGATTAGTAATGATTATGTGAGCATTGCTAATGGTCGCGCAACAGTGACAGCGAATCGTTTGAATATGAGAATAAAGCCATCTATCGCTTCGCCGGTTCTGGTTCAGCTTATTCGCGGCTATGAGAGTGTAATATCGGGTAGAAAAAATGGCTTTATACGGGTGCTCGCACCTCGAGATTTTCGTGTAGCGATCTTTTCTGGCTCGGATTTAGTGGCAGAACCTAATATTGCTGTAGTTAAAGACAGTAAATGGAGTACCGGTCGAGATACCGTTGATGATATCGATCGTACAGATCAGGGTAGCAACCTTGAAGTACACGGTTCGGAATTGCCAAAACGATCAAGGATACCCGCTGAAAGTACCAGTATTTCGAAACCCAACGATACAATTGGCAAAGTAGATACTGATGTGAAGCAGCCTGAACGCTTGCACGTTATCGCCCCAGGAGACTCGGTGTCATTATTGGTTTTCGGCGAGAGTGATTTAAGCGTAGAAAACGTGCGAGTGCCGCAAAGCGGCCGAGTCTCGTTTCCTCTGATTGGCTCGGTTGCCGTGGTTGGTCGTACAACACCTCAGGTTGAGCAAAGTGTCGCCGAATTATTGGCCCAAGGCTACGTAAAAAATCCGCGCATATCGGTAACTATGTTTAGCTATCGGCCGATCTTTATTCGTGGTGCTGTACGGCAAACGGGTTCGTTCCCGTTCACTGAAGGTTTGACCGTTGGTAAGGCAATTGCACTCGCAGGCGGAACAAAAAATTCTGCCAAACCTAATGGTGTTAGCATTCTGCGAGAAGGTGATGTAATTGGGCAGTCACTGTCTATCGATAGTCAGGCGGCTGTACAATCGGGTGACGTGATCAGCATCGAGGAAGAATTTGGTGTGCAAGAAGACGACGCGACCTATATTTATTTACACGGAGAAGTCGCGTCCCCTGGCGAGTATAAATTTCGTCGTGGGCTGACAGTCGAAAAAGCAATTGTTCTTGCTGGTGGGTTCACCCTGCGTGGAGCCCGTAATAAAATATCGGTCACTCGCTATGCAGATATTGGTGCCGATCAAGAGCCTGATAAGTTAAAAAAGGTAAAGCTGTATACGCCTATCAAGCCTGGCGATATCATCAATGTTGGAGCTAGATGGTTTTGAGCAGCTCATCTGACAACGACTTCTTAGCTGCTGATAATGCGGCAAAAACGGGCGCCAACGCATCAGCGGATATTGAGGCCTCGGTTAAAGACTGGTTTAACGCACCTGCCGCTTCTACCTTAAAGTCATCCTCTCAAGCGTCAGCACCGTTAAGTGACTCACTATCGACGACCCTAGGAGGCTTATTACAAACTACTAAGGAAAATCGATGGAGCATCATAGCTTTAATGGTGCTTGGTTGCCTAGCTGGGGTATTTAAAGCGATTTCTGAGACACCAATTTACCGAGCTTCATTAACCATGGCGGTTGAACCAAGCAGTGGTCGAAGTTCAAATCAATCGCTTTTCGACCCCTATGCTTATCGATTCTATGAAACTCAGTATGAGCTGCTTAAAAGTCGTTCTGTTGCGGAGCGTGTAGTAGACGAACTTGACTTGGTTCAGCGAGACGCAGTTGACAAGCTTCTGGTGCCGCCGAGCGCTCTGACCTCGCTCGCTAAAGAATTCCAAAAGCTTACAGGGATTTCGCTTATTAACGACGGCCCACAAACCTCAAAACGGGTGTCTTTAACGCCGACCCAAGTCGCTAGCAAACGCGCTTGGTTGACGCAAATTATCCAGAGTGGTGTAACCGTGAGCGGTGGTAATAAAACTAATCTGGTTGCCGTCACCTTCAATTCAATTAATCCCGATTTCGCAGCCGAAATTGCAAATGCATTGGTGGCTGCCTATATCGAGGAAGGCTTAGATTCACAATTAAATCGGTCACAGCAAACCACTCGTTGGTTTTCTCAAAGAATTGAAGATTTACGCGTATCTTTAGACGACTCGCAAGCTCAGTTGCAACAATTTTTGATAGATGAAAATTTACTTGATACCTCAAGAAATGAGCAGATCACGACGTCTGAACTGCAAAGTCTCAACTCAGAATACATCATTGCTCGCGCCAGCCTTGATGAACTAGCAAAGCGCTATGGGGCGCGCCACCCTAAGTTAAAAGAGGCCAGAGCTGAAGTCAGCGCAACAAAGGCACGTTTAGACCTAGCATCAAGAGCGGTCTCATCTAATCGTGAAAAACAGGTCAAACTCGAGTTACTAGAGCGTGAGGTCAAACGTAATAACGACTTTTACGAAGCCTTTTTGTCTAAGTTCAAAGAGGCCGATCTTTCATCGTCGGGGACCCAAGTAGCGAGTGCTCGAATTATTGACCGAGCCTTACCGCCGGGTGGGCCAATTTATCCACAGAAACAGAAAATCATCTTCACTTGGACATTCGGTGGGCTACTTCTAGGATTGTGCTTGGCATTTCTACGTGAGCAGCTCGACAGTACCTTTAAAAGCGGTCGTATGGTGGAAGAAAAATTGGGCTTGCCATTAGTTGGTGTGGTTCAGGCTATGGGTGATGAAGTCAAAGAGGTTGAACGTCACTACTTGGACAATACTCGTTCGGTATTTTCCGAAGCTATTAATCATATTCGCACGGGTGTGATGTACTCAAATGTCGATAATCCGCCACAAGTATTGGTTGTTACATCGTCGGTTCAAAGTGAGGGCAAAACGACGCTGGCGTCCAACCTTGCTCTGTCTTATGCGCAGTTAGGTCCTACCTTGTTACTTGACGCAGACTTACGTCGCCCAAGAATTAAACATATTATTCGCAACAATACGACGACAGGCTTAGTTGACTTGGTTGCCGGTGTCGCTAGTTTTGAGCAGTGTGTAATCCGAGACTGTGATCAAAAGAATTTGTTTATTTTGAATTCTGGCACCACACCTCCCAACCCGCTGGAGCTTTTGGCAAGTGATAAATTTAGTCGAGTTTTGAATAGTTTCCGTAAAAAATTCAGCTACATCATTATCGATACCGCACCGGTGTTACCAGCCAGTGATGCGGTGGTACTGGGTCGTCTTTGCGATTCGTTATTGTTAGCGATTGAATCAGATAGAACAACACATCATATGGCAAGAGATGCGATTAAGCGTTTGAATGCAAGCAATGTCTCGGTTGCGGGTTTGATATTGACGCAAGCAAATATTAAGAAAGGTAATCCATATCAGTACGGTGGGTACTACGGTTATGGGGCCTACGCCTATGTCGAAGATCGTCAAAAATCTAAGTCATAGGGCAGGTAGGTGATAGTTTGCTTTTAAGGGTAGTGGTGTGTGTTAACGGATAGTCGTTTACGCTAAAGGGTAGTGATTTTCTTAGCGCGACAACGTAGATGTACGCTTCAAGCCTTACAGAGGCTGTTTATACTTGATCAGAGGCTCCTTAACAGCATAAATTATTGACTGGGGGCCTTTCGGTAGCGGGCGTCTTTAAATAT
>Ga0316189_10007412_pt1 | contig 10380 bp, 10 predicted proteins | sample LowCovwburrow_MG_FD_204930 | JGI IMG/M metagenome (GOLD analysis project Ga0316189, IMG submission 204930) | Coastal sediment microbial communities from Maine, United States - Lowes Cove worm burrow | ecosystem: Environmental > Aquatic > Marine > Coastal > Sediment | place: USA: Maine... | reverse complement strand
AAAAATTCCTTCGCTGGCGGTATTTGAACACCGGTATTTAGTTCACAGCGCCAGCCTGATTATATCTTCGGGTACATCTAAGTCTGAATCATAAGACGTGTAGTATAGTAGCACCATCACTAATAACAACTTTATGAGATGTCACTATGAAAACACCTTGTATTTCCAAACTGGGAAAGATAATCGCCTCGGCTCTTTTATTGTCGAGCCTCGTAATCTCTAGTTCAGCCATCGCAGCTCACCATGAAGATGCCGCTAAAAAGAGAGATGTATGTGAGGGCTTCGGCCCGCAAACTCCTAGAGATATTGATAGTGTTGCGGGAGAGAATTCAGTCAAATTTAATTTAGCATCTCCAAGTACCGAGATGAATTTATGTAATATTCACTTTCATAATAATGCTGAACATAAAGCCAAGGCCTTTTCGGTTTACGCGGGTGATGGCGACCATGGCTATGGAGGCGGCTACCAGTGTGGTATTTCGCAATCGCTTACTAAAGAGGAGTTACAGGCACCAGAAGCAGAAATATGTAAGAACCTGAAGCCGGGCGATACTATCGAAGTTCATTGGGTTCATTCAAGCTGTGATGTCGCACCAGGGCCGGGGCTAGGATCTTGCTTGTCAGAAAAATGCGCTAATCCAGATTTGCGTGTTGAGACTCAAGTATTTACCTTGGTGAATGATGCTTCGGCGCTAAACTTTAATGATTTAACAAAGGTCACGAATGATCAATCAAGCGGTTATTATCAAGCCAAGGGTATTCCATCGACAACCGGTGAGCCAATTCAATTCACTGGCTCGACGACTGGCCCGAGTTACACCGAATTAGCCTGCTCAGCGCTACAGGTCACCTGGAGCGTTCGCCCCGCGTGTGCAAAACTTGACATTAACACCCTTGGGAAATGGTGCGAAAGCAACGAGTTTGAAGAAGATAAGGCTCACGGAGTCCGAAAGCTGGTAACCGATAAGCGTTTATTGTCACCGATCGAATAATATTATTTGCTAACCTTCTATTGATCACAAATAAGCCCGGTCACTTTGAATTAGTGCCGGGCTTATTTGTGAGCGTTTATTGTTGAGCCGCAACTGGCTTGACGTCTTTATCTAGGCGCACGATTTGAGCATCTTGGTTGCCATCAATTGTACACAAGAACATTCCTTTATCGTCTTCTGCTTTGACGCGCACTTTGATCTTGAATGTGCCTCTAACCGTTTTCATGGTAGCTATTTTGACGTTAGTAACGTTCTCAAATTGGCTTTCGGCGAGTGCTTTACATTGTCCAAATGCTTGATTTTGGGAAAGCGGCTTGGCCATGGCGACATTGGCTGATAACAGTAATGCAGAGGCTGTTAGTGCAGTAGTAAGTAACGATTTCATGGTATGTATCCTGGGTCAGTAGTTTTCAAATAATTGCATGGGCAAGACCTGAATCAATCTGGTTTTGACTAACTGGTCTGGCTGTCTCACAACCCTATTGAAACCGCTTAGCAAGGTTTGCTCTGCCGAAAATTTGAGAATATCGACTGAATTTCGAAATCCGGTTGGTATTTTCGAAATTCGAAAGCCTAAAACTGCCATTGCTTAGTGCCTTAGGCCGTATAAGTGCGTCGAAGGGGTTATAATCAACCTATTAATAACCAAGATTGATATTCAACAAGGCTCTGATGAAACTCTACCAATACCCAAATTGCAGTACCTGTCGGCAAGCGGTTAAATTCCTAAATGCAAACGACATTAAGTTTGAATCGATCGATATTACCAAGCAGCCACCGTCGCAAGCCGAACTGCAAATCATGCTGGACAGTTACGATGGTAATATTCGAAAATTGTTCAATACGTCAGGCGTGCAATATCGGCAGCTAAACATGAAAGAAAAGTTACCATCCATGAGCGCGGCGGATGCTATCGAATTGTTATCAGGTAATGGCAAACTTATTAAGCGGCCATTTTTACTTAATGGTGGCAAAGGCATCGTTGCCTTTAAGCAAGAGCTGTGGGCTGATTTTCTATAGCCGAGAAAGGTAGGGCACCGATTATTCACTGATAATTGACAAAACATGACAACGATTTTAAAAGAAATGGGTATTCAGCAGTGGCGCTTGCGCCAGGCGCACATCTCGACTGTGCCTATGCTGGATATTGATCATACCGTTAACTCTGAGTATTCAGGACGATCGATAGCGGCACGTTCTGAGGCCAGCTCAGCAACTGCCAGCGAAGTATCCAGTGATGCAGTAGTTAATAGTAATTTTGAAGCGGGCGTTATAGCAGCTAACCGTACCTCAGATGCGTCTTTAGCCGAGGCGATTCGAAAGAGTGAGCCAAAGCCGAGTATCAAGCAAATGCCATCGCCTGCAGCTGGAAGTGTGAATGTAATAATTCCTGCTCCAGTTCCTGTTCCTGCTCCAGTTGCCACTCCAGATCCTGCGAAGTCATCGATAGTCCTGCCACCAGACTCGGTAATGCCTCTCGATGCCGAGCCAAGCCGACTCGCTGAGCCGCCAATTTCAAACCCTATACCAGCGCTCGATTGGCGGGGCTTACAACGATTGATTGATGATCAAAGCCAGTGCCAAAGCTGTGGTTCGGCCAATTCGATTCTAGGATCGGGAGACCCCAAGGCAGATTGGCTATTTGTCACCGACGCACCAACCAGCATCGATTTAGAATCGCAGCAAATGTTTTCAGGCCGTGCCGGACAACTTTACGAGGCAATGCTGCTAGCAGTAGGCCTTACTCGTGACTCGGTTTATACCACCAGCGTTTTTAAATGTGTGACCTCCGATGATATAAGCGTGATCCCGAGTTGCGAAAAACTACTACAGCAACAAATCGAGTTGATACAACCTAAGGTCGTGATCGCCTTCGGAGAGTTTGTTGCGCAATCAATGGTGAAATCTAATGAGCGCCTAGAGAGCCTACGCTCGCAAGAATTACGCTGTTATCAGACTAAGGTGCCCGTAGTTGTAAGCTATAGCCCATGGCAATTGTTAGATCAGCCTAGTTTGAAGGCTGGTGCCTGGCAAGATCTTAAGAAGTGCCTAGCAATTACACAGTAGCTATTGCGCATTTTTTTAACGAGCAAGTGAGTCGCGATCGAGAAAATTTGTTGTCTGTAGCTAAACAAGGCGGTCTTTGTGTTAGAGATATGCACAACCAAGATCTCAAGCAAGTGTTAGCGATTGAACGTAATGCTCAAGCAAGCCCTTGGGGGCGACTTTCTTTTGAAGAGTCGTTGACTAAACGCAATCGGTGTCGTGTAGTCGAGATGAGCGCAGAACGAGGTTCGGCGATCATCGTTGGATATCATATTGCCGGTCAAGTGATCGACGAATTACATATTTTGAATGTGGTGACAGCGCCGCAATTTCAGGGCTTGGGGCTCGGCCATATGCTGATGGCGGACATCCTCGACATAGCTCAACAAGAGTCCTGTAACAAGATTTTTCTCGAGGTTCGAGCCAGTAATGAAGTGGCACAGAATTTATATGCTAAATGGCAGTTTAAGCAGATCGCTTTGCGTAAAGAATACTACCGACCAACCTCCGTCGGCCGGCCCAGGGAAGATGCGTTTATCTTTATGCGGCAGACTTAGCACCTGCTAGCCGACTTGCTTATGGCCTAGCTAAGGTCACACCGAACTAAATTAGCCTAGTTAGTCATCACCATGACAGCTTGGTCTAATTTAAGAATTTGATTTTTAGAGAGATTGTTCCAGCTTAATAAGTTGTTGATCTGAACTTTGTACTTTTTGGCAATAGACCATAGCGTATCACCGCGTCGAACGTGGTGAACAACATGGCGGTTTTCAACTGACTCGTGCTTAGTTGAATTCGCTATTTGAGAAGCACGTGATGCGCTAATAGGAATCATCAAGTTTTTACCGGCCCGGATAGTGGTGCCGTTTAGGTTATTGCTTGATTGCAGAGCCTTAACGCTAACTCCATATCGGTGGGCAATGCTACTCAGAGAATCACCGGCTAGCACTTCGTGGTTTGAATAATCTACTCTGACGGCGCGTTGGGCGGCTGCAACAGCATGCTCAATATCACCATTGGCATTAATTGGGATTAGCAGCCGGTGCGGCCCCTCAGGTGAAGTCGCCCAGCGTTTGAAACCTGCGTTTAAATGGCGTAACTCAGCAGGCTCAATACCGGCATCGTTGGCAAATTTTTTCAAATCAATTTGGCCAGGCAATTTGACAACTTCAAAATACGGTTTGCTTTCTATAAACGGTAGCGTTACGCCATAGGCATCAGGGTTACTGATTACATTTTTGAGAGCGATCAATTTCGGAATATAACGTCTTGTTTCTAGGCGCAGAGGCAAGTTTTGATAATCGGTGGCTCGACCTTTACGTTTATTGGTCTTTATTGCGCGGGCAACGGTGCCTTGGCCGGCATTGTAAGCAGCAAGTGTTAGAAACCAATCGCCGCCGAATCTTTTATTCAGTTGGGTTAGATAGTCTAGAGCCGCGTTGGTCGATAAAAGTACATCGCGCCGCCCGTCATACCACCAATCTTGCCTAAGGCCGAAATAGCGGCCTGTCGAGGGGATGAATTGCCATAAACCACCAGCACGCGAGCGTGAAACAGCATCAGGCTTATAAGCGCTCTCGATTGCCGGGAGTAGGGCTAGTTCCATCGGTAAGCCGCGTTTCTCAATTTCTTCGACGATGTGATAAAGAAAAGGAGTTCCGCGAGCAAACAGGCCCTCTAAGTAGCTGTCATGTTCGGTACTCCATTTCTCATACTGCGAGATATGCTTTGATTCTAGCTGAGGAAAGCTAAAGCCTTGACGTATTCTCTCTAATACGTCAATCGCCTCGTTGCTAGCGGTTTGAGCGACTTCGGCGTCGGTTTCGTCATTGATACTGTGGCTATGGGTGCTATGAATCGCTTGTTCATACTCGCGATTGGCATCTTCCGCTGAATCAGTCTTTAGCTCAGGCAGCGCCGTTACCTCAGAAGGTATGTTACGGTTTGCGCAGGCGCTGAGACCAAGCAGTAGGCTCAGCGTCAAAATATGTGAAAAAGAGGCTTTTAAATTCATCGACGAATAGTAATGAGCTGTTCATCTGACGTCAATGTAGTTGACTGATATTTCATGTAAGATAAAGATTGGTTCAAGAATTTAAGATTAGCTTTATAGAGAGTAATGGTGTGACAGAAAAAGGTCATCAGAAAGGGGATGCAAATGCCGTTGCAGTTGCTGACCGCTGGCTATCGAGTAGTTATGCTAAGCGTTACTTCGATGTAGAGAGGCCGCATATTAGTGCGGGGATAAGACAGTCAATTGGGCCTACAGTATTGCAAATTGGTGAATACTTACCGAAATTGGTAGTCGACGAATTTGATCTGCCAATGTTGCTCAAAACGAATGATTGTATCGATGCGACTTCAGATGTCGTGGTCGACCCGGCCTTTCTACCTTTTTCGCCAGAGGCTTTTTCAACGGTGGTACTACCGCACGTGATTGAGAGGCATGAGTTGCCACATCAAGTGCTCAGAGAAGCTCACCGAGTTTTAATGCCAGAAGGGCATATTGTGTTAACGGGCTTTAATCCGAACAGCCTGATTGGATTGCAACGCTGGTTGCGCCCCATAGCAGTATGCGCCGGACGTTATTACTCAGTTCGTCGTGTTATAGATTGGTTGCAGCTATTGGGCTTTGACGTGGTCGGCAGCTCGATGTTTCATTACGCGCCGCTATCGCACAGCAAAAGTTTAAAAAATACCTTCCAATTTCTTGAGTCAGCAGGCGATCGATGGTTGCCGATGGCGGGAGGTGGATATATGATTAGCGCTAGGAAAAGAGAAGGTAGTGCTACTATGGTTGGGCGCCTAAAATTTACCAAGAGAAAGCCTAAATTAGTGGGAGCCACCGCTAAAACTCAAACTAACACGCCAGGCAAATAAAACCTTGGGTAGCAGAGCTTAAGCTCTATTAATCATGTGTCTAAGGAGTTGGGCTAGCGACTAGAGTTATAATAAGTAATCGTAAGTCCCAGAGCCCAAAATCATGCTGATGGAGGATGGGCTGCTATTTACGCTTTGATCGTTTTACTCCTTGATTTATTTTCCAAGTCATCGTCGTTTTATCAAGCTATTATGTTTTTATCAAGCTATTGTCTATTTATCAAGCTATGGAAAATATTAGACATAGAAATCCGCGGCATTTGGTCTAATGTGTATGTATTGAGCTCCCCTAGTGATGAGAGCAATGAAAAAGCCGATCATTTGGCAAATCCAGTATCAGCAAATTTAGTACGTAAGTGGCAGTAACAGCAGTAACAAAAGGTGAATTATGAGTGACTACGAAAGACAGGTTGTTCTCGATACCGAGACCACGGGCCTTGAACATAGGCAGGGCCATCGAATAATCGAGGTTGGGTGTGTTGAATTGATTAATCGTAAGCTCACCGGTAATAATTTTCATCAATACGTTAATCCCGATCGAGAGATTGATCAAGGTGCCATGGAAGTTCACGGAATTACTAATGAGTTCCTAGCAGATAAGCCATTTTTTGCAGATATTGGCACGGGCTTGATGGATTATCTTCGGGGGGCGGAGTTAATTATTCACAATGCCGCATTCGACGTGGGTTTTTTAGACGCTGAGTTTGAACGAATTGACCCCCAGGCCGCGAAGATTGCCGAGGTTTGCGGGGTACACGATACCCTATTGCAAGCGCGTAAACTGTTTCCGGGGCAGAGAAATGATTTAGACTCATTGTGTCGTCGCTTCGATATTAATAATAGTCACCGTGAGTTACATGGGGCTTTACTTGATGCTGAGATATTAGCCGACGTTTATTTGTTCATGACTGGCGGTCAATCATCGTTATTGCTTGAGGCGAATTCAGATAGAGACTCTCGATCAAGCCAGTCCGCTCTGAAGGTAAATTACGCTACTTTAGACTTACCATTGGTGCAGGCAAGCGCGCAAGAGAGGCAAAGTCATGTAGAATGGCTTACCCGTTTAGACGACAAGGTAGGCGATCAATGTGTTTGGTCCCGACTCAACGGTAACTCGAATCACTAGCGTTTTGTTAATTTGATTTTTCAGCCTAATTACGTAGATATATGAGCGACGCGTCCGTTATTAAAAAACTTTCTGGTTACGACCTTTCAGGTTATAGCCTAGCGGGTAGTGATCTTAGTGGTGCCAAGTTGGCAAATGCGAAACTACGCGGTGCAAAACTTGCTGGTGCCGATTTGTCGGGTGCTGATTTGACTGAGGCTGACCTTACTGGTGCCGATTTATCAGGTGCTGATCTTTACCAAGCTAAGTTAGCTGGCGCCCGCCTTAATGGGGCTAATCTGAGTCATTGTGATGCGACTTCAGCTAATCTCGTTGATGCGTCGCTCAATGGGGCAATCTTGGTGTTTGCCAAATTAACAGGGGCCAATCTCAAGAATGCGACCTTAAGCGCTGCCGACTTAAGTGATTGCGACTTGTCTGATGCTGACTTGTCTAATGCAACCCTAAAAGGCGCGTTGTTGCGTCGGGCAAATTTGAAAGGCGCAAATTTGGCCGACAGCAAACTCTTTGGCGCGAAATTGCAAGAATCGAATTTGACCAATGCTATTCTGCGAGGCGCTGATTTAACCTCGGTTAGATTGCGCGGCGCTATCATAGAGAATGCTGATTTGGTTAAAGTCAGTATGTTTAATGCAGATTTAAGCAATACTTATCTGCTAAACAGTAATTTTGAATTGGCGAATTTGCGCTCCACGATTATGCTAAGCGCGGATTTAAAAAATGTAGTATTTGATGGCGCAAACCTTTCTTATAGCCGCCTTAGCCGAGCTGATCTATCTGGGGCTTCACTCGAAGAGAGTAATCTTTGGTCAGCCAGGGTTTCCGGTAGTGTGCTCAGCCATGCAAACGTTAAAGCGGCAAATTTGGTCGCAACTGGCCTGAGTAAAAAATTTGCTTTGGGTGAATTCCCTGATATTGAATTTTCTAATGCCACTGCTTGGGATACTGAGCAAATACGGCGACATCAAGTGTCGCGCGCTCAGGCTGAGTCAATTAAAAAGGAAGTCAACAAACGTGGTTTCTTCTCTAGGTTGTTCTCTCGATAAATGCGCGTTGCTACGCTAGGGAGCCTCTGATTAAGTATAAACGGCCTCTGTAAGACTTGGAGCGGTAAGCCTTATTGTTTTTTGACGTGACCAGTCATGCCTACAAATGCCAAATGCCTTGATTGCGAATCAGCTTGAAGGCCAGAGATCATTTAGACTTAATCAGAGGCTCCCTAGCAGTCCTTACTGAAAAAAACGATAATTAAGCGCTCCTAGTGTGCAGGAGCGCTTAAATTCTTTAGAAGTTAATCATGATCGCCGCGCCACCAACGAGACTGAGCACGATGGTATAAGGAAGTGCCATTAGTACCATTTTCATGTATGACAAGCGAATAAGTGGAGCTAACGCTGAGGTAAGTAGAAATAGAAAAGCCGCTTGACCATTAGGTGTTGCAACACTAGGTAAATTGGTGCCTGTGTTGATAGCGATTGCCATCGTCTCAAAGTGTTCCCGCGTAATAGCTCCGCTGTTTAGCGAGGCGGCCATCTCGTTAATGTAAACGGTGGCAACAAATACATTGTCACTGATCATAGATAACACGCCATTGGCTATGAACATTACAATCGGTTGTGAATCAGTTGGCATGCTTAAAACGAACTTGGTAACCGGTGCGAAGAGGTGCTGCTCGTGAATCACTGAAACGATCGCAAAGAACACCACAAGCAATGCAGTGAAAGGCAACGCTTCCTCAAAAGCGTGACCGATCATGTGTTCTTCGGTGATGCCGTTGAAGGCGGTAAGTAAAACGATAACCATCAGGCCAATCAAGCCTACTTCAGCTACGTGTTGCTGTAACGAGACAACTAAAATTAAGCCAATGATCATCTGCACAATTAGTTTGGCGTTATCCTTATCGGAACGCAGCGCCTGTTGCTCTGCATCGAACTCTGACAAGACCGACCGCACGCCCTCTGGAAGCTTGCCGCCGTAGCCAAATATACCGGTAATCTCAAGGAGTACGCAGGTGATCAAGCCAGCAGCCAGAACAGGCATCGTTACGGGTGCCATACGTAGGAAAAACTCGGTGAATTCCCAGCCAGCTTTTTCAGCGATAAGTAAGTTCTGCGGTTCGCCAACCAAGGTACATACGCCACCTAGGGCAGTACCAATCGCGCCATGCATGATCAAGCTTCGTAAAAAAGTTCTGAAATCGTCCAGATCTTGACGCTTATACTCATGCACACCTTCATCGCCGGAGTGATCATGGTCTTCGCTGAATTTCTTGCCAGAAGCAACCTTATGATAAACACCATAAAAGCCAACGCCTATACTGATCAGCACGGCGGTTACCGTTAGGGCATCAAGAAACGCTGAGAGTACTGCTCCTGCAAAACAAAAGAGAAAGGAGAGAGCTAGCTTGTTGTTAACATTAATCAGAAGCTTGCTGAAGGTATAAAGTAAAAGATCGCGCATAAAATGAATGCCAGCGACCATAAATACCAGTAGTAGAATAACTTTCAACTGGCCCTCAACCTCATGATAGACCATGTCTGGCGACGTCATACCAATGACGACCGCTTGAATTGCAAGTATGCCGCCGGGTTGCAGTGGATAGCATTTGAGCGCCATTGCTAGGGTGAAAATAAATTCCCCTACGAGTAGCCACCCAGCTAAAAAGTGAAACCCCGAGAACCAAACAATTGGATTTATGATTAGAAAGGCAATGATAACGTTCTTATACCATCCGGCTGAATTTCCTAAAAAATTATGACGAAATGAGCTGAAAGTCATTGAAGACATAGTGATGATACCCTCCGGGGCATTGGTCGTTTGTGACAGTTTCTATGCCTGCCCGAATAACAATTAATTAAACGAGTTAGACGACTGTCTATATGCATTTACAATAATACAACGAAAAGGCTGGTTTGCGGCAATCTTTAAATGCTCTATATTTCGACTTAAGCAGCAATAGGGTTGCGTCAAACGTCTTATATCATGAGAGTTAGATGTCAGGAAAAGTAACATCTAATAATATTTTTCGAAAAACTTAAATTAGTACTTGACCAAATTCGACTCGGAGCGTATCTTACGCGCTCCTTCGAGATCAGAGGGGCTATAGCTCAGCTGGGAGAGCGCTACACTGGCAGTGTAGAGGTCGACGGTTCGATCCCGTCTAGCTCCACCAGAAGCTAATTCGACTTAGTCGAATGCTATAGCCAAAATGATCACAGGTGAAAGTGAAGGAATTGATTTGCTATCCGCGGATCTTAGACGTCCCCATCGTCTAGAGGCCTAGGACACCGCCCTTTCACGGCGGTAACAGGGGTTCGAATCCCCTTGGGGACGCCA
>Ga0316189_10007411_pt1 | contig 10381 bp, 5 predicted proteins | sample LowCovwburrow_MG_FD_204930 | JGI IMG/M metagenome (GOLD analysis project Ga0316189, IMG submission 204930) | Coastal sediment microbial communities from Maine, United States - Lowes Cove worm burrow | ecosystem: Environmental > Aquatic > Marine > Coastal > Sediment | place: USA: Maine... | reverse complement strand
TCTGTCTGGTAGGTCCGCCCGGCGTGGGCAAGACTTCGCTGGCAAAGAGCATCGCACGCTGCACCGGCCGCGAGTTCGTGCGCCTGTCACTGGGTGGCGTGCGGGACGAGGCCGAGATTCGAGGCCACCGGCGCACTTACATCGGCGCCCTTCCCGGCCGCCTGATTCAGTCGCTACGCAAGGTCGGTGCAAACAACCCGGTCTTCCTGCTCGACGAGATCGACAAGATGTCGGCTGACTTCAGGGGCGACCCTGCTTCGGCGCTGCTCGAGGTGCTCGACCCGGAGCAGAACCACAACTTCAACGACCACTACCTCGACCTGGACTACGACCTTTCCGACGTGATGTTCATCACGACGGCGAACACGCTGGGTGGCATCCCGCTTCCGCTGCGCGACCGCATGGAGATCCTCGAAATCAGCGGCTACACGGAGTTCGAGAAGCTCAACATCGCGATGCGCTACCTCGTGCCGCGCCAGAAGGAGAACGCCGGCCTCCAGGACATCGACTTAGAAATCAGCGAGAACGCGATTCGCCAGGTCATCCACTACTACACGATGGAAAGCGGCGTTCGTAACCTCGAGCGTGAAATCGGCAGCATCTGCCGCAAGATCGCCCGCCAGGTTCTCAAAGACGGCGAAGAGTCCAAAGAGAAGAACTACCGCGTCGAGGCAAAGGATATCGCCCAGTACCTCGGCGTGCCGAAGTACCGACCCGACAAGACCAACGAGAAAGACCACGTCGGCCTCACTAACGGCCTAGCGGTCAACGCCTACGGCGGCTCGATTCTCGAATGCGAAGTCGCGGTCGTTCCCGGCAAGGGCAAGCTCAACATCACCGGCCTGCTCGAAAAGGGCATGCAGGAGTCGGCGCAAGCCGCCATGAGCTACATCCGCTCGCGTCAGAAGCTCCTCGGCCTCGAGGTCGACTTCCACTCGAAGTACGACGTCCACGTTCACTTCCCGAGCTTCGTCCCCAAGGACGGCCCGAGCGCCGGCATCACGATGGCCACCAGCATCGCCAGCGCCCTACTCAAAATCCCGGTTCGCAAGAACGTCGCCATGACGGGTGAGATCACCCTGCGCGGCCGCATCATGCCCATCGGGGGTCTCAAGGAGAAGCTCCTGGCCGCACACCGTGCCGAGATCGAGGTCGTCCTGATCCCGAAAGAGAACCAAAAGGACCTCAAGGAGATCCCACGGCGCGTCTTGAACGCGCTGCGCATCGTCCTGGTCGAGCACATGGACCAAGTCCTCCGCGAGGCCCTGGTCCTAAGCGACCCCGACGCCCTCTTCGGCGACCACTCGGTCCGCCCCGCCGAATACCGCGAAGGCGAGCTCATCACCCCCGACGCCCGCAACCAAGAAGACGTCCCCGAACCCACCGTAGACGCCCCCGGCGCCCGCCAATAGGGGACACTCTCCGGGTGTCCAACCCGTGGATTTCACAGGGGTTCTGACGCAAGGATCGCAGCGCCCTTAGGGTGCCTCGCTGCGATCTTTGCCGGAGAGTACGTGTGATTCCGACGATTTAGAGGGGTAGAGAGTGTCCCCGTTGGAATTGTGCTAGAAGCTGGCCCTTCGACGACTCTTGGGGAGATTGGCGCAGTGGTTAGCGCAGCGTCTTTACACGGCGACGGTCCTCGGTTCGAATCCGAGATCTCCCACCACGTAGAGACGACGCACTGCATCGTCCACCTGGCTTTGCCCTTGTCAATCTAGGTGCATCCGAGACGCTCGGGTCAGGAAACCTTGGTAGGAATCGACGGTTTGCTGGATTTTTCGACTGGATTGGCCGACTTCTCGCCCTAGGTTTGCTAACTAGTAGTCAGTGACTGACTGTCGGTCAGCTTACTGGAGGGCAGGCATTGGCTGTAGCGGCACGTCGGGAGCGAGAGCGGACTGCGCGTCGGGAAGCGATTCTCGATGCGGCGCAGGAGCTGATTGCCGAGCAGGGCTATCACGGGATGCGGATGGATGGCGTCGCCGAGGCCGCCGAGCTCAGCAAGGGGACGCTGTACCTCTACTTCGAAAACAAGGATGCGCTTTGCGCGGCGGTGGCCATTCGGGCACTTGATACCTTGCTTCCGGTGATCGAAGGCTCGCTCGACAACACGAGCACGGGTCTCGCAGCGGTTCAGAAGCTGCTCCAGAAATACTACGAGTTCACGCAAGAGAACCCGCACCACTTTCGCTTTGCGCTCGCATGGCTGAGCGCGGGCGAGCGCATGGATGACTCGACCGAGGAATTTCAGGACTACCGCGGCCGAGTTGGGCACATGCTCTCCCTGGTCGTGAGCTCGCTTCAGCGCGGGCAAGCAGACGGAAGCATTCGCCCCGACGTCGACCCGCTTCCTCAGGCGCTCCAGCTCTGGACGAGCTTTCTCGGCGTCGTGCTGGTCGGCCTCAACAAGGAATCGATGGCGCAAAGAATTCCCGCCCCCGTGGATTTGGATCAGCTGGTGCCACTACACCTCGACGCGGTGGTGCGCTCCCTTTCGACTGAAGGAACTTCATGATGCGTGGCATGTTTCTCATCTTGCTGAGCTCGGTGCTGGCACTGGGCTGCAACTACCGTAAGCAAAGCGACGTCCAGCCCCCAGTGGAAGTACCAGACAGTTATACTGAGGGATCCGAGATCACTGTACCTCCCGAGAACGGCGCTGACGCGCCACCTGAGTCGAAGACTACAAGTAATGTCGAGGCGGTTCGAGATGTTCGCTGGTGGCGCCACATGGGGGACCCGACGCTAACCTCTCTGATCGAAGAGGCTCTTCGCCGGAACCAGTCGGTTCGCGCCGGTTGGGCAAGGGTGCAGCAAGCGAGGTACATCGCCAACCAAGTTCGCGCCGCGCGCATGCCTCAAATCGTGGCTGTGGGCGACTTCAACGCGGCCAAGAGCTTCTCGCCATTTGGCGAAACGACGTCTCTGTCAGCAGGCGGATCCCTTCCGGTTTCGTACGAAGTCGATCTCTTCGCGCGCCGCGCTCGCGAGCACCAGGGCGCCAAGCTCGACGCGCAAGCCGCCCGGCTCGATCAAGCCGCTCTCGCAATCGCGATCTCCGCCGAAGTCGCCGAAGCTTGGTTTGACTCGGTCAACTCTCGCGTCGAAGTCGCCGTCGTCGCGGAGCAACTCGAAACCGACCTTCGGTTCCTCGAGCTAGTCGAGCTTCGGTATCGAGAGGGGCTAAACTCCGCGGTCGACGTGCACCAACAACGTCAGCGCGTTGCTAGTCAGCGCGCCCTACTCGCGATGTCGGACGCGCGGACTGAGCTGACCGATCAACGCCTTTCTGTGTTGCTCGGCGAGGCACCTGGTCGCGAATTCCCCCTTGACGATAAAGTCCTCCCCGATATTGGACCCACTCCAGAGATCGAGGTACCCGCGACGCTGCTGCAGGCGCGCCCAGATATCCAGGCCGTCCAGAAACGCGTCGAGGCGGAGGACCGCCGCGCGGCTGCCGCAGTAGGCGCGCGACTCCCCACGATCACAATCGACTTCACACCTTCATACAGCTGGCTCCGGTCCAAGATCACCACCACGGGCGCGATCGGCGGCATGGCGGGCGAGGAATTACCGGCCATCACGGCCAAAGGGCTCACATGGGCGAGCGGCGCGCGCTTTTCGGTTCCGCTCTTCGATGGGATAGCAGGGATGTCTCAAATCAGGGCCCAACGGGCCGTCGTGGACCAGCTCCTCGAGCAGTACGCCGAGACCATCCTGAACGCTCTATTTGAAGTCGAAAGCTCCCTGGTCCTCGAGCGCCAGGAACGACTCCGCATCCAGTACCTCGAAGACGAGTTTCGCTTGGCCAACATCACCCTCGAGGCCACCCGTGATCGCTATCGAGCAGGCCTCAGCGACTTCCTTCCGGTTCTGACCGCGCTCGCGACGCGCCAGATTTCCGAGCTTCAGCTCGTCGCCGCGCGCCGACAACTGGTTTCCTATCGAGTCCAGCTCTACCGCGCCCTGGGCGGAGCCTGGCCCGAAGAATTTGGAGAGCCCGAAGATGACTAAAAGAAGCGAGCGCCGCTTGAAATGGGGCCTATCGATTGGCGTGCTAGTCGCCGCGGCCGCGGCGGCGTACGTCCTCGTCATCACGAAGCCGGAGCCTCCGCGCGCCGAGAAGCCGCTCGAAGGGACCCTGGTCGACGTGATTCAGATCAGCAGCAGCCGGAAGCAGGTCGAGCTGCACGCCAAGGGCACCGTGGTGCCCGCCAAAGAAATCGTGCTTCAACCCGAGCTTGGTGGACGGGTCATCTGGCAGAGCCCGGAGCTCGTTGCCGGCGGCCGCTTCAAAGAAGGCCAGCCTATCGTTCGAATCGACCCGCGCGACTATCAGCTGGCGGCCGAGTCGTTCCGCTCCCAGGTCAACCGCGCCAAGCTCGAGCTCAGGCTCGAGAAGCGTCGCGGTGAGGTCGCCAAGCGCGAATGGGACTCCTTTGGCGAGATGGATGTTTCCGAGGAGCAACGCGCCCTCGCCCAGCGCGAGCCGCAGCTCGAATCGACCAGGCTAGAGCTCAAGGCTGCACAGAGCGCCCTCAAGAAGGCGCAGCTGGATCTAACCCGCACCACCCTTCGCGCGCCGTTCAACGCGATGGTGGTCTCCGAAAGCGTCGACACAGGCCAGCTGCTCAGCCCTCAAGCCACGGTGGCGCGACTCGTCGGCACGGACGAGTACCACGTACAGGTGTCAGTCCCCGTTTCGTCCTTGCGAACCATTCGGGCTCGCACCGACGACGAGGCGGGCTCCGAAACGAAGATCATCCAGCGAGTCGGCCAAGAGACCATCGAGCGACGCGGCGAAGTGATTCGGGAGCTCCCCGATCTCGATCCGGGCGGGGCGATGGCGCGCATCCTGGTGCGCATCGAGAACCCACTCGGTCGGCGCGGCGACCTACCCCTACTCCTGGGCTCGTTCGTAGACGTGGAGGTCGGCGCGCAACCCATCGACAATGCGATCCGCCTCCCTAGAGTGGCTCTGAGAAACGGGCGCAGCGTGTACGTCATGAACGACCAGGACCAACTCGAAATCCGCGACGTCCAAATCGCCTGGACCGAGCCTGATGCAGTGCTCGTCACTGGCGGCCTGAAGGCCAACGAGCGCGTCGTCACCAGCCGCATCCCGACGCCGGTGCCCAACATGGTTCTGCGAACCCTGGAGACAGAGCCTGAGGGCTCGACCAGCCATCCAAGCAGGCCCGCGGCACAAGCAACGCCATGACCGAGCCGAGCGACTTCGACCCAGACAAGGAACGCGGCGTGATCGCCTGGGCGGCGAAGAACACAGTCGCGGCAAACGTCTTGATGCTCATCCTGATCGTCGGGGGCATCGTGACGCTGATGTCTGGCATCAAACAAGAGGTCTTCCCCGAGGTCGAGCTCGACATCGTTTCGATCAGCGTGATCTACCCTGGCGCGAGCCCGGCAGAGGTCGAACAGGCCGTCGTGCTTGCTGTCGAAGAAGCGGTACGAGGCATCGATGGGGTCAAGAAGGTCACCTCCTCGGCCACGGAGGGGCAGGCGAGCACCTTGGTTGAGCTCCTGCTCAACACGGACAAGGACCGCGCGCTAAACGACGTGAAAAGCGCAATCGACCGAATCACCTCGTTTCCAGAAGACGTCGAGCGCCCCACGGTCAGCCTTCTTTCGAACCGCCAGCAGGTCATCTCGATCGTTCTCTACGGTGACGTCGATGAATCCACGTTGCGGTCGGTGGCGGAAAACAGCCGTCGCGCTCTGCTGCAAGACCCGCGCATTACCTACGTCGAGCTCTCCGGAATTCGCCCCCTCGAGATCAGCATCGAAGTCCCACAAGCCCAGCTCCGAAAGCACGGATTGACCCTCGACGAGGTCGCAGCTCGCGTCCGCGCGGCATCTGTCGAGCTTCCCGGCGGAGGCGTCAAGACGACAGCGGGCGAGGTGCTACTCCGCACGACCGAACGGCGCGACCGCGGAAACGAGTTCGGCAACATCATCCTTCTCAGCGAGCCCGATGGCTCTCAGGTCCGGGTTCGCGACCTGGCTACGGTGCGCGATGGCTTCCGAGAAATCGACAAAGAGGCGACCTACAACGGGAAGCCCGCGGTGATGATCAACGTCTTCCGCGTCGGTTCGGAGACTCCGCTCACCGTCTCCGCCGCGGCCAAGGAGTATGTCGTCGAGCTTCAGGAAACCCTGCCCGAAGGCCTCTATGCCGCGAACTGGTTCGACACGGCCGAGATGTACGAGGGGCGCCTCTCGCTGCTCGTCCGCAATGCTCGGATCGGTTTGCTTCTGGTTCTTCTGACGCTTGGGTTGTTTCTCGAAGCGCGGCTGGCGTTTTGGGTGACGCTCGGGATTCCGATTTCGTTTGCAGGCTCTCTGCTCTTTTTCCCGGCAGCCGAAGTCTCGATCAACATGATCTCGCTCTTCGCGTTCATCATCACGCTCGGCATGGTCGTCGACGACGCCATTGTAGTCGGGGAAGCGATCTACAAACAGCGGATGGACGGCAAGGGGCGGCTCGAAGCCGCTATCGGAGGCGCCAAAGAGGTCGCGCAACCTGTCATCTTCGCGATTCTCACGAGCTGTGTTGCGTTCGCGCCGATGCTGATGGTCCCAGGCCCCATGGGGAAGTTCTTCCGCGTCGTGCCGATTGTCGTCATAGCTGTCTTGCTAATTTCGCTCGTCGAGTCGCTCCTCATTTTGCCGGCGCACCTCTCGCACCCGATGCCCGGCTGGCTGAGGATCGTGCTCTGGCCCTACCTCCGCTTCATGCGCGTAGTCGCGAAGATCGACATGCCGCATCGGCTTCAGCACCACATCCAGCACACCTATATTCCCATCTTGAACAAGGCGCTGCGATGGCGTTACTTCACCATCGCAGCTGGCGTGGCGCTCTTGGTGGGCACCCTTGGATACGTGGCCGGTCGGATTCCGTTTACCTTTCTTCCAAAGGTCGAGGGCGATCTGATCACGGCGCATCTCAAGATGCCAGTCGGCACGCCGGTGTCCGAAACCGAGCGAATCGCAGATCGGATCGCATCGGTTGCCCAGTCGATCGTCGATGAACAGGACAGCGCCTCGGGGGGACCCACGATGTCCCGAGGCCTGTACGAAGAAGTCGGCGCCATGAGCGCACTCGAATCGGGTCCGGAGGGTGCTGCGTCGACCGAGGGAAGCCACTACGCCACGGTGATGATGTATCTCATCGACGCCGGTGACCGTGAGTTGACCACCCAGCAGTTCGTTCAACGCTGGCGGGACGAGATTGGCGAGATACCCGGATCGGACTCGTTGACGTTCTCGTTCGAAGTGGGCGTCGAACCGGGCAAACCAATCGAGGTTCAACTAATCCACGACGACGTGCCCACCCTCGAAGCAGCCGCGGAACGACTCGCCACTGAAATCCGAGCCTACAGCGGCCTCCGCGATATCGACAGCGGCGTCACCAAGGGCAAGGACCAGCTGGACTTTCGCCTCACCGACGCCGCCTTGGCGCAGGGGCTGACCGAATTCGAGCTTGCACGGCAGGTGCGCGCCGCGTTCTTTGGCGCGGAGGCCGTCCGCCAGCAGCGAGGACGCGACGAGGTTCGCGTGTACGTGAGGCTTCCGCTCCAAGAGCGGCGCTCTCTCTACAACGTCGAAGAGCTCGTCATTCGCACACCCATGGGCGGCGAGATGCCCTTGTCCCAGGCCGCCCTCCTGACCAGAGGACAGGCGTACACCATCATCAAGCGAACCGACGGCCGCCGGAACATCAGCGTCACCGCCGACGTCGCCGACGAAGACGCCAACGCCAACGACATCAACGCGCAGATCGTTCAGCGAGAGCTCCCGCAACTGCTCGCAGACATCCCGGGTCTCTCGTACAGCCTCGGCGGAGAGCAAGAGCGACAGGCCGAAACCATGGGCGCCCTCGGCCTCGGCTTCGTCCTGGCCCTGATCGTCATGTTCTCGATGCTCGCGGTCGCGTTCCGCAGCTACGCACAACCGATCCTCGTGATGTCGGCGATTCCGTTTGGGATGGTCGGTGCGGTCTGGGGCCACGTCGTGATGGGTTTCTCGTTGAGCCTGATGAGCATGATGGGCCTGGTCGCGCTCTCCGGCGTCGTCGTCAACGACTCGCTGATCCTCATCGTTTCCATCAACCGTTTTCGTGAAGAGGGCATGAGCACCTGGGAGGCAGTCGTCGCGGGTGCCGCGCGGCGCTTCCGTCCGATTCTGCTGACCTCGCTGACGACGTTCTTTGGCCTGGCGCCGATGATTCTCGAGACCTCGGTCCAGGCCCGATTCCTAGTGCCGATGGCGGTCTCCCTCGGCTTTGGCGTCTTGGCTGCCACGATGATCATGCTGCTCATCGTGCCCTGCGCCTACATCATCCTCGAAGACGCGCGGCGCCTTGGAAGCAACTTCGGCGCGCGCCTACGAGGGCAACCCACGATGCCACCGCCGGCTCAGCATTCGCCCTCCGACGCGGAGGTCGAGCTCCTGACTGCGGAGTAGACGCGGCTGGCTCTAGGACGCTGCCGAGAAAGTCCAGGTGCCCGTCGGCGCGTGGTTGCGGTTCAGCTCGACAGGCTTTCGCATGAGACCCATCGCGGCGACCGTCGAGTGCATCCCCGCCCAACGGGCAAGGCTGCGGTACGCGACGAGCTGCGAGCCGCCCGGGTTACGCTTGGCGTGGTCTTTGGCGACTTCGAAGACTTCGAGGTAGCGCTGGACGCAAGCCTCGGGGTCGGAGCGATCTTTTGCGTTACGCGTGGCCTGCTCCGACATCTGATTGCGAAGCGTGCGCTTGCTCAGCAACAGCTCGGCATAGCCGCCAAACTGGCCGTCCGCGCCTTCGGCTTTCGGATCGACCAAGAAGCCGTCCTCCCCGTCGGTCACCTGACCGGCGACGCCCATGCCGTCGTCCATCGCGACGACTGGAAGGCCGCACCAGAGCGCCTCGCTGATGACCTGCCCGTAAGTCTCCGAAAGGGAGGTGTAGACGAAGAGGTCCGCGTGGCGGAACCAAGCCGGCATCTGCTGCAGGGGCTGCTCGCCCACGAAGTACGTCCGATGGTCGACGCCGAGCTCCTCGGCGAGCTCCTTGAGTGCCTCGCTCTCGGGACCGTCGCCCACGAGTGTGAGCGTGGCACCTTCGATGCGCGGATACACGTACTGCGCGAAAATGCGCAGAAGGCGATCGACTTCCTTTTCACGTGCATGACGGCAGACGACGAGAAGGCGGGCACCCGGCTTAGTCTCGGGCGCGAAGGGATCATCCTGGCCGGTCTGGTCGAAGATGCGCTGCTCGATGGCGCGCGGAATGACGTGGATGGGAACCTCGACACCACGCTCCTGCCAGTAGCGCTTGAGGCCCGGGCTGAGACAGACGAGCGCGTCACCAGCGTTGTAGGCGTCGGTCGTGTTCGACTCGACCCAGGGCATGACCCGCTCTTCGAAGAGGCGATTGACCGTGGGCACCTGGTGCAGCGCGTCCGGGAGGACCACGTTGTACACGCTCGGCATGTGAACCGTGTTGACGCAGACCAGCGGCACGCCGTGCTGCTGACGAAGCCAGCCACCCGCGTAGAGCAAGCCACTCGGGCTTTGCGCGAGCAGCATGTCGAAGTTGGCGTCCTTCAGGGACTCGAGCGAAGACCGAGAGGGCATCGCCAGGTAGAAACCGGGGTGGTTGCGCAGCGGGATGCTCGGCAACGAGATGTGCCGCGGGGGCAGCTCGCTCGGCTGGGCATGGGGATCATCGGGGCCGACGATCGTGACTTCGTGACCCCGTGCCGACATTTCCCGGTAGAGGAACTGCGACGCGTAGGACGAGCCGTTCGCGTACGGAATCCGTACATAGTCATTTAGAATCGCCAGTCTGCGTAGCCATCGTCGCTCATGCGAATACATCAAGGCCCTCCATCCGTATCACCAATGAGACTGCCAACCGTGAATCAGATTCACACCCTGTGAAAAAAGCTGTTGTCAGATGACTACAACTCCTCACATCAGCTCCCTCCCACGGCCATTTTTGCCGTGATTTTGAGCCCTTGCTTGGGTTTTCCGGAGACATTCTCCCGCTCCGCTATCTGTACTTGCGAAATCCGGGCCAACCCTACAGGCTGCGGCTTCGAAACGAGAAATTTGTAGTCTTGTCATCAACTTAGCCTCCGAGCACTTCTGGCCGTCACAAAGCCTGCACAAGCTCGTACGCGTGAGTAGACACAATGATTCGCATCGCATACTTCGTACACGGCCGAGGCAAGGGGCACGCCATCCGGACTCGGGCTGTCATCGCGGCGCTGGGCAAGAGATACGAGGCGCGGCTGTTCGGCGCCGGCGAGGCCTGGGACGTGCTGCAAGACCTCCCCTCCGCGGAGCCCATTTTGCCGTGCATGCCAGGCAA
>Ga0316189_10007410_pt1 | contig 10381 bp, 10 predicted proteins | sample LowCovwburrow_MG_FD_204930 | JGI IMG/M metagenome (GOLD analysis project Ga0316189, IMG submission 204930) | Coastal sediment microbial communities from Maine, United States - Lowes Cove worm burrow | ecosystem: Environmental > Aquatic > Marine > Coastal > Sediment | place: USA: Maine... | reverse complement strand
GCGGTCGTTGTAATCCCGGTCAAAGATCTCCTGGACCCTATCCAGATCCTTTTCCAGCTCATCGACGAACAGTGGCCCGTAGAGTACGGCATCGTCCAATGCCTTGGAGATTTCTGATTTGCCACCCCCGGAGACAGTGCTGGGTTTGTGGCAGAAAGTGCCCTCCGGTTCCGTGCCAATCAGGTTCCAGGTAGGGGCTGCTCGGTGCTTGATCATCTCCACCTTGTAACCGTTGGGCTGCATATAGATCTTTCCGGGTTGAAGGCGGATACTTCGGGTCAGATCGTCCCTTTCCCAGCTGATGGTTTGCGCGTTGAGATCCATGCGCAGGTCCTGGGGCACATAGATGACATCGGGGTGTTTTTTGTCCACGGCGTAGCCTTCCGGCTGCAGATCCATTATTGCCTCGTAGTGTTCGATCATCTCGCCGAAGCTGTAACCCGGTTCCCGGGTGTGGCTGTCCACACCGTACTCTTCGCCGTGGCTGCGACGCGGAAAGGCCAGGGCGCCGCCGGCGTGCTCCTCTTCGGCCAGGCCATAGAGATTGGCCGCGTAGCTGATCTGGGTCTTTACCTCTTTCTTGCAGTAGCCGTAGTAGTTGTCGGCCACCAGGGTGACGATGACGCCGCTGCGGTCACGGGCCGTGAGCTTGAAGGCCTCACCCTCGTTGTACTTTTCAGCCTCGTTTTTCCAGCACATGCCCTGCTGCCGCTGGCGTTCGCTGGCTCGATCCCAGTGAGGCAGCCCCACCTCCTTCTTGGTCAGGCCAACGAGATGCGGAGCCAGGATCACGCAGCCGGTGTGTCCGCTCCAATGATCCACGTCCAGGGCAGCATCGAATTCGGCCAGATGGGGATTGCCGCCATTGCCGAAGATGCTTTCCACAAAATCCAGATTACTGGTGAGATTGCCGGGCGCGAAGAAGCGGATCTCCATGTTCTTCTCCGCCTCCTGTCCCGGGATCTCGGGGCAGATGACGGGCCGCAGAAGAAGCGAAACGAACATCCGTGCCTGATTCGGCTGGCTGCTGGTAAAGGGGATGCCGAGCAGTTCCTCCGGTGGCTGCAGCGCCCGTTCCAGCATCCGGGCGAAGGTGTGTTTGGGTACGGCCTTTTTATCGCCGGGGATCGGCAGACCACCCTCGGCGATGTGGAACGACCCCTTGGTGGTGCGGCGGTCGCTGGCCGGGTTGTGCAGCACACCCTGTCTGGTCCGGTAACTGGAGACGATATTGGAATGAAATTCGTCTTCGCCCATCGGCAGCGAGAGTTCGCGGGCCACACCGTGTCGGTCCAGCACAAAACTCATCATTGGCAGGGCGGGGATCCGCTCCCGTCCCAGGTCCCGCAGATAGCGATTGAGAAAATCCTGGATACGCTGGTCGGCGGGACAGAGATAGGATGAGAGCAGCCGGTTCTTTTCTCGATAACTCTTGAGCAGGTCCTGGACAGTATCCATGAACTCTATCGCTTCGGGGCCGATGCAGGTCGGTTGCCCGGAGGTGGCGAGCTTGAAGTTGATATACAGGTGCAGCCTGTGCTGCTCCTGTTCCAGGCTGTCGGCGGCCTTGTCCAGGCCCAGGGTGCGTGCGAGATTCATGAAATACTCCCTCCCACGCGGCTGATTCCGACTAGGTAAAGCGAACGTGGGAAACAAAAAATTGGGCTAAATTGTAGCATGTAGCTACAGCTTCGAATTTACTCAGGCGGCCGATTTGCCGAAGCGGATGGAAATTTAGGTTAGGGAATGGATTTCAGCAGCAGGTCTCTTCGCTAAGAGGCTGAAAGCAGCCCACCGTAGCCGTTTTTCTCAGCGATATTTCCCGGTCAATCCTGGCCCACCCTTACCGCCAGTACATCGCATTTTGCCAGATGGAGTACACCGTTGGCGGTGGAGCCAAGCAACAGCTGCAGGCCGTGGCGGCCGTGGCTTCCGATCACGATAAGGTCGGCCTGGGTCTCCCCGGCCACCCGTACGATCTCCCGTTTAGGAATACCGATCTCGACCTTGCTTGTTGTATCGGGGATCTCCCGCTGATCGGTTAGCGCCCGCAGCTTTTCTCTAGCCTGCTCCGCCAGGTTCTGATCGATATCCAGATCCTCCGGCAGCGGGATATCGCCGGCATACATGGCGCTGGTGTATTCCACTACATGAATGATGCTTAGCCGTGCATTGTTCTGCCTGGCCAGTTCCAGGGCCCTCTCCAGCACCGTATCGGCCTCTGGTGAGAAATCCAGCGCCAGCAGGATATGTTGATAGTTTGCCATGACCTGCCTCCTGTTACTTGCTTCCCTATCAAGAGTATCGACCTTCCACGAACGGATTTCCAGTTGCCAGCCCGGGGGAATTTTTTTAGGCTGGTTCCCTCTTCTCCGATTCCCCGGACAGGTGGGTCGTCTTATGCCTCGAAGGTTTCTGGCCTTTCTCCTGCTGCTGCTTCTGCAGCAAGGCGTCGGTTATGCCGAGGAAACGGTCATTCGTATCGGGGTGTTGAGCCATCGTGGCTACGAGGCTACTGTTCGGATGTGGTCCCCGACCGCCACCTACCTCGGTCGCTCCGTGCCCGGTTACCTGTTTGAGATAGTGCCGCTCGATTTCAACGAAGTGGACCCGGCGGTCGAATATGGCCAGGTGGACTTTCTCCTGGTAAATCCGGGTATCTACGTCAATATGGAAGTGCGATACCGGGTGTCGCGCATTGCCACCCTCAATAATTTGGTGGGTGATGTCTCCTACAATGTCTTCGGCGGCGTCGTGTTTAGCCGTCGCGACCGGGCAGAGATCAACCGCCTGGAGGACCTCAGGGGCAGGCGCTTCATGGCGGTTGACGAGACCTCGCTCGGCGGCTTTCAGATGGCCTGGCGGGAACTGAAGACATTAGATCTGGACCCTTACCGGGATTTCGAATCCCTCAAGTTCGGCGGCATTCACGACGAGGTGGTATTGGCGGTGAGGCGCGGTGAGGTGGATGCCGGCACCGTACGCACCGATATCCTGGAGCGCATGGCAAAGGCGGGTGAAATCCGACTGAGCGAATTTAAACTGCTGAACCCCAGACGGAATCCGGAATTTCTTCTGCTCCGCAGTACCCAACTCTACCCCGAGTGGCCCTTCAGCAAGTTGCAGCATACCCCCAACGAACTGGCACAGCAGGTAGCCGTGGCACTGCTCAATATGCCGAGCGATCACTCAGCAGCGCAGGCCGGGAACTATGCCGGCTGGACGGTCCCTCTGGATTACCAGTCGGTGCACGATCTGTTCAAAGAGCTGAATCTGCCACCCTACCGGGATCTCGGTCGATTCACCCTCAGCGATGCAATAGCGAGGTATTGGTATTGGTTGTTGCTTGGGCTTTCTGTATTCCTGATCTTGGCTTTTCTCACCACCTGGGTATCGAAGCTCAACCGAGAATTGACTAAATCCAAAATCCATCTGCAACGCCGGCACGAACTGATTCTCAACTCTGTTTCTGACGGCATCTCCGGGGTGGATCTGGAGGGGAATTCCACCTTCGTGAATCGGGCCATGGAAGAGATTCTTGGGTGGCCGGCGGATGATTTGATCGGTTCCAATCAGCATGAGATTTTGCATCACACCCGGGCCGACGGGAGTCCGCATCCCGCCAGTGAGTGTCCGGTATACATCACTTTCCGGGACAATACCCCCCGTTTTATAGACGATGATGTATTCTGGAAAAAAGACGGCACCAGCATCCCGGTGGAGTACAGCAGTACGCCGATCCGCGACGAGAGGGGCGAAACCGTAGGCAGCGTGGTGGTATTTCGAGACATCAGCGAACGCAAGCGGGCGGAGGAGGAGGCGCGTCAGCATCAAATGGACCTGGCCCATGTGGCCAGGCTAAGCACTATGGGAGAGATGGCCTCGGGTATTGCCCATGAACTCAACCAGCCGCTGACCGCCATTGCGACCAATGCCCAGGCCTGCGTTCGCCTGTTGGAATCTGATTCGGGCTCAGGGGATAAACTCGGGGATGTCCTGGAGCGGATCGGGGCACAGGCAGAGCGGGCCGGTGAGATCATCAGGCAGCTGCGGCAGTTTGTGCGCAAGGAGCAGCCGGTGCGCTCTCTGGTTGATCTGAACGAGCTGATCGATGAGGTGCTGGTGCTGATCAAGTCGGAGGCTCGGCGGGCCGGGGTGCTGATCCGGCGTGACCTGGACGGCGGGATCTCGCGGGTGATGGCGCAGCACATCCAGATCGACCAAGTGATCCTGAATCTGGTGCGAAATGCCATCGAGGCGATGGCGGATACGGAGTCGGAAATCCGGGAATTGACGATTCAGACTAGAATGGGGGGGCAGAACGCTGTGATTGTCACCGTGGCGGACACGGGTCCAGGCCTCAGCGCCGAAATATGTGATCAGGTGTTCCACCCCTTCATTACCACCAAGCCGAGCGGAATGGGGTTGGGGCTCTCTATCAGTAAGGGCATTATTGAGTCCCATAAGGGGAATCTTTATCTGGATGCCAAACCGGGGGAGGGGGCCGTGTTTCGATTTACTTTACCCGTTGATACGGGGGAAGAGATCAGTGAGTACTAAGACATCGGTGTTTGTCGTTGACGACGACCAAGAGGTGCGCGACGCCCTGCGACTGCTGATGGAATCGGTCGGATTGGTGGTAGAGACTTTTGCTTCGGCGCCGGATTTTCTGGAGCGATTCGATCCCAACCTGCCCGGTTGCATCGTGCTCGATGTGCGCATGCCGGGAATGAGCGGTCTGGACCTGCAGGCCCGTCTGGCGGCCGAACGGCTGCATCCACCAATCATCATCATAACCGGACATGGCGACGTACCCATGGCGGTGCGTGCGGTGCAGGCGGGGGCGCTGGATTTCATCGAAAAGCCGTTCAACCATCAGGCGCTGCTCGACAGCGTGCACCGGGCGATCGAACAGGATTCCCGTCAGCGCGGCGAGGCCTCCCACTTGGCCGACATCCGTAGCCGTTATGATAAGCTGACACCCCGTGAAAAAGAGGTGCTGGAACTGGTAGTGGCGGGCAGGCGCAACAAAGTGATCGCGGCGGATCTATCGGTAAGCCAGTCTACGGTCGAGGCCCATCGGGCCAAGGTCATGGAGAAAATGGAGGCCGGTACCCTGTCCGACCTGATGCGGATGATGCTTTCCCTGGAAGGGGATTAAGGAAAACCACAATACAATTTGTGATATTTTCCAATTTCCTCTGTTCACTCGTCTCTGCATAATCCAGACCAGCCAAACAGATCGGTCCCGACGGGACAGTGGTTGTTGAATGACCTCGGCTTCCAACCGGTTTTTCAGGGCCAAAAAACGAAAGTGAGTTTCGGACTCACTCTTCATACCAGCCGCCTTATGGAGGATATGATGAATAAAAGTAATAAGAGTCTGGCCGCTATGGCCGGCATGTTGACATTGCTGGCAGGACAGCTGCTGACCACGCCGGCCAGCGCCGCGGAAGGCGCCAGCGTAATCGAGGAGGGCAAGGCCGTTGCATTCGGACGCAGCAAAGGGAATTGCCTGGCCTGCCACATGATCGAAGGCGGGGAGTCACCGGGTAATATCGGCCCGCCGCTGATTGCGATGAAGGCTCGCTACCCGGACAAGGCCAAACTGCGGGCCCAGATCTGGGATGCCACCATAATCAATCCGGATTCCGCAATGGTGCCTTTTGGCCGCAACAGGGTCCTCAGCGAGGCAGAGATCGACGTGCTCGTGGAATATATCTGGTCCCTTTGAGGGGCTGCATCCTGAGCCATCGAAACAACTGCTTGGAGAACAGACAGATCATGAAAAAAATATTGAACAGTTTGACCATGCTGGCCATTGCCGGGGCCGTTTCCCTGAATGTGCAGGCCTCGCCGGAAGAGGACCGTGCGGCCTTCAAGAAGTACTACCAGCAACGATTTCCCGATGTGCCGACGGAGGATTATGCCAACGGCGCCTACGCCATTGACCCGATAGGGCGGGAGAACTGGGAGGCGATCGAAGAGTTCCCTCCCTACGAGCCCTATATCGATAACGGTCAGGCAATGTGGGAGACCCCCTTTGCCAACGGCAAGGGTTACCAGGACTGTTTTACAGATGGTCCGGCCATCGCCCATAAATATCCACACTGGGACAAGAAACAGGGATTGGTGATGACATTGCCTCTGGCGATCAACCAGTGCCGCGAGGCGAATGGAGAGAAGCCGTTGAAGTATAAGAAGGGCCCCATCAACGATATCCTCTCCTATATCGCGTTCGAATCCCGGGGTCAGGTTACCAACGTAGTCATTCCAGACGACGACCCCCGTGCCTTGGAGGCCTATGAGCAGGGTAAGAAGTTCTACTTTACCCGTCGTGGCCAGTTGAACTTCTCCTGCGCCAGTTGCCATGTACAGAACACGGGTTTGAAGGTGCGGACTGAAATACTCAGCCCCTCGGTGGGACACACCACCCATTGGCCCGTCTACCGCTCCAAATGGGGCACCGTCGGCACTCTGCATCGCCGTTTCTCGGGCTGTAACAACAATATCCGAGCGAAAGCATTGCAGGCCCAGGGCGAACAGTATCGGAACCTGGAGTACTTCCTCACCTACCAGAGCAATGGTTTGGCGCTGAACGGGCCCGGCGCCCGCAAGTGAAGGCGGCTTGGCCGGACCCCTACCGGAAAGAGAAAATTTGGAGTGACACAATGCGAATAAACAAACTATGCAGCATGTTGGCCCTGGTGGTGTTCCTCGGCGGCGGATGGGGTGGGGCGATTGCCGCCGATCCCGTCGCAACCGATCCCAAGATGGCCGATCCCAAGGCAGTGGAGGCGCAGCGCGCGATCGATGAGGCGGAAAATGCCAGGAAAAAGGCGGCCTCTGTCGACAGCGAGTGGACGGGCGTCGGCAAGCTGATCAAGAAGGCGCAGCTGGCGATGAAAGATGGCGACTATGATCAGGCCATAAAAAATGCCAAAGCGGCCAGTGAGCAGGGGATGCTGGGCTACGAACAGGGGGCTTCCCAAAAAGAGCTGCGAATTCCCTCGTACTTCAAGTATTGAGCGCCCAGGATCTCAACAGGAGAAAAGATAAAATGAACTATGCCAAGGCACTATTGACCATTACCCTGGCCGGCGGGCTGGCGATGTCGGGGCTCGCCGCCGCCGAGCATGCAAGTAAAATCACCCCTGCGCTGCACAGCGTTGATGTAATGCATAACGGGGAAACCGTAACCATCTCTCGCACCGGCGACAAGAACGCCGTTATTCCCCCGGCCTATGCGAAAACCTCACGGGCCTGCCCACCGTTCTGTATTCAACCGATTCAGGTGGTCCCCGGCGTGGAGACGGTGGGTGAACTGGAGGTCATAGGTTATCTGAAGCGGATCAGCGGCGGGGACCGCACCCTGATGGTAATCGACTCCCGCACCCCAGACTGGGTCGGGCGTGGCACGATTCCGGGGTCGGTCAATATCCCGTGGAACAAAATCAATGTCGATGTAGAGGGTACTTTTGCGGTGGAAGCAGAGGCGGATACCCTAAGTGATATCCTGGTAAATCAGTTCGGGGCCAGGCTGGTGGATGGAAAATGGGATTTCAGAAATGCGAAGACCCTGGTACTCTTCTGCAACGGAATCTGGTGCCCGCAGTCATCGATCAACATCAAGACCCTGACGAAACTGGGTTACCCGACCTACAAGCTGAAATGGTATCGTGGTGGTATGCAGGACTGGGTTAGCCTGGGCCTGACCACTACCAAGTGACGAGAGCGAATCTGAGGAGTTTATTAAATGAATAACCAACGCAGAATTTTGTTGAAGGGCTCCCTGGCGGCAAGCGCCGTGGGTGTGGCTGTCGGCAGCGGTCTTCTGACCCCCAGAATGGTGCTGGCTGCCTGGCCGGAAGAGGCCTTTGGAGCCAAGACACTTGGTGATGCCGTGAAGGCACTCACCGGGGCGGACGAGATAACTGAGAGTGAAGATGTCAAGCTCGGGGTGCCTGAGATAGCCGAGAATGGCGCGGTGGTGCCGGTCAAGGTGTCGACCAGCATTGAGGGCGTGGAGTCTATTTCTGTGATAGCGGTGAATAACCCTTCCCCGCTGATCGCGAGTATCGATCTGGGCGAGGGGGCGGAAGGTTTTGTCTCTACCCGGATCAAAATGGGCAAGAGCGGCGATGTGGTTGCAGTCGTCAAGGCCAATGGCAAGCTCTACAGCGCGAAAAAGGAAGTGAAGGTCACAATCGGTGGCTGTGGGGGGTAAGACGCAGCTGTTGTGCGAGCGGGCATTCGCGGTCCGTTCAGCGCCTGGCGGGAGGCTGGGTTGGAGAAGGCACCCAGGGACATTGGAGATCAGGTTTTGTAACACCAGTGAAGGTGCCGTAAAGCCCAACCAGCAAAAGCGCACTCGCCCTTAGCAAGCGCGTGCCGAAAGAACAGAATTCTGAGGAATTAGTAATGGAAAAGAAATCATCCACCATCAAGATACGGGCCACTGTCAAAGGTGATAGCACGACGGTGAAGGCCCTCATAACACACCCGATGGAGACGGGCAGCCGGAAGGACAGTAAAGGAGAGTTGATTCCGGCTCACTTTATTCAGGAAATAACCTGCGAATCCAGCGGCAAGAATCGCCTCAAGGCATATTATAGTGGCGGTGTATCCAAAAACCCCTATCTCTCCTTCAAGTTCAAAGGTGCTGCTCAAGAGGGCGACACCTTGACGTTGAACTGGGTGGACAACAAGGGGGGATCGGATACCGGCGGTCTGATTTACGCACTCGATGCAAAAGACGCGCTGAAATGGATGACAGAGGACCAGAAGGCGAAGGCCGAGAAAAAGCGCCAGGCGAGTTCCTGATCAGGGCTTAACCAGTCATGACCCTGTAGTAACGGGGTATTTCCTGATCAGTATGTCGTCGGCTGTCCGGTAGTGCAGTAGGTCTGCCTGCCGGATGGCGCCTCTCACCACCTGTCAAAATATTGTGGCCTGTCGATAACAGGCCAGGGAAGGGATTTGCCATGAGTTTATCCAGAAGAGAATTCATTCGGCTGCTGGGACTGGCCGGAGCAGCAGGCATGCTCCCGGGCTCGAGTTTCTCCGCGGCGAGAAAACCGTCTGATTTATATGAGATACCACGCTTTGGCAATGTCTGCCTGATGCATATGACAGACTGTCATGCTCAGCTAAATCCCATCTATTTCCGCGAGCCCAGCGTCAACCTGGGAGTCGGTCCCGCTCTGGGTAAGCCGCCTCACCTGGTGGGTAATGCCTTGTTGAAGCATTTTGGGATCGACGCCGGCGGCATCGACGCCCACGCCTTCACTTATCTCGATTTCGATCAGGCCGCCAGAAAATTTGGCCGGGTCGGTGGATTTTCTCATCTTGCCACGCTGCTGAAGCGAGTGCGTGCGGAGCGGGGTGATGGAAACAGCCTGTTGCTGGATGGCGGCGATACCTGGCAGGGCTCGGGTACTGCCTACTGGACCCGGGGCAAGGACATGGTCGGCGCCTGCAATCTGCTGGGGGTGGACGTGATGACGGGTCACTGGGAATTTACCTATCTGGACGAAGAGGTCATTGCCAACATCGGTCAGTTCAAGGGGGACTTTGTCGCCCAGAACGTCGGAGTCAGCGATGAAGCCCTGTTCGACTATCGATTCGCCGATTTTGAAGGCTTCAACGAGGATGCCGGGCTTGCCTTTAAGCCCTACACCATGAAGGATGTCGGCGGGGTCAGAGTGGCCGTGATTGGTCAGGCCTTCCCTTACACGCCCATCGCCAATCCCCAGCGCTTTATGCCCGACTGGACCTTTGGTATCCAGGATGAGCGGATGCAGGGGGTGGTCGACACCGTTCGGGCGGAAGAGCAGCCGGATCTGGTGGTGGTGATCTCCCACAATGGAATGGACGTGGATCTAAAGATGGCCTCCCGGGTGAGCGGCATCGATGTGATCTTCGGTGGCCACACCCACGACGGTGTTCCGGCGCCCAGCATTGTGAAGAACAAGAGTGGCCAGACCCTGGTGACCAATGCCGGATCCAACGGAAAATTCCTGGGTGTTATGGACCTGGATGTGCGCAATGGCAAACTGCAGGATTTCCGTTACCGGCTGGTCCCCGTATTCTCCGATCTGCTGCCCGCGGATCCCCAGATGCAGGCCTATATCGAAGAGGTCAGAGCGCCTTACAAAGAGAAACTGGAGGAGAATCTGGCGATGGCTGAGGCAACCCTGTTTCGTCGGGGCAATTTCAACGGCACCTTTGACCAGGTGATCTGTGATGCCCTGCACAAGGTGAACGACGCACAGGTATCCCTATCCCCCGGGTTCCGTTGGGGTACCACGGTGCTGCCAGGCCAGACCATCACCATGGATCATGTGATGGATCAGACCTGTATAACCTATCCCGAGACTTA
>Ga0316189_10007408_pt1 | contig 10382 bp, 8 predicted proteins | sample LowCovwburrow_MG_FD_204930 | JGI IMG/M metagenome (GOLD analysis project Ga0316189, IMG submission 204930) | Coastal sediment microbial communities from Maine, United States - Lowes Cove worm burrow | ecosystem: Environmental > Aquatic > Marine > Coastal > Sediment | place: USA: Maine... | reverse complement strand
TCAGTCAGAAAAGACACAAGGGACGAAATGGAAAATGGATCACAAGTTAAGGTGCCAGGCAATCAAAGCAATGGAGATGCAAAATTGAAAAAAATCAACCATGACTTGAAAGATCAGGTGGATGAAAGTAATAATAAACTGATGCTAATTGTCTTTCCGGTTGGTGATGAGGAGTATGCTATCCCTATTGATATGGTTAGGGAAGTCGTAAAAATTCCCCCAATAGCTCCCATACCCCAGGTGCCTAAATATATTGAAGGCGTGGCTAACATAAGGGGTAATGTGTTTGCGATTTTAGATATATATAAGAAAATAAGACCTGACCAGCAGCAAGATAAGGCGGACCATAATTATGTGATGGTTATTCAAAATGAGGAATTTAAGATAGCTGTTGCAGTAAACCGGGTGCCGGATACCATCGTGATTAATGGCGATGACGTTGATCAATCCCCGGTCATAATTGCACAATCAACCGCCGATGAAAGCTATATAAAGGGCATCGTGAAATTGGAGGAGAGAATGATCATCCTCATAAATATTCTGGAGATGATAAAAGTTGAAGAATACGTCCTGGTTTAAGAAGATGACAGATTAAAAATCCAATAAATAGTTGCAAATAATTTTAATTCAAAATGCATAAAAATACCATCAAAAAATAAAGAAACATTTAACCCATTTATTTGAAATAACAATCTCTCAATATGCTTAGTAATCTTACCATTAGAAAAAAGATGATGCTTTTTATTCTTGGCATCACCATACTTATGTACCTGGTCACCTTTGGTTTTATCAGCTATAATGTGTACCAAAAATCAATTGTTGAGGGCAAAAAACTTGCAAATACAGTAGCAAGTGAAAAAGCCAATGACATTAAATCGTCGTTAAATGAGGATTTAACCATTTCCCGTTCAATGGCCGTATCAATTCGTAACTACACTTTCTTACCGAAAATATTAAGGGACAGCTTGAGGAGAAACTTAATGGTTGACGTATTGAAGGAGAATCCTAAATATGAGGCCATTTGGATGAGTTACGAACTGTGGACAATAGACTCTACCTGGACCAAGAACCACGGCAGGGAGAGGTGCACTTATTGGTTAGAGAATGGTGAAATTAAAGAATACATACGACTAGCCAACCTGGAAAAGGACGTCGAAAGTGGTTTATATGCTCAGATCAAAAACGATAAAATTAGCCTGATTGGCGAGCCCTATGAGTTCGCTGCCTATGGAGACACCTCAGATAAAATGCTATTGGGAATTTCGCCAAGTGCACCTTTAGTAATTGATGGGAGATTTGGGGGGTTGATTGGAACGGACATGTTTCTAAATGATTTTGAACACATGTCTAAAGTGGAATTTTATGATAAAGGCTATGCTTTTTTGTTATCAAATGAGGGAACGATCATAGCCCATGAAGACCATGCGATGGCCAACACCCCGGTCGAAAATTTGAATTTCTTTCAGTCACTTAATTTTGATTTAAAGGAATTTATCAAAAATGGAGAAAGTACTTCGTTTACCGTTCATGATGCCAATTTTGATGAAGATGTCTATATAACATTGACGCCAATTCCAATTGGAAAATCGAACGATCCGTGGTCAGTTGCGATCATTGTGCCTATTTCTGAAATAACTATGCCCTACCAGTCCACATTATTCATTACCCTGTTGGTGGGTGTTTTGGGATTGATAATACTGGCATTAACAGTTTATCGTATTGCCACAGGCATGACCAGGTCACTGGATACTTCTAATAAAATACTGAGAGACCTGGCCAAGGGAGAAATTGACCTTGATCATAAATTGGAAGTACGAAGTGGTGATGAGCTTGGGGAGATTGCTACCTCAGTGAACATTCTCCTGGATGAACTAAACAGAAAATCTGAATTTTCGCAAAAGATCGGTGAAGGTGATTTAAACGTCGAATTTGTTAAATCTGGTGATAATGATCAATTGGGAATCTCTTTGCTGAAAATGCGAAACAATCTGAAGGTTGTGATTGAAGATACCCGGCAGGCTGTTGAGAAGGCAATTGAGGGAAATATTTTGGATACCCGAATGACCACCGATGAAAAAGAGGGCGCCTGGAAAGAACTGAGTGAGAGTATTAATAGCCTTTTGGCTTCAGTGTCAACTCCATTGGTTGAAATTAACAAGATTGTGAACGCAATGTCCCAGGGGAATTTGACCTTGAGGTTTACCAATGAGTCGCAAGGCGATATTAAAATTTTGGCTGATAATATTAATAAGGCCCTGAAGAATCTAAATTCATTTTTGGATCAGATCGTGAAAAGTTCAAACATCGTTGAGGAGTCTTCCACTGAAATGATGAATGCCGGTTCGGAAATGAGCACCAGTACAAGTGAGATAGCCACCGCCATTTCCCAAATGAGCAATGGCGCCCAGTCTCAGCTGAGCAAAGTAGATGAAACATCGGCCCTTATCGAAGGCATCCTCAAATCGTCCAATGAAATGGGTGAAAGGGCAAAAGCCATTAACCAAGGGATCGATAATGTGGTTGGCAACAGCAAAACAGGCCAGGACACTTTAGATCGGGTGGTGTCTAATATGTCTGAAATTTCCATGTATTCGGGCAAGACCAATGATTCTATAAGGGTATTAACTGGTAGGTCTGACGAGATTACAAGGGTTTTAAGTGTCATTACTGAGATTGCTTCGCAAACTAATCTACTGGCCTTGAATGCAGCCATTGAGGCAGCCCAGGCCGGAGATGCCGGAAGGGGGTTTGCTGTAGTGGCTGAAGAGATCAGAAAATTGGCGGAAGATTCAAGGAACTCGGCCCGTGAAATTGAGAAATTGATTGAGGGTGTCCAAATAGATACCATGGAGGCGGCTACTGTTATCGAAACAATGAACAAAAGCGTGAAGACTGGTGAGGAGGCTTCGCAGGATGCCTCAGAAATGTTTAAAAAGATATCAGACAGGGCCCGTATGAATCTGGATTTGTCCCAGGGAATTTTGAATTCGGCTGAAGTTCAGATTAAAGACATTAAGGATGTGATGTCCAACAGTGAAAATATTGTGGTTATCGCTGAACAGACTGCAGCAGGAACCGAAGAGGTGTCAAGTTCCGCTATAGAGCTCTCATCAGGGATGTCGACATTCTCCGACAAATCAAAGCGGCTCAACGAAGTTTCTGAGGCATTGAAACAAGGCCTGCAAAAATTTACGCTTGCGGAAAATCAGGTGGAAAATGTTTTGACAAATGGAGTGGGACACTCCAATGGGTCTAATGGAAAACATAATTAATTGATGATTACGGCTATCGTAAATCAAAAAGGAGGTACGGGAAAAACTACTACTGCCATTAACCTTGGTAAGGGTTTGTCAAAATGTGGCAGGAAGGTGCTCCTCATTGATCTTGATGCCCAGGGTAATCTCAGTTATTCGTTAAGTGTCAATGACTTTAACCAGTCGATGTCTGATGTTCTAATGGGTGATGTTTCCCTAAAAGATATTATAGTTACCAGGGAAGAAATGGACGTCGCTCCTTCAGAAGTAAGTCTCTCAGATGTTGAATTATCGATTTCAAATTTTGAAAACCGGGCTTCTGTTTTGAAAGAGGTTCTCGGCGACATTAGCGGTTACGACAATATTCTGATTGATTGTCCGCCGTCCCTGTCCCTGTTAACGGTAAACGCATTAAATGCCGCTGAAAATGTATTAATTCCCATGCAGTTGGAAGTGCTTAGCCTCCAGGGACTGGACCAAATCAGCCAGACAATTGATAAGATAAGAAAAGCCTATAATCGAAATCTTAAAATCATGGGGATTTTGCCTGTGATGGTAGACAAGAGAAGAAAATTGAGCGCTGAAATTTATGATCATATAAATGAAAATTACGATTTCAGGATTTTTGATTCCAGTATAAGGACAAACGTAAGGGCTTCAGAAGCGCCATCATTTGGTCAAAGTGTAATCAGCTATGATCCCCGATCAAACAGTGCCCTTGACTACATGGCATTGGCCAATGAAGTTTTGATGTTAAATGATAACTAAGATAATACTATGGCAATAGGTAAGAATATAAAACGACAACAGCTGATACCCAGCCCCTCAGGTAATGACGAGGTAACCAAAGCCCCGGTTGAAAAGAAGCCTAAAGCTGGGGTTAAAAGTGAGCGTAAAAACCAAGCGGTTATGGTGAACGAAAAGGTGTCAAAACCTACGCTTAGCCAGGAGCAAACTCATCAAGATGTGCGTGAAGTAACACTAAAGACGCAGGCATCAACAAAATATCTTACAGAAGCTGAGTATAATAAACGTCATTCGTTACAGTCCAGATTTGACACAGAGCTTGCAAACCTGGCAGGCGAAAAAGTACACCTGATTGTGTTCGAGTTAGGAGAGGAAGAATATGCTTTTGACCTGGCCAAAACCAGAGAGGTTGTTTCGACTCCCCCGATATCTAAAATGCCATATACACCCGAATACATTAAGGGAGTCACTGAAATAAGAGGTTCGGTTATCCAGGTGTTCAACCTTGCTCAAAAATTCCAACTGTCAAAATCGGAAGATTCCAAAGAACGATACACTGTGGTGATGGAGAATGATCAGGTCAAGGTTGGGATATTGGTGCCAAAGGTGCCCACTACTTTAATTGTGAAAGGGGAGGAGATTAAGAGCTCTTCCGGAATTGTTTCAGAAACTGCCCTTGATACAACATACATTAAAGGTATTATCAAGCTTGACGGTCGAATGATCTTTTGGATTGACATCGATGAATTGATCGAGAGTGACAAGGTGAGTATGATGACGGAAGAAATAGCATAAATAATTGAAAAGACAATAAATCAAAAAATAGTGTCTACTGGCAAACTAAAAATACTAATAGCTGATGATTCTGCTTTCATGCGATTGCTGATTTCTGATATGCTTTCGGAAGATGCAAGACTTGAAGTAATAGGGTCCGCAGTAGATGGGAAGGATGCAGCTATTAAAGCTAGGGAATTGAACCCGGATGTAGTCGTGTTGGACATGAATATGGGCGAATATGACGGCCTCTATGCTGTCAAGAAAATCATGAAGGAAAACCCCCTGCCTATTCTGATTTTGAGTGGTGTAGGTAATACCAATTTGGAACCAATATTTGATGCCCTAAAGTTCGGCGCTGTCGACTATATCAATAAGCCAATAAAGGGTAATGGAAAAATGAGGCAGATGAACCTTGCCCTTATCAGTAAGATAAAGAGTGTCGCCAGGGCAAAACCAAAAGCCAACAAAATACCAGTGCCTAAGCTCAAAAATTCAGACCATACGTTTGATAGCAAAAGCAAATACAAAGTAATTGTGATTGGGGCTTCTACAGGTGGGCCTTCCGCCATTGAAGAAGTTATTACCGCATTGCCCGCAAACATCAATGTACCGGTAATTGTTTGCCAGCACATGCCGGCAAACTTCATCCGACCTTTCGTTGACAGGCTAAATGACCTAAGCCCCCTCAATGTGGTCGTTGGAACAAAATCTATGATTCCCAGGCCGGGAATGGTCATAATTTCCCCCGGGGATGCCAATATGATTGTGACCTCCGGCAAAGCCTCCAAACTGAACAAAATTGGATTTTGCCCGGAAGTATATCGTGAATACAACAATCCATCGATTAATGCACTGATGTTGTCAGTGGCCAAAAGCTATGGAGCTGGCGCAATTGGGGTCATCTTAACTGGCATGGGCAAGGATGGCATGAAAGGGTTAAAAGAGATAAAAGAGAGTGGAGGTTATACCATTGCCCAGGATGCCGCCACTAGTGTGATTTATGGTATGCCAAGGGCCGCAGTGGAGAATAATGCCACCTGCAAGACATTGGGGATCAGGGAAATTGGAAATTTTTTAGTTAACTCATTATAAAACATAAAAGTGGGATCTCAAGAATCAGAATATAGAGAGTTGTTCCTTGCCGAAGCGCTTGAGAATTTCGAAGAGCTTAATAAGCTATTTATCGATCTTGAAAAGAAGCATACTGACAAGCATGCAATCAATTCAATCTTCAGGATTACCCATACGCTTAAGGGTAATGCCATGGGGATGGGACTTGACGCAATTGCAGAGTTATCCCACGTGATGGAGGATATGATGGGTGCTGTCAAAAATGGTGACATTGAACTAAATAAAGAATTATTCGAATGCTTATTTAGGGCCAACGATAAGCTGGGGGCACTAATCAAGGCTATTAAAACGAACGAGAAAGTAAGTTACCTGGGGATAAAGACAAAATTATCGGTTCTTCTTAAAAACGAATTAGAAGCCAAAACAGAATCAAAACAGGAAGAGAAACCATCGGCTGAAAATGCAGAATTGGGAGAAGAAGATACCGAGACACCAGAAACTGAAGTGGTCACTGAAGACGAGGTCACCAAGATAACGTTTACAGATGTTATCCAGATTCCTGTTAAGAAAATGGACGAACTGATGAACCTGGTGGGCCAGTTGGCTATCGAGAGGGATCGGCTCATTTCGATCAGCGCCTTAAATGGAAAAAGTGTATCCGAATTTGAAAGCTTAAAAAGGATATCATCAAACCTTCAGTATAGCGTGATGAACGCCCGAATGGTCCAGATGGGTTTTCTGTTCAATAAATTTCACCGGATCGTTCGCGATGTCGCAGCCATAGAAAAGAAAAACGTTAACCTCACCCTCAAAGGCACCGAGATAGAGATAGACAGGAACATCCTGAAAGTCATGAGTGATTCCCTGATCCACTTGGTTCGTAATGCGGTCAGTCATGGCATTGAAAATGTAGAAAGCAGGAAGAAAAGGAAGAAACCGGAGGCTGGGTCAATTACGCTTGATGCCCGGTACGAACGAGACAGTGTGGTCATAATGGTGTCTGATGACGGAAATGGCATTGATGCAGAAATCATCAGGAAGAAAATTGTGGAGAAAGGCCTTGTATCAACCGAGGTCGCTAGTAGCCTTAGCGAACAGGAAGTGATCATGAATATTTTTGAGCCAGGCTTCTCCAATGCTGAAGAAATAACCGAAATATCCGGCCGGGGCGTAGGAATGGATGTGGTCAAAAAAGCGGTGGAATCAATTGGTGGCCAGGTAGCCGTCGATACCGAGATCGGCAAGGGGACGACCATTAACCTTTTATTGCCATCATCGCTGGCGTTAAAGGGCGCTTTACTTTTCGAATTAGGTGGCCAGGAGTACGCCGTAGCGCTATCTTACACTGAGGCTGTTATCTCACTTGTAAAAGAGGATATTCATAGGATCAGCAATGGTTTGATGTCAAAATACCTTGAAAAGACTATATCAGTTGTCTTCCTCGAAGACCTGATAGCTATGGAAAACTTTTCAGGGATAAAGGCAAATGGCACTTTGCACAAAACTTTTGATAAGACCAAGCCTGGAGCTAAATTGGATATAATTGTAGTGTCGTATTCAGGCAAACTAACTGGTATTGTCATAGATAACCTCCTCCAGCAGAAAGAAATATTTGAGAAGACCTTACCAAAACCACTGGATAAAACCAGGCTATTGAGTGGCACCACTATTCTGGGAAATGGTAATGTTTGCCCGGTAATAGATATTGCGGCTATATCTGATTTGTTATATAAATCTGTTGTGCGGAATGAGTAGTAATTTTCTCATAAGTGAGACTCCAAAAGTTACTGATGAAGAGCTACGGTCTTTAATGCAAGCCATTAGGACCCGCTATGACCTGGATTTTACCAATTATGAAAAGAGCTCACTAAAAAGAGGAATAGTTCGGTTAATGATGAAGCACAGCATGGACTCAATGCTGGAGCTTTGGTCACGGATATTGAAAGACAGGGACTTTTTCATGCTGGCCATTGATGACCTGCTAGTTAACCTAACCGAGCTCTTCAGGAACCCCGATGTGTGGATAATGATCAGGGATAACCTATTGGATAAACTCAATGGCAAACCAATAAATATCTGGCATGCAGGATGTTCAACTGGTGAGGAAGTCTATACAATGGCAATTGTTCTTGAGGAAAAAGGTTTATTGACCAGGACCAAAACCCTAGCCACTGATTTGAGCACTAAAGCGCTTGAAAAGGCCAAAGTTGGCGATTATGCCACAATGTTACTTGAGCAATACTTAAAACCTTTCCTGGAGTTTTTTCCCGAAAGAAAAATGGAGGACTTCTTTGATTTTAAAAGGAGTCATGCCACTATAAAAAGTCGATACAGGAATCATATTACCTACAAGAAACACAACCTTGTTCACGAGCCTGCAGAAGGTAAATATGATATTATTTTTTGCAGGAATGTTATGATTTATTTTGATAAGGAGTTGAAGGATAAGGTGCTCAGGTTGTTTCATGAAAACCTAAATGAAGGAGGACATCTAATTATCGGCTATTACGACATTATGCCCGATTTGGGTAGGACATTATTCGATATTTATGATATAAAGACAAGGATTTATAGAAAGAAAAAGCAATTAGACAATTAGATCATGAGTAAGAGCGTATTAATAGTTGATGACTCTTTTGCGGTACGTAGCCTTATTAAGAAAGTGATGATCACCGCCGGGTTCGACAAGATAGAAGAGGCGTCAACAGGAGAATCAGCCATTGACATGGCACTCAAATCAAACCCTGATGTTATAACACTGGACAACCTTCTGCCGGATATGCTTGGCACGGATGTCCTCAAGGTGATCATGGAAAGTGACGTAAAATCGAATGTGGTTGTTGTTAGTGCAGTTGATAAAAAGTCAGTTATTAAAGAAGAAATAGAACTGGGCGCAGTGGAATATATTGTCAAGCCATTCAATGAAAATGAACTGGTTGACCTGGTGAATAAGCTATAGTAGATACCAAAAATCCGCAGGACTTTCTTTCGAGCACCTGAAGGCCAATTGAATAAACCTCCAAGGCAAGTGGCAAGTGGCCCTCACTTTTCCCCATCAATAACCGGATGCATTTCCCCCAATTGAGAGTATTAACTGACAATTTCCTGTGAGGCGACCCTCCCTAATAACTATACTGTGGTTCATAGAATCGTTATAGTCATTAATTTAAGAGAAGATGGAATAAACCATACGTTATTACACCCATTTTCAATTAAGAGCTTCAACTTAACTCAAATTACGAAGAACTCGGTATTGTAGCAGGAGGTAGTCATCCTCATTTTTGAATGATTGAAAATCTAAATTACCAAGCAGTGCAAGACATCGTTTGGAGTCAGATTGGAGATGACACTCATAAATGAAGCAAGTAGCTTTAATAATTAGTGTACAAATAGGAAAAATAAGTGTTTAGTATCAACAATATAGGTTTTATGATCGAGTGCGGGAGCAACCTTGCGCTCCTCTTATAATCATGAGGCAACAAATAAGTTGAAGTAACCAAAATAATCACAAAAAATGCTCAGCAACCTGAAAGAAAATGAACTGCAACTAGCGACCACTTTGATTAACGATGGCCTTGATATGGCCAAGGTATCAATGGAGCAAATATTGCAAAGCCCCATTGTCCTGAAGAAAATCGATTATGGTCATGATGAGGAAGACATTCCGCAGGTTAATTCGAAAAATGGTGATAGGCTTCATCTTATTAAAACAGAACTGAAAGGACAGTTGAAAGGCTCTTGTTTTCTGATTTTTTCTGAAGAGGAAGTTGAAAAAATATACAACACATGCCTGTCACCAGATATGTTGGCTGATAATTCAGATCAAGGCATGGAGATGAAGATGGCCTTCCTCACAGAAATTGACAATATGGTATCAGCCGCAGTGATTACTAAGTTCTCAAATTTTCTGGACTTAGAACTATTCGGATATGTTCCATCGGTTAATGTGATTAGTGCGGACGAGGTTAAAAACTACCTGGATGCAGAGTTGGCCACTTTTGAAACGATTATTCATTTCAAGGCCATTTTTCATGGAACGGAACTAGACATTTCTCCAGATTTCATCTGGATGTTCAACGATAAATTTCTCGAAAAAATTAAGGACTTTTTGTAATCGTCCGATCATAAATAAGCAGTCATTCATATTAAATTATAAAAATACAGTTATGAGCAAAAAAGTATTAATCGTAGATGATTCTCCATACATGCGCTCGGTAATAAAAAGTGCGTTGGTAGAGGAGGGTTTTGAAATAGTTGGTGAAGCAGGTGATGGGGAATCAGCCATTGACCTTGCACTTGATTTAGTCCCTGATCTGATCACTTTGGATAATATCTTACCAGACATGATGGGCCTGGAAATTTTGAAAGTCCTGAAGCAGGAAGGATTAAATTCCAAAGTAGTGATGGTAAGCGCTGTTGGCCAGCAAACAATGGTTAACAAAGGCATGGAACTCGGGGCTTCTGATTACCTGGTAAAACCCTTTACTTCGGACGGTTTGATTGACGTGATAAACAAAGTGATGAAAAGTGAGG
>Ga0316189_10007405_pt1 | contig 10384 bp, 10 predicted proteins | sample LowCovwburrow_MG_FD_204930 | JGI IMG/M metagenome (GOLD analysis project Ga0316189, IMG submission 204930) | Coastal sediment microbial communities from Maine, United States - Lowes Cove worm burrow | ecosystem: Environmental > Aquatic > Marine > Coastal > Sediment | place: USA: Maine... | reverse complement strand
TGATCGCCAGGTAATTTCGAACGTTCAAATATAATCTTTGAAATTGCTTGGGAACGAACAAGATTAAGCTTGGCAAAAATAGGGGCCGCATCGCGTTCCTTCATAAGGCCAAGAACCATGACGGTAACTTCAATATCCAATGTGTTCATAATTGAAGCTGCCTCTTTGGGCTTCATGCCGCTGTAAATTGAAACCAAGCGCTTTAAATCATCGCTTTTAGCTTTCTCTACGCGCATCAATAAACCTTCAAGATCTTCCTTTAGACCGCTCAGGCGGTCGGTTTCCTGTTTTAATTTTTCTTCCGCAAGGCTTACCGATGCGCGGCGCTCATCCAAAGCTGCTTTTTGCACTCCCAAAAGATCACGTTCATGTTTGATTGCCAACAGAAGCCCTTCTGGTTTTTCGTATTGTTGAGGTGTCGCTTCTACTTTGGCTTCCTCTGTCGGCTCGCTTGCGAAACCTGCATTCACCAGTGCAAATGATTGTTGTTTTATGCCCATTTCACTACTGTCGGTGATGTCAAATAAGGGTGCTGCAAATTTGACACCACCTGCAATCGCCATAAAGAAAAGCAGTGTCCGTAAAGAAAAAAACCGTCTCATAGCTCTAGCTTTTCGGCATTTTCAAAAAAGCTTTTCACCAGTGCAGATTTTCCCGGTAGGGAAATTTGCCCGATATGGTTTTGCCGAGGTTTTCTATTTGTCTCAAAAGTTAATTTTTTCTTGCTGACATCAGTGTCAGACGCTTCGGTCACAGGTGTTACCTCTGATTTATCAGCAGTTGTAGCTTGTTTGAACTTTTCAAGAGATGTCTTTGATTGGTTCACAGCTTTTGAAAATTGACCGACCATGGGTTCCATTTCTTTCAGGGCTGCCAGCAATTTACGAACCCTTAAATCCATAAGGTAAGTATAGGCGATTGACCCAATTAAGAGTGTTAAAATCATTCCGTTTATTATTGTTGTCATCATGATGTTAACTTTCTACTTCATTTAATATTTTTGAAATGCGCAAGGCTACTGAACCGTTTTTGCGACGCCCCATAGCAGCATGAAACATTTCTTTGTCGCTGCATTTCACCAGTAATTCGTGTTCAGTGTCTATGCCAATGTCCAGCACTTGACCGGGGTGCCAAGCAAGGACCTCGTGTAATGGCGCGGTCAATTCTTGCAAGATTGCGGTCAATTCAATGTCAGTGCCTTGCAAGGATTTTGTAATTGCACTGCGCCACCCACTTTTGCCACTTATATCTCCGCCATGGAACGGTTGTGAAAAGGCTGACTCGGCAGTTTCAAATGTAATGTAGGGAATGATAAATGTGATCAGACCGCCCTGCTGTTCAAGCAAAATTTCCATTGTAACTTTTACGCATGAGCTTTCCATGGGTGCAAAGCTCAACTCATCCTGATCTTCTTCTAGCGTATCAATTTGAAATTCCACAGTTGTAACAGCCGCAAATTGGCGGCTTAGCTCCCGTAAGGTAACGTCATAAAGTTTTGTGGTGATACGCTTTTCTATACCGGTAAAGTTACGGGGTTTACGTGCTTTAGAAGACGGTTGCCCGCCTAACATTGTTTGTAACGTTGTAAAAATTAAAGCGGGTTCGGCAATGACAGCCAACAATCCATCCCAAGGTTTGGCACCCGCGATGCCAAAAAGATTGGGCGCAGAAAAACTTTCCAAAGCGTCGGAACAAGACATGTATTCGAAAGATTTTAAAGCCACTTCGGCTTTAGTGGCTGTGTATTCAGTTAAGGCAAGGGCAAGTGGCTCTTGAAATTGGGAGAAAAGCTCTTCCATCATGGGAAGTGGCCTATAATTACTTTTGGACGCGGCGATAATTTGCTCTTCGATGCACATATCTGAAAGCTTTTTATCTGGTATTGTTTGAACGGCTTCAGTCATGATTTTGATCTACTTTTATTGCACAATGATATCGGAAATAAGCACCTCTTTTGGGGCTTCACTTTCTGTGACGGCGCGCACCCGTCGTAAAAGCTCTGATTTTAATCTAACAACACCAATGGTGCCGCTTAAATCGCGTTCAGTTAATTGCCGTAAGTAGTTCTGAAATGCGTCACGTATGTAGATTTTGCGTTCGGATACATGTGCGGCCCCTTCGAGAGTTTCATCATAGACAAGGGCAAGGTTGAGCTTCAGGAAACGGGTGGTTTTGCGCCCTGCTAAACTAATTGACGTGATGTTCACGATAATCTCTTTCATCGGATCAACAGTCAGGGCTGCGTTTGAACCGTGATCGTCTTCTGTCGGTTCTGCAGCGTGTCCCATTTCACGACCGTCAGTTGTATGTTGTGCGCCTTCCTCTGGCCCATTGATCAAAGCCATGACCCCATCTGTACCCAAAGAAACCTCTAATCCTCCCGCAAAAGCCAATAGGCTTAGGACAACGGCCAATACCAAAATAGGCCATCTTCGCGACGGTTTCTTTTCAGATTCATCGACAGTCAACGTTTCATTTTTTATTTTAGCCATAGATTGCCTGCGAGATATCATAAATAACATATATAATATGGATAATTATTTATGATTAAGCAAGTATAATATAATTCAATGCTTGCTTTTAAAGGTTTAATGGAGTTATTTATTCTTACCGTTGTCTTAGAAGGTATTCAATTGAAAGATATTTTTGATAATCTTGCATCATTAGGGCGTACGCGCCTTTTGGCATTGGGAAGTATTGGCCTGGGAATGGTCTTTGCTTTGGTGTTTGGGGTTGGCACGGCAATATCACCAACCTTTGTGCCACTATACAATAACCTATCGGCCGCAACGGCCAGCCAGCTTGTGAGTACGCTTGAGCAATCGGGCTTTAAGGTTAAGCTATCCGATGCCGGATCAACCATTAATGTTGCCCGAAGTCAAATTCCACGTGCACGTATGGCTTTGGCCGATAAGGGTTTACCAAGTGAAGGCACGCCCGGTTGGGAATTATTTGACCAATCCAGTGGATTAGGCATGAATAGTTTCATGCAAAAAATTAATAGGTTGCGTGCGCTTGAAGGTGAATTGGCGCGATCCATTCAATCGCTTAATACGGTAGAGGCCGCGCGGGTACATTTGGTGTTGCCGGAGCGAGAAGCCTTTTCCCGAAATAAACCTGCCGCAAGCGCATCAGTGATTGTGCGCAGCCGTACCAATGCACCAGTATCTCGCCGCCAGGCATTGTCTATTCGGGCTTTGGTTGCAGCAGCTGTCCCGGAAATGGCACAGGATAAAGTGATCGTAATTTCATCAAATGGCGAGATGATACTGGGCGATAGTAAAGCCAGTGAAGGCGATATAACGTTAGAAACGGTTAAGGTTGGTATTGAAGACCGCCTTGCTAATAATATTGCAGATATCCTGACCGCCCGCGTTGGTGCGGGGAATGCCCGGGTTCAAGTGGCAGTTTCGCTTAATCATGAAAGCCGGGTTACGACGGCGCAAAATTTTGATCCTGATCAGCAGGTGGTCAGGTCCACGGAATCCAGTGAAGAAACAAGCAGTGATGGCGCAACACCAGGTGGTGGTACTGTTGATGTTGCAAATAATTTACCAGACGTTTTGGGAAGCAGCGCAGATGGCGGCGCCTCTTCCAATGAAACCGCGCTTACCAGAGAGGTGATCAATTACGAAATTGGGTCATCAAATACAAAAACAGTAAGCGAGGCCGGTGAAATTGAACGTATATCAGTTGCTGTTTTGATCAATGGTGTGCGCACAGTGGCTCAAAATGGCGATATCACATATGAAAATCGTAGTCAGGATGAACTTGACCGTCTACGGAGTTTAATCGAATCTGCATCGGGTATTGATCTTGATCGTGGCGATAGCATTTCTATCGATAGTCTACAGTTTGTGGGGCCCGGTGTCGACCTTATCGAGCCTATTGGTATTTCTTTTGGGCAGATGCTTTCAGAAAATCTGGCGTCTATTCTACGCGGTTTTTTCGCTCTTGGCCTGATTACTGCGGTTTTGATGTTGGGTGTACGCCCATCGCTGCGCCTTATGTTAGAGGCACCAAAACAAACTGAACCAGCTCTTTTAGATTCAAGCGGGGCTTCGAGAAGTTCTGCTATTCCGATAAAGAACGCAAGTAACTTAGGCGCAACCTCAATTATTGCGGAATCCACCGAAGGTGCAGCTATGTTGCCGCCATTGATCTCTGGAAATGGAAATCTTGAACGCCAAAGAATAAATGCATTTACCAATATTATTGAGCAGGAACCCGAAGAATCGATGAAAATTATCAATCACTGGCTGGCTGAAAGAGCATAGAAATGACGTTGATATTCCGCCGTAATTTTGATGATGAGCTTGACCAAGAAACCGGGAAGGGTTTAAACGATTGCACGTGCTCACATCCTAGCCCGGAAGAATTAGAGGTGCGTATTCAGGCGGCAAAAGAAGAAGCATATCAGGCAGGATTAGAAGCAGGTCACAACAAAGCTTTGGAACAGTTTCGCCAGGAAACGGATCAAAATCATATTGATGCGGTGCAATCTATCAAAGATCATTTGCATAATATCTTTGAAAAATCAGACAATCATAATGACGCCCTAGAGGCGCAGGTTCTTGATTTTGGTCTATCCGTATGTGAGCAGGTTTTTCCATACCTTTTACATCACCAATCACAAGAGCGTGCAGTCACGCAGATTAAAAAAACTATGCGGATGGCCCTTAATAGCCCATATATAAAAATTGCGGTTTCACAAACCGCTTTACCACAGTTGAAGCCGCTTATTGAAAAAGCCGCGCAAGAGATGGGCCTGAAAAAGCAGATAAAGCTGATAACGGACCCAAAACTTATAGATGGTGCCACCCATATTGAATGGAAAAATGGCTTTATGTCATATAGCTTTGAAACCGTGTGTGAGCGTATTTTAACCGCTTTGAAAGCGGCCCAAGCAACCAACCTAACCCCTCTTGCGAATGGAAGTGAAGCCAGTGTCTGAAGAAGTGATCCCCCCGATGGATAACACCCCCCCCGGTCAAGAATTGAAAATGAAGGGCATCCTACCGGATATTGAGCCTGATCAAGCTGCGCCGCTACCAAAAAGCGCGGAAACATCCGCGACTGGGGCTAACGTTGGTAAAAGCATTGATGCGGTGTTGAATGTCGGTATGAATATTCAGATTGTTCTGGGTTACAGTAGAATGCCAATTTCCGATCTTTTAACGTTCAGTCGCGGTTCGGTTATTGAACTGGATAAAAAGATTGGTGAACCGGTTGACGTTATTATTAATCAAAGTCTGGTAGCGCGCGGTGATCTGATAAAAGTCGGCGATAACCGTATTGGTATTTCTTTAACGGAAATCGTCCAAGATTACATTCTTAAAAGCTGAAAATGAGGTTTGCGCGATTGGAAATTAACCTTTTTTTCTGCAAAAGATTGGCAGCACTGTTGTGCTTGGGTTTCGCCATAAGTTTTTTGGCACCTACCACTGCATTTTCCCAAGATGCGGGGGGTGATTTACTACAATCATTGTCCGGTGTCTTAAGCAATGCGCCCGATGGCTCGGATGAACGCGCATCTCTTAGCGGTAATATTATACAGCTCATTGCATTGATGACCGTGCTAAGCGTGACCCCTGGTCTTTTGGTTGTAATGACCAGTTTCACACGCTTTATTATCGTGTTTTCTGTTTTACGCTCGGCTTTGGGGTTAAATCAAACGCCGCCAAATATTGTGCTTTCAAGCATGGCATTATTTATGACGTTCTTTGTTATGCAACCAGTTTTTGAAGATGCGTGGTCTGATGGTATCGAACCTTTGTTGAACAATTCAATCACTGAAACGCAAGCTTTTCCACGTGTTGCCGAACCGTTCAAATTGTTTATGTTTGCAAATACGCGGCCTGTGGATATTGAACTTTTCCGTGATATTGCGGCGCGTAATAGCAATACTGAAACAGCAACCTTAGAAGACCCGGAAACTGTGGATGATGTCGGCTGGCGGGAACTTGTTCCGGCTTTCATGATTTCAGAATTACGCCAGGCTTTCTATATCGGTTTCCTGATTTACCTGCCATTTGTGGCCATTGATTTGATTGTTGCATCCGTATTAATGGCCGCCGGCATGATGATGATGCCGCCTGTCTTGATCTCGTTACCTTTCAAAATAATTTTCTTTGTCTTGATTGATGGCTGGTACATGCTTGCTGGCAGTTTGATGGAAAGCTACATTCCATATGCGGGAACTGGGCTATGATAGCTATTTCCAAAACACTTAAGCTTTGTGAAAATAAAGGATAACCAACGAAAATGTCGTCGATAACGCTTGCACAATCGAATTTACCTACCACTGCTTCTAGTGAGTCACGGTGGAAAAAATTCAAAGGCACGGAAAAAGCCGCTGTGGTTTTTCTATGCCTTGGTGAAAAGCGCGGTGCGGAACTGATGAAAAAGCTTTCTGCAGAAGAAATCCAACACATTACGGCAGCAATGTCGGGTTTGGGTGCTATTTCGGCTGAAGAAATTGAGGCTGTTATACTGGAGTTTGCTGAACTGTTTGCAAAAGACAGCGGGTTGACGGGTTCTCTTTCCATTGCAGAAAACATGTTGCGCGAATTTTTACCAGAAGATCAGATCGAAGAGGTATTGAATAAGGTCAGGGGCCCGATTAAGGAGCGTGATTTATGGACGCGCTTCAATGCGCAAAGCGAAACTGTAATCGCTGAATACCTGATGAATGAGCATGAACAAACTGCAGCCGCAATCATTTCCAAACTGAACCCAGCGCTTGCAGCCAAGGTCATACCGCTGCTTGCACCCGATGTTATGCAAGATGTTATTGAGCGCATGATCAATATGGAAACCGTTCCAGAGTTTATCATGGAACAAATCGAAGAGACTTTACAAACCGAAATTATAAGCGACGTAACGCAGACAAAAGAAACTGAAATGCAAGAACAAATGGCGAGTATTTTCAATCATTTACACCCAGAATTGTTTGAAAATATTGCAACTGGGCTAAAGAAGAACCTTTCTGAGACTTTTGACGGTATCAAAAAGAAGATGTTTACATTTGACGACATGATTAATCTTTCCCCGCAAGATCTGGCAAAAATTACCAGAGGCGTTCAGGGTAATACGTTGCCACTCGCATTGCGCGGAGCCAATAAGGAATTACGCGATCATTTTTTGAACGGCCTACCCTCTAGAAGCCGCGAAATGCTGCTGGATGAAATGAACTCTATGGGTGCAGTGCGCGGGCGTGATGCGCGCGAGGCGCAAATGTTGATTGTTGAGCAAACAAAAATGCTAGTTGATGAAGGGGCGGTCAAGCTGCCGATGGGCCATGAAGAGGAAGATGATGACATCCTTGAATAGGCCCCCTAGGCCTCATCATGGTCACGCAAGATTGAACCTGCCGGCGGTTTACGGTGGATATTGCGACGCAGATCCATGACATAACCAATAATTTCAGCAACCACTTGCCAATGTTCTACAGGCACTTGCTGGTCAACTTCAACGCCCGCATGCAAAGCCCGCGCTAAAGGCCTGTTTTCAATAATAGGAATATCACTGTCTTTCGCCAGAAGGCGAATTTGTGCGGCCATTAAGTCAGCACCTTTAGCAACACAAACTGGAGCCGCATCGATACCCATCTCATATTTAAGTGCAACCGCATAATGGGTTGGGTTGGTGATGATAACATCTGCGGTCGGCACCGCTGTTGCAATCCGTTGCCTCGCGCGTTTGCGGCGAATTTCCGCACGCTGGGCCTTTATCTTTGGGTCACCTTCTGAATCTTTATGTTCATTCTTGATTTCCTGAACGCTCATGCGTTGTTTTTTCATCCATTGCAGGCGTTTCCAGATAATGTCGAAAATCGCAATCGGCACCAAAAAGATTGCCGTGCTGATCAGCAACCATGAAGCGGTACCACTAATGTATGGCAGTAGGGTTTCTGGCACAAACCCTTGGGTTTTCCAAATATCATAGATGGCGTCTCTGGCAACAATATATGCAATAGCAGCGATAACCAGCACCTTTGTCACATTCTTTAAGAAGTCCACCAACCGGTCTACAGAGAACATTTTTTTTAGTCCGCCAAACAAAGATATTTTTGACAGTTTTGGAACGATACGCTCCACCGCCACCACGGTTTCACCTTGAAACATAATACCCAATAAAGCGGCGATAAGCATTGTCAGAAAAATGGGAACCACCCCTATAGAAAGGGATTTCATTATCGACACTATTGCAATGCCTGTTTCATTTAAAGCACCATTGCCATTTGCAACACGGCTTTTCCCTGCAAGTTCTATAAAAGTTTTACTTGCCTGAACAAAGCCGGGTGCGACTTGTGGCAGTACAAAAATGACGATTACTAGTAGTGAAGTAACAACAGTCATATTGCCCGCTTCTTGCGAACTAGGAACATCGCCCTTTTCCCGTGCTTTGCGCAGTTTCTGTTCGGTTGGTTCTTCGTTTTTGTTGTCTTTGTCTTCTTCTTCCTCTGCCATCTGGAAATCCTAAAACGATAAAGTACCAAGCCAATTAGCAAAGGTCTCTTGAAAGCCCCTCACCATATAAGGCCCAGATGTTGCAAAGATAAACAGCCCAGCCCCGATCAGGATCGGGCCGGCGACAAAGAAAACAGGTAGTGAGGGCATCATGCGGTTGGCCAGTGCCAGCCCCGCATTCATAATCATACCCATCACATAAAACGGTGCGGTCAGGCTTAGCCCGATATATAGGCTTTTGTCGGCGGCTTTTATAATTTGCGCGGCCAAATCCCCAAGCATAATTTGCCCCGGGGGGAAAATTTCATAACTCATCAGCAGGGCGCGGATGATTACGTGGTGCAAATTTGCGGCAAAAATCAAGGTGAGTTGTAGCATCAAAAGTGCAGATGCAATGACTGTGGCACCTTGAAAGGTGTTCATGTTGGGGGCGAAAACATTGGCTAGGCCTGACACCAATCCAATTTGATAACCTGCAAATTGCAGTGCCGTCATTATGATGCGTGCGGTCAAGCCAATCCACAACCCTATTGTTATTTCAATGGCCATAAGGGGTACAAATTGTAGCCAGGAATTAAACTGCAATGGGCCGATCGGTGTGGCCGCATAAAGAGCCATGCTTAAAATAACGGCAAACATCAACCTAGAGCGAACGGATATTTGGGTTTCAGCAAACCCCGGCATGAATACCATCGCACTGCCAATGCGGGAAAAAACCACGATAATACCTGCCATCTGTGAGGTTAAATAAACAGACAGGTCCATGGGTTAATTCCCTATCGTGGAAACTGTACGCAAGGTTGCTTTGCGATGCACCTCATTATGTGAGATTATTTGTGTTAACGGGCTGGCGCGTTCCAACATGGAATATACAAAACTGCGCACTTCTGGGGCAACCAGTAAAGCGGGCCATTCATCTTTTTCTGCAAACTGCTGAATATTTTTGCGTGCAGCCAAAATAAAATCCTGCGCACGTTGTGGTGACATGATGAAATTCCGCTCATCGCCGTTAATCCGCACCGCGTCTTTGAATTCTTTTTCCCAGTTTTGCGACATTGTAATAACGGAAATAAAGCCGGTATCTTCGTCTACCAGTGATTTGCAAATCTGGTTGGCCAACTTCAAACGCACATGTTCGGTAATGGTTGCTACTTTTGTGCTGGTGCGGCTAGCTTCGGTAATGGCTTCTATAATCAAAGGGAAATTACGGATAGAGACGCGCTCTGTTAGTAAGGTCTGCAATACCTGTTGTACCAATATAGCAGGTGAATTGATGGAAATTTCTGCGACCAATTTTTGATATTCCCGGTCAAGTTTATCAATCATCGAACGTGTGGCACCATAAGTCAGCAGTTCTGGCATATGTTCTTTTATGACGCTGGTAAGATGTGTTGTAATAACACTTTCGGGGTCGACAACCGTATAACCCTCACTCTCTGCTTGGCGGCCGTGTTCTGCCGTGACCCAAATCGCGTCCAGCCCGAATGCGGGTTCTTTGGTGTGTTCCCCCGGCAAAGACAGGGGTGTTTCGGGCGGGTTGATCACCATCATCATAGTGGGCCGAACTTCACCGCGAGCAACCTCAACCCCTTGCACCAGAATTGCGTAAGTGCTGCTTGGCAATGTCGGTTCATCTTTGATCCGTACAGATGGCAATATAAACCCATAATCTTTGGCGAACAGCTTTCGTAGGCTTTTTATTTTTCCCGGAAGGGCGGCTTCAAGACTATTAACCAAAGGCACAATATCCATACCCAGCTCGATCCATAAATCATCCAGCTTTAAAACTTCTTGAATATCGTCGTCGGATTGATTGGCCTGATTCTGTTCGTCATCTGCCTTTTCGCGCAGGTTATCCAGTTCTTTTTCCTGGGCCTGGCGTTGCACAAAATAACCCAAGCCAACCATCAGTG
>Ga0316189_10007404_pt1 | contig 10385 bp, 7 predicted proteins | sample LowCovwburrow_MG_FD_204930 | JGI IMG/M metagenome (GOLD analysis project Ga0316189, IMG submission 204930) | Coastal sediment microbial communities from Maine, United States - Lowes Cove worm burrow | ecosystem: Environmental > Aquatic > Marine > Coastal > Sediment | place: USA: Maine... | reverse complement strand
TTCCTGCGAAGGCAGGAATCTCTATATATTTTTAATAATTACATTTAATGTTTTATGATGTGTTTTTATAAGTGAGCATGTGAATTGCTCTTCCGTAGCTCAAATTTTACAAGCATAAAACGATACTTTCCTTTAGTTTCTTTGGTCACCCCGTCGGAAGCAAAAAGGGGATTATGCTTTATCTAAAAATAGCTCCCTGCATATTCCGGAAAAGCCATCTTCCATAACGGCCAATCATGTTCGACCCATTTTTTTTCGTCATACCAGTGATCGATTCCCTTTGCATTTAAAATGCCCGACATGTGCAAATTTTTATCCCTACATATATCCCAATCCGATGTGCCCAATACGATTTGCATATGATCGTATTTCCATCCTTCTTCATTCTGCATAAACTCATCAGGACAATTGTAATAAATACGCATATCGTCTGACATTGGAGCCATATTACGAATATTAAAAGCTCCACTCATTGCAATCAAATGAGAGACAACAACAGGAAACCGAAATGCCGTATTCGCTGCATGAAAACCTCCAAAACTTACACCCGCCGTAGCGATGCGATGTGTATTACATTCTTTCTGAATATAAGGGATCATCTCATTTTTTAGAAACTGCATATACAGTTCGTAATTGTGGATTTTTGTTTCAGTGTTCATGTTATCATCGTAAAACGATAACATATCTATGGTCTCTACATTGTACAACTTAATGCGCCCTTCTTCGATAAGTTCCATTACTGAACCTACAAGTCCGAAATCCGTATTTTGGGTATACTGCCCCCCTGAAGATGGGAACATCAAAACCGGATGCCCCCAGTGCCCTGTTACCTCAACATTTATATTACGGCCTAAGGTTTTCGAATAATAAGGTATGTGTTCAACTTTTGCCATTGTCTTAAATATAGCTAAAAATGATTAGGGCTCAATATGTTAAGGCGCGCAAAAGTAATTTATTTTCTAATACGAATACTAAAAAAAAATTGATTCGTTATACTTGCACTCCCTTATTGAAAACTATGCAGTTTCAAATCAATTTTATTAGTGCCAAAGGCCATTTTTTCTCCAAAAATTTAAATCGGAAAGTTAAGTTCCGGTTTATGGCGCCATCAAATTATTGGAAGTCGACCAAAAAATTCCCGGTACTCCTGATGAACGATGGTCAAGATTTTATTCCCATGAATTTAGAGGAAACGCTCTCCAGAGCATTTTCCTTACAAACCATACGCCCGTTCATTTATATGGGGATTGAATGTAACGAAAACCGGATACATGAATATGGTACTGCTTCGACTTCAGATTTTAAGGGAAGGGGCCGCAGGGCCTATGAATATTCAAAATTTATTATCGAAGAATTCATTCCTTTTCTAAAGAGCGAATTCAAGGTAACCACAATCGGTAAGGATTGGGTGTTCTGTGGGCTGTCTTTAGGAGGCTTATCGGCATTCGATATTGCTTATCGCCATGCAAATCTATTCAGCAAAATAGGCGTCTTTAGTGGCTCCTTCTGGTGGCGTAAAAAAGCCTACATTAAAAATGACGTTGCCGATAGAAGTCGAATCATTCTTGATATCATCAAAAAAGAAAGTTACGCCCCTCATTTAAAATTTTGGCTCCAGACCGGCACCGAAGACGAAAAGGCCGACCGCAATCAAAATGGAGTTATTGATTCCATCGACGATACCTTAGATGTAATCAAAGAACTCAAAGCCAAGGGCTATTCTTATCCAGGGGATATAGAATATATCGAGCTAAAAGGTGGAAAACACGATTTGCCTACATGGGGAAAGGTGTTTCCGCAATTTCTTTTATGGGCTTTTGAGTCCGCCCCTAGCCCCACCAGAGGAGCGGGGTTAAAATCTCCTTCAATACTTTAAGTAGAAAATATCTCGTCTTTATATAGCTCAATCTCAAACAGTGGTGTTATGTTCCCCACACCATTATAACTTATACTCTAACAATGTTTCGAAATCGGTGTACTCCAACGCTTTCTGATGTGTTGCTTCTAAAACTATATTCGGGGCTTTACCTGCTTTCTTCGCCTCAAGCCACCGCAAAATGCAAAGGCACCATTTATCACCTGCTTTGAGACCGGGAAATTGCCATTCTGGCTTTGGCGTTGAGAGATCGTTGCCTTTTGTTTTGGTATATTCTAAAAATTCATCGGTCATGATGGCGCAAACTACATGGGTACCATAATCTTCTTCGCCTGTTTTGCAGAAACCATCTCGATAGAACCCTGTTTTGGGCACAAAGCAGCAAGGTTGTAGCTGGGTTCCCAAACAGTTTTTCGCATCTTCATTTTTCAAAATATCCATTTTTTGAGGTTCGTATTCCGTGAAGCCATTCACCTAAGGGCTGCCTTGATTACTCTTCCAATTATTGTGGAACTCGACGATTTTAAAAACATAGTTAAATTCTTTATTTTGAATCTTTTGAACCAAAAGTGGGCAATCACCAAAAAACTAGGCCAATCTTTCTCTCTTGAGTCCGAATAATCCTTGGGGCGCCCGTACCAATAAAGCACTATTTTCTTTTTGTAAATAGTCAAATTCTAGAACCAATTGCTCTCCCTGCTCTTAAAATTCGTAAGTACAATAGTTTATATAGCCTTCCGACTCAACTTTCAAAAAGGTCTCTTTACCATCTAAAAAAATACTTCTAAACAAAGTATCCCCAATTTTGTATGCCGTTATTTCCTTTGGGGCGAACCATTTTTTCTTACGATTTCCCTTGAATCTAATTTCTTCATAAATTTTACCAAATGCTCCCATTTTTCAATCACTTACCAAACCGAAAATGGTGTCGTTGGCCTTCGTAACGACATAGCCTTAATGAAAGTCTTTTTGTGCTGAGGCCATTCCCAAAAATCCGAAGAAAAAAATAAACCCTATCGTTCTTTTAAGCTTATGCACGCTTATACCTTAAAAAAGATCTTCCGTTGGAATAGCACGTAAGCAAGCAAACAATAAAAAGCTACCACGGTCAGTCCGTAAAGTAAAGAAGACAATTGCATTGACATAAAATTGTGTACATAAATCGTATCAAATAACCACCCGTGCAAAGAATTGTCTGCACCCACTTTTATCATGTTCAAAATCTTACTTACGAAACTGGATAAAAAATAGAGGATAATGGCATTAGCACCGGCATATCTAAATATACTTCCAAATTTAACACCCTTAATATCAGTCAGATAGTAAATGAGTGCCAAGAATAGGTTGGCCCAGCCAGCGGTAACGAGCACGAAACTACTTGTCCATAGCGCTTTGTTGATAGGGAAAACCATATCCCAAAGATGTCCGATAATGAGTAAAGACCCCCCGATACCCATTAGAATTGTCGCTTTTTTGGATTGTTTTGAGGTGAGAACGAGCCCAGTAAAAATTCCCAATAACGAACTTACAATTGCTGGAATGGTACTGAGTAGCCCTTCTGGGTCATAATCTTCTTTATAGTTATGTGTGCCGAAAACCTGCACATCTAAATAGTTCGCCAAATTGTTGGGTGCTCTTTCTAAAGTCGACTCCATTCCATTTACCGGAATGAAGGCCATAATCAACCAATACCCGACCAGCAATACAACCGCCACACCGATCAAGGTCTTCCAGTTCAGATTGATAAAGAGGATGGATGCAAGAAAGAAAACCACTCCGATGCGCTGTAGCACTCCTGGAAACCTAATATCAGCAAAATCTTTAATAAACGGAAAACTGAGGGTAAATGCACCTAAAAAAAGTCCTAGCCCGATTAGTTTCAAGGTTCGGACAATGATTTTTTTATACGTGCTTGCATTGATAGGTTTGTCTTTATAGGCAAAAACTATGGAAGTACCTACAATAAACAGAAAGAACGGAAACACCAGGTCAGTTGGCGTATAGCCATGCCATGTAGCGTGACGTAGCGGATTATATACCGCGGCCCATGTGCCTGGCGTGTTGACCAAAATCATTAAAACAATGGTCATGCCCCTAAAAATATCTACGGAAAGTATTCTATCTTTCATTACTAAAAACTTATTGCTGGTTCGGTTGAATTATGAACTAAAGATAAGTTTTTAAGTGCTTCTATGAAAAGTTTTACTTTTTGCCCGAAAAGCTGACCTTGGTCTCCTTCTTTAGTTTTTTGAAGCCGATCAATTGCTTCTTAGCATCAAGTACTGCCTTAACGTACGACTTGAAAGCTTTGTAATCATCCGCTGCGATTCGCTCCTTTGAAGTTTTGGCCGTTATGTTAATGTATAGCTCGTTCTCTTTTACTAACTCATAGGCAATTTGAAAGTGGTGTTTCTTAAAGCTGTATTCCGCATTTTCAGGAACTTCTACATATCGCTCATCATCTTTTAACTTGATAATATAACTCGATTTATAGTTATCTGCATTTTCATACAAAAGATAGTCAATGGGAAAATTACGTGTGTCATCTTCAATGATAGAACTATTGTACGCATTGTTCACGGCCGGAATACTGAACACCTTCATACTACCTATTTCGTCGATTTTCTCGTTTATCGTCAAATCACATACATATTTGATAATAGGAGACCTCAAGTTATATTCAATATTATGCACGCTATCCAAAACAAAATCTTCGATAATCCGGCCCTGAAAATCATTTGTAATATGCTTTTTGATGACCTCATAATTTTTTTCCTTGAAAACACCAGCATAATGTGAGTTGATGCTTCCAGTAAGCTTCGATTTGATTTTTAGCTTATGTTCATTGCTGCCCAACACATATTCCATATTACTTTCGAGTACCGTCGGTGTATGCGTAATATTTTTCAATTTGTAGATTCCGGATGACACTTCTTTTAACCACTTATTAGGTATATCTAAAGCTGTGGCATTTTCCAAGCTGTTAGGTATGGCCTTATAGGGCATATTATTATCGGTAAGTTCTAAGTACTGCGGCTTACCGTCAATAAATACCTTAGCGATACAATGGTTGAAATCTTGGCTGGGCAGCACCATAGAATTCTGACCATAATCGGAGGTCAGTACTAAGACCAGATGGGATTTGAGCCCGGCCATTTGCGCTAGGGTTACATAGAGGGTCGAAAAATCTTTACAGTCGCCCAACTTCGATTTTATAGTCTTTGATGGCTTTTGTGGAACATAACCACTCTGTCGAAACCCAACATGGCTGTAGCTGAAATTCTCCATAATATAATAGTAGATACGCGATGCTTTTTCATCTTCGGAAAAGCTCGAAGTACCCTTCGGGAAGATCTTTTGAAATGCTTCTTGAACATCTGAGTTTACAATAATCTGAGGGCGTACCAGATCGGAATACCAACTGGCAATATCGTCCCAAGAACCAATGGTACTTATATGCACATATTTTGCAACATCGCTCGGGCTCGGCATATAGTTCTCTTTCTGTGACATTATTTTTTGATTGGTAGCTTCCCATTGATGGCACACATAGTTATCTATAGTATGCGTTTTATAACCGATATCTCCGTTGAGCACTTTATATTCGAAACGTTTCCCTTTTGGCACCAAAACCTTAAGTGAATTTTTGAATATGGGATGATATGACCCGAACTGAAAATAATCGACATGATCTTTATAGAATCGTCCGCTATTTGAATAGCTGCTTTCGTAGTCGACATAAATAATGTCACCGATTTCAAGATTGTTGAACACCAAGTTAGAACCACTCTTCGAGGCGGGCACAATCTTCTTGTTCGGTTTAACGATTTCCGATTTTAAAATATGGTAGTTGCCACTGAGCCCCAGATTGAGTTCTTTTAATGATTCTATTCCGCTGTCGGACGTAATCTCGACCACATAGCGGGTTTGTGATTTACCTCCTCCTTCAGGATACAATTGTAACAGACTTTCATCTAACAAATAGTTGTAACCATAATTACCTTGGATACCCTTATTTCTATTTTCTTCCATAAAATCATAAATGTTAGACGTTACGAGTTCTTCAAAATAATCTTTTGCGTTTGAGAGGTCATCGATTTTTTTTCGAAGAGATGAATTCGACCCGTTGTGTTGTAATGATTTCTTGTACCAGGACAGGGCTTCCTTCTTTTTACCATGTTGCTCCAATGCCGTACCCTTAAGTTCCATGCCTACAAAAGAGTAGGGGAAGTTCTTAAGCAATTGATCCAGATACGGAAGCGATTCTTCGTATTTTTTATACTTGTGCAAATAAGCAATATAATCCGATAGGTAGATATTATCATGCCGTACCAAATCGTACCGGTCTTCGAACAATTTTAGGGCTTTATCCTTTTTATCATGTTTATCGTAAAACCCCGCCAATGATTTCAAAGCCGCATAATCAAAATAGTTAGCGTAGATATCTTCTAAAAGTCGAATGGCATTGTCATCCTCGTTCAGATAACCAGAATAGATTTTAAGATAAATTTTAAGTACTCCTGTTTGGTCTTTGTGTTCTTCGGTAATCGTCTTCAAGTTCTCCTTGACTCCGGCTCTATTTTCTTTTCTTAAGCTTAAAAGCATTGCAGCCGATTGTTTTAGAATCTCCTTATCGGTAGCTGCGGAAAATCCTTGTATGAATTTCTCAAACTCGGGCACCGGAAGCTTAAACAGTTTACGCGAATCTTGAAAGCGATAGAGATACGATAAATAATAAGATTCGTCGTCGTTTTCAATGTTCTTCTGCACTTCTTTTACCGAGGCATAATCTTTCTCTTTGGTGTAAGTCTCAACAAGGTATTTTCTCAAAAACGAACTGTTGGGGTAAGCTTCGAGCAATGGAAGTAAAATAGCTTTGGCCTCGGTATATTTTGAGTTTCTCAGATACGTATTAATCAAACAAAATCTGTTCAAAAAGTTGTTGGGGTCTCGTTTTAATTTATGGGCAAAAAAGGCTTCTACCGGATGATCAAGTGATTTAGGACTTAGACTAGCGGTGGAACTTTCGTTATAAGGAGTATATGAACTATCAAATTTCAAATCGTTCAGCGCATTACCCTCTAGGTCGGTAACCCTAGCAATGAAATAAGCGATCCCCGATTTGTCGGCATTTTTTATCAAAAGACGATTACTGCCTTGTGGAAGATTCACTGCGACATTGTAAGCGTCCAGATCGGTGATACCGTCGTTGGTATTTTCAAAGATTAGAACATCGTTCAGCCATACTTTAGTAAGTGCTGAGCTCCCAAACCGAATGACAGCTTTCCGTGCCTGTGGATTAGCGATAAAAGTCTGCGCATAGTTCACTCCGCTCCCATATTCTGAATGGTTCGAATAATACTGATAGGCCTCCTTTTTACGATCTTCGGGCGTATACCAATTTACGAATCCGTTGCTGTTAGCATTAAAATCGGTTCGCGAAATCGCCATTTTTTCAGGGCCATATTCGGTAGCCAGTCCTCCTCCGTTTAAATTCTCGAAACTACCGCAAAACTGCCATGTCTTGATTGCTGGTATTTCCGAATTCAGTTGATAATAGGTCTCCCAGTCGTCGTAATGTTGTGCGGCAGCCGATTTTAAATACCGAAGCGATTCTTTTATGGTCGGGGTTTTAACCAAGTTTAAGTCAAATGCATTTATGTTTTTTGAGTTCTTTTTGTTAAACCCTGTACTGAGATACGTATCAAAAAAGAAACTCTGGGTCCAAAGGGCGTAGAGGTAATACTCAAAATCAGGGTAGCTGCTGATTTTTTCTATAAATCCATCAGGGTTTTCAAAAGTACCATTCTCAATTTTCAAGATTTCATGAACAAGCTGGTCTTGAATGTCGTTTTTGTTTCTTTTCTGAAATTTTGAGAGCGCTTCTTGCCTTTCGTTCTTAAAAAGTAGTTCCCAATAGGCTTCTATTTTCTGATTTTCTTGAGCAGAAACATCGGGTAAATTGAAAAGTACAAGAAGGGTAAAAAGGCAGAAACATCTCATAAAGCAGGCATGGTTTGGTTACGATTTGGTTAAATCATAACGTCAATTTCCTGCAAATGGTATGTTTTGTAGGTTAGATGCCCCTCCCTCTTTAGAAAAAAATGGTGCTATAAAATATTTTCCTTCATCCTACCCCATGCCTTGATTAGCAGAAAAGCAGAAACGATGGCTATTGCTGTCAACACTAAAGCCGAGGTAGTTCGGCCATAGATCCAGTAGCCTGTTGCGAACATTAAGCTATAAACTAAGGCTACCCCTAAAAGCATAGCCGTGATGCCCGAGGGTACGCTCCATTTTTCTCCTGTATCAATTTCAATGTTATCTTCCTTGGCTTCGTTGACTACTTTAGCCCACCCTGGGCCTCCTGGCTGTATTTTTTTATAAAATGATTGCAGTATGTCTTTAGATTCTGGTTTTGTAGTAAATGTTACGGTTATCCAAATGGCCGTAGTTACCAACATTACAAAGGGTATTTCTCCCCATTCCGGGAATACACCGGTTTCTGCTGCAAACAAAAATGGACCAAAAGAAGTTGCTTTTAGTAGTATGGATAAAATACCAGAGGCGAACATGGCAGAAATTTCAGTCCAGGCATTAATTCGCCACCAAAACCAACGTAGAATAAATATGAGTCCCGTTCCTGCACCAAAAAGCAGGAGCAATTCAAATATTTGCTGTGCATTTTGCATTGCTAAGGCTAAAAAAGCACTCAAAACCATTAAAACCACGGTTGATATTCTTCCAACTGCGACCAATCTTTTTTCGGAAGCCTCAGGATTGATCTGCTCTTTATAAAAGTCAAAAACTATATATGAAGATCCCCAATTCAATTGCGTTGAGATCGTACTCATATATGCTGCAATCAAAGACGCAAGTACCAAGCCCAAAAGTCCGCTTGGTAATTTTGTCAGCATTGCCGAATACGCCAAATCATGTCCTAATTTATCCTCTGCAACATTTGGGAAAGCTTCTGCAATACTTGCAATATCCGGATAGACCACCAAAGAGGCCAACGCAACTAAAATCCATGGCCATGGACGCAATGCATAATGCATGATATTAAAAAAGAACGTGGCGCCAATGGCGTGATTCTCGTCTTTAGCAGCCAACATTCTTTGTGCGATATAACCCCCACCACCTGGCTCTCCCCCTGGGTACCAAGAACTCCACCATTGTACTGCCAAAGGAACAACTAGTAATGTCATAAACATTTTCTTGTCACTAAAGTCAGGAAGAATATCCATTTTCGAAGTGACTAATTCGTTGGCCATCATTGCTTCAATACCACCGACCTCAGGAATATTGACCAAATAAAAGGCAGCCCCAATAGCACCGGCCATAGCTACAAAAAATAGTAAAAAATCAGTATAAACAACGCCTTTGAAACCTCCTAAAGCACTAAAAACAACCGTAATCAGACCGGCACCAATGACCGTCTCCAAAGGCTCGAGGCCTAGCATAATCCCCCCTATTTTTATGGCGGCCAAAGTAACGGCTGACATGGTGATTACATTAAAAACAACACCCAAATAAACCGCCCTGAATTTTCTCAAGAAACTAGCTGGTTTTCCGCCATATCGCAATTCATAGAACTCTAGATCGGTCTTAACGTTTGATTTTCGCCATAACTTTGCGTACACGAAAACAGTCAACATACCCGTAAGTAAAAAGCACCACCATCCCCAGTTACCTGAAACACCTTTGGATCGTACTAAGTCGGTTACTAAATTGGGTGTATCCGTTGAGAACGTTGTCGCGACCATTGAAAGACCTAACAGCCACCAGGGCATTGTTCTGCCCGAAAGAAAAAACTCGGAAGAATCCTTACCAGATTTTTTTGAAACGTAAATCCCTATTCCTAGAACTACCGAAAAGAAAAAAATGATAAAGCTGTAATCAAGAGTAGATAATTCCATGTATGGTCGTTTGATTGTTGGTTAAGCGATAAAGATATTATTTTTTAGGATACTTTTACGTTTCGTACGTTAAACCTCATTCTTGTTCTTAGGCACCACATTCGACATCTCAATCACGGCATGGGCTCTTGCCTTTACAGCGGCATTCGTAATAGGACTTTCAAAAGCGGGCATAAAAGGGATTGCCATCGTCAATGTCACCTTGATGGCCCTAGCCTTCAATGCCAAGGCATCAACGGGTATTGTCGTTCCACTGTTAATCGTCGGTGATATTTTTGCGGTCATTTATTATAACAGCCATGCCAACTGGTGGTATATCGCACGGTTTTTGCCTTGGATACTCGTTGGTATCCTGATTGGCGTTTTTGTTGGGAACGACCTTGATGAAGGCATTTTTAAAATCGCCATGGCCGTAATTATCTTGGTGAGCGTCGGAATGATGTACTGGTGGGACCGGAGAAAAGCAAAGGCTGTACCTACACACTGGGCGTTCGCAGGTTTTGTGGGCACCATTGCGGGAATAACTACAATGATCGGAAACCTTGGCGGTGCCTTCAGTAATATCTACTTTTTGGCGATGCGCGTACCCA
>Ga0316189_10007403_pt1 | contig 10385 bp, 7 predicted proteins | sample LowCovwburrow_MG_FD_204930 | JGI IMG/M metagenome (GOLD analysis project Ga0316189, IMG submission 204930) | Coastal sediment microbial communities from Maine, United States - Lowes Cove worm burrow | ecosystem: Environmental > Aquatic > Marine > Coastal > Sediment | place: USA: Maine... | reverse complement strand
CGGTGACTGCTGAGTTTCCTGCGTTAATGGCCACAAACCCACTATCACCGCGACTGAAGGCTATCGCCGATGTATCGATCTGTGTCCAGCCGGTCACCGGCTGACCGCGTGTTTTTGCTCGAAAATCAACCATGGCCGCAATTGCCGGATTGCGATGCTCGCAGACCCACTCGGCGCTGCAATTACCCTGGTCATCTACGGGTTTGGTCATCGGCGGTCCCTGCCCGTGCTCACTGAACCGATAACTGGACATGATCCTGGGGTAGCCATAGGGCCAGGCCAGCATGAAAATATTCGCCAATTCATAGGCGTCCCCGTCGCGATAGGTCAGAACCGGGTTTAATCCCCCGTCGCTGCGTTGTTCGTCGTGATTATCAACAAAGACCACCGCCAGTCCGGACGGCATCCAGCCTGCTGCCGAACCGAGTGATTGCAGACGGGACAAATCACGCTCCGAAAATGCGGTAAACAGCTCCATTCCGTACTTGAATTCGGTGACATGGCCGTTAGCGGCGTATTCACTGCCCGTGATGGGCTCGTTGCTGCGATCGATCACTTCCTGAAAAATAAATGGCTTCGCCTGCAGAAGGTCGAGAATAGCAGCGAGGTCCGCTGGCTCCATGTGTTTGGCCGCATCGACCCTGAAACCAGCCACACCTGTGCCTACCAGGTCACGCAGATAGGCGGCGATTTTTCCTTGCACGCCCTCATCCCCGGTGTTCAGGTCGGTCAGTTTGACCAGTTCACAATTCCGTACCTCCCAGGCGTCCTGGTAGTTCCTGATGGAGTCATCACCATGCCGGCCACAGTGGTGGAATTCGTCAAAATCATAGGGTACCGGGTAGCGGTAGCGCCCATAAACCGATCCAGCCACACCAACCCCCTCGCCAACACCCGACATGTGATTGATGACCGCGTCGGCGTAGATCTCTACGCCGGCCGCCCGGCAGCGGCGCACCATCTCCTCGAACTCCACACGGGTTCCGCCACGGCTTTCCAGTTGATAACTGACGGGCTGATACCGGGTCCACCACTGCTCCCCGGTCACATGCTCCTGGGGCGGGGATATCTGTACCGCCGAGTATCCCTGCGGACCCAAAAAAGTTTCACATTCCAAGGCGATATCCGGCCAGGTCCACTCGAACAGGTGCACAAATGTCGCACCCGGGCCCACACCTTCCAGGTGGACCGGCTTCTTCATCCAGGCATATAACGCCAGGAAAAAAAGCATGACCAGCAAAACAATGTATCCGGTAGGTTTTTTGGGACTCATCATCAAATTTTCAGTCTGCCAAACACAGGCTCAGCCATTTTTGCAAAACATCTTCAGAAATTGATCATGGCTCGGAATTTTCGGCAACGGCTCCATTTTCAACTTCTTCGTGTTCGCCAGCTTTTCCACCAGTTGTTTGTCCGTGAGGCCATCGGCAATCGGATGATAATCCTGCGGAATAACCCCTTGTCCCAGCATGACCTGGAGCCAGGAAGATTCCAGGAATATATCCAGTTGATCCTGGACCAGGCCTCCATTCGACCGGAACAGTTCAATTTTTTGCTTTAACCGGTCCGGCACATCCATGTTGCGCAAGTCCCGCCAGAATTGACTGTCGTCGCGCTCATTAAGGTAATAATGCATGATGATGAAATCCCGGATCAGTTCATACTCGGTCTTCGACTGCCGGTTATATTCATTCATCAGTTCGGTGGTAACACCTGCATGCGGGAACAGGTGAATCAGCCTGACGATAGCCGATTGAATCAAGTAGATGCTGGTGGATTCCAACGGTTCTAGAAAGCCACTGGACAAGCCAACTGAAACCACGTTCCGGTTCCATTGCTTGCGGGCCCGACCGGTCCTGAACGGGATGATTTTGGGATCATCAATGGCTTTGGACTCAAGGTTGCCCAGAAGGATATTCGCCGCCTCATCATCACTGTAGTGATTGCTGCTGTAAACCAGGCCATTGCCATTTCGATGCTGCAAGGGAATACGCCACTGCCAGCCGGCAGAGTGGGCGATGGAACGGGTGTATGGCAGGGTCTGCTCAAATCGTTCTGAAGGCACCGCCATGGCGCGGTCACAGGGAAGCCAGTGACTCCAGTCTTCATAGCCTGTGCCCAGCGTCTTTTGGATCAGCAGCCCCCGAATTCCGGAACAGTCGACGAAGAAATCACCTTCAATGACCTTGCCGTCCTTTAATACGAGGGATTCGACATGACCGCTTTCAGGGTTGACTCTGACCTGCCCGATCATTCCCTCGGTGCGCGTTACGCCGCGCTTCTCACTGTATTTCCTTAGGAACGCACCGTACAGCGAGGCATCGAAGTGGTAGGCATAATGCAGTTCCCACATCGGATTATCAACTTTGAGCTTGGCGAATTTCCCGGCCTCGGCACACAGGTAGTTGAGATCATAGTCCCACAGGTTTGAGGTATGGCCTGCCTGTTGCGCCCGGGTCCAGAAGTGATGGAAGTGACAGAATGCCTGGCCTCTGCCGGGAGCACCAAAGGTGTGATAATAACTTTCACCCTGCTCCCGCCAGTTCTCGAACCGGATGGCCAGTTTGATCGTTGATTTGGTCTCACGCAAAAATTCGGCTTCGTCGATTCCGAGCACGCTATTGACATGCTGAATCGGCGGGATGGTGGCTTCTCCAACACCCACGATGCCGATCTGTTCGGATTCGACGAGTTCGATGTCGACCTGTTCGCCCAGCACCCTTTTCAGCAGCGCCGCCGACATCCAGCCGGCCGTTCCGCCGCCAACCACAATCACCTTTCTGATTTTTTCATTCATAAGACTTTACTGCCAAAAAAAAACCCTGCCAGATACTCTAGCAGGGTTTCTTGTCATCACCCGATCGCGCTACCAGAACTTGTAGATGGCGCTGAACAGGTAGTTACGGCCAAAGCTCTGATACTGCGTCACCTGGCGCGGATCATCGTTGGTCTGGACCGTGTCTTCGTCCGTCAGGTTCTGGCCCTGAAGTGCGATTGACAATCCACCCAGCCAATCTGAACGGCCGTTTGCACCGAAGTCATAACTGATCTGCGCATCAACCAGGGTTGCACCCTGATCGAAAGTCTGTACCAGCGAGAGACTTTCGCCACGAACTTCCGTGGAGTACTTGCTACGCTTGGTCCAGGCTACGCGGGCGTCAAACCCACCTCTTTCGTAATACACGGTGAAAGAGTAGTTCTCGTCCGACAGGCCAGGTACGTTAGTTCCGTCATCCAGGCTGCCGTCGAGGAAGGTCGCGGTAGCGATAACGCCCAGGCCATCCAGCTTGTCCCAGAGGATGCGGAACGGGAAGACCGTCTGCAGTTCCCAACCATTCACGGAACCCTTCAGGCCGTCTTCGCGATAGCTGACCAGCCCGTCAAAAGTAGCAGGAGTGACCGGGTTGCCATTTTCATCATCCACCTGGTGATAGCCGGGGATATAGAACTGGCTGAAGTCTGCAACAAAGGAGCCGGCGCGGTGCCAGTTGGTCAGCTTCTTGTAGAAGTAGGCTGCTGAAAACAGGCCATCCTCCGCGAAATACCAGTCCCAGGCCACGTCAAACTGGTTGGCTTCCAGCGGGCGCAGTTTCGGATTCCCGGCGCTTCCGCTCCAGGCGCTCTGCTGCGGATCAGTTGACGTCACATTGGCCAGGTTGAAGAAGAACGAAACCTGCTGGTTCGAACGCATGTCATCCATACGCGGCCGGCTGACCGTCTTGGACGCCGCCATACGCAGCAAGTGGTTGTTGTTGAAGTCGTAGTTCATGTTCAGGGTCGGAAGCCACTTGTTGTAGTCATCACCATCGTCAACAGGAGTGGCCTGTACGAACAGGTCCGGACCGGTTTGCGAGCCGAAACCCTGGGAGTCCTGGTCTGAGTGGACATACTGCAAACCGACATTACCGTAAAACATGCCACGTCCAAGGTCTGTATCGAAATCCAGTTTGACGAACCCGGTGGTCAGCTTTTCGTTGACCTGGTAGGTATCGCCAAAACGCTTCGTTTCCAGTAACTGGGCATCGGTAGCTATGTAGTAACCGTTGTTGAACATCGCCAGGCTGTCGTAAGCAACGACTCCATCAATGCCAATGAAACCAAGTCCTGCCGTACCTTCCCGGAATTCTTCCGGAATCGGGCCATCGTTAGGCCAGGTAGGTGAAGTCAGGAAGAATCCGCCGTTGTCTTTTGATTTCTTGCGGTCGGAGTAATTGACGCCAAAAGTAAGCTCTTTGGCAAAGTTCATGTCCAGCACGGTGGACGCTTGCAGGCGAAGCGTGGTCAGTTTTTCCTCAAATACCGGCTGGTTCACAAAACCATCCTGAGCCTGTGGCGGACCGATTTTCGAGCCATCAGGCAGCGTGACTTCGGCGAACCGATCAACAGGAGCGAGAGCGCCACCCCAACCCTGCGGGCCCGCCAGGCGGACCAGGTCAAAGTCGGTCAGATCGGGAGCAGGCCCGGCTGAACTTGGACCGAAGATTGCACCGTCGGGTGTCATGACCCAGGAGCGGGTAGTGGCCGGGCCCTGGCTCATCAGGCCGGCACGGCCTACACCGGAATAGCTCTCGACATTGGTGATCGTCTTGTCGACTTTGCTATGCGCGCCATCAAACGCCAGGTTCCAGTTGTCAGACAATTCCCAATCCAGGTTCAGGCCAAACGTTTTCAGCTTGGCTTTTTTACGCTCCGCGTCATTGCGAACGACCGAACGGAAGCCACCGGTGAAATCCACATCGGTTACGAAACCGGGCTCGGCTCCGGTCACCGTGTAACCACCGGATCCCCACTCGGCGAGGCCCTCTTCCAGCCCGCGAAATACCTTGTCTTCCCTGAAGTCGATGTACAAGCCGTCAAAAGTGACTGTGACGTCTTCATTAGGGGCCCACTGGATAACACCGGAAAGCGTGTCGCGCTTCAATTTTGCGGAACGGACAAAAGAATCATGACCGCCGAGAATGACTTCATCACCATTCAGGTTTACACCGTCACCAGCGTTATCGACATTGACGCCGGGATAGCCCCAGGCGCGGAACTGCTCTTCCTGGCTGGGCGAATCCGTCGTCGCTGCTACAAAGGAAATGCCTACGGTTTCATCGGCGAAAACATCAGAAAATGTGAGCGCAAAGCGATAACCATTGTCATCGTAATCCGGGTTGGCGGAATCCTTGCCGTTTTGCTCATAAACGCCACCGAGCACCAGCACCCGCTCGCTTTCCAGCGGACGCATCGTGCGCAGGTCGACGATACCACCGATACCCTGTGTGGTCTGGGTGGCGTCCGGGGTCTTGTAAACGACCATTCCGGTGACGATTTCTGCGGGATACAGGTCATATTCAACACCACGGTTGTCACCCATACCCAGCAGCTCACGACCGTTCATCGTCGTGCCGACGTAGTCTTCCTTGAAACCACGTACGGAAATACCACTGACGCGGCCGTTACGGCGCTCACCGGACACACCGGGTAATCTCGCCAGGGCGTCTGCGATGCTGGGATCAGGAAGTTTACCAATGTCTTCTGCCGAAATAGCTTCAACAATAGAAGTGTTTTCGCGTTTGGTGCCGAGTGCGTCGATCAGGCTGGCGCGGAAACGGCCGGTGACGATGACTTCTTCCATGACCATTTCTTCATCATCCCCACGCTCCTCATCGATCGAGCTCTGGGCAAATGCCATGCCTGGCAGGGCAAGGGCGATTGCAAGCGAAAGTGCGCTGCGGCGAAAAACGGGCGATGGACTAACTGTGCGATTTTGATTTCGAGTGGCCATTAATATGTGCGCTCCAAATTGTCGACTGGCTCTGGTTTTCCCTATGGTTTCCGATTTGTTGTAAGAAACTCAGGGAATTACGTAAGTTGCGGATGCTAACAACGCTTCTTAGAGTAAGCAATGTGTAATGCAGCTCTTGCAACCGGTATCAGCTGTTTTCAGCGATGAATACGTTTGCATAGACATGATCAATGCTATTATTTGCCGGGGAAGCAGGGAGATCTGCAAGCAAACAAATCCGGGGATATTGACCATTGGGTTCGGGCAAAACGACTTCTTTTGATATAGCCCATCGCGCAGGCGTGTCACAGGCCACTGTGTCGCGGGCATTGCGAAATAGCCCGCTGGTCAATCCCGAAACCCGCAAGATGGTTCAGAAGATCGCGCGGGAGATGAACTACCGCGTCGATCGAAGCGCTTCTGGCCTGCGCTCCCAGCAAAGCAAAACCATTGCGCTGCTGCTGTTTGAAGATCCCACCACGGACACTTCCCAGATCAATAGTTTCTTTCTCCCGATGCTCGGCCATATCACCCGGTACGCCGCGACTCTGGGCTATGATGTTTTGATATCCTTTCAGCAACTGAGTGATGACTGGATATCCCAGTACCTGGCCAGCAACCGCGCAGACGGTATCATTCTCCTGGGTTATGGAGACTACCGTCTGATCAGTTCCAAGCTCAATAAACTCCAGGATGAAGGCGCGCACTTCATCATATTTGGTGCAACGACACCGGAGCTCGAAGGTCACGCGGTTGGTGGTCAGAACCAGAAGGGCGGTGAACTGGCAACCGGGCACCTGATCGGACTGGGCCGCTACAAAATCGCTTTTTTCGGTGAGGCGAGCGACGACTGCCCGGAATTCAAGATGCGCTACCAGGGTTTCTGCGACGCTCTGAGCGCCGCCGGACTGCCCGTTCGCGAAGATCTATATATTGAGTCCAAAAACGATGAAACCTCCGGGTTTGAGGCAACAACCAAACTGCTGGAAAGTGGCGTAGAATTCGATGCCATTTTTGCCGCCACCGACCTGATCGCATTCGGCGTGCTGAAGTGCCTTCGAAAATCCGGTGTAAGGGTTCCCAGTGACGTATCGGTTGTTGGCTACGACGATCTTCCGGCTGCTTCTTATTTCAGTCCATCACTCACAACGGTGCGCCAGGATACCCAATTGGCGGCACAGACCCTGGTCGATAACCTGCTTAAGAGGATCAACGGCAATCCGGTTGAATCCTGCCTGCTGCCCATATCTTTGATCGTTCGGGGTTCCTGCGGGGGCCGGAAACCCTGAAAAAGGGCACTGAATTCGTATTCAGCACGCAGTTCCTCACGACCAGGCGCACAGACGATATATAGTGCCCACCATGATGCGAACCTTTCAAAAGTCCAGGAGCAACACGTTTTTCGCCCTCCTTAGTCTGCCATCGACGGCGATGGGGTTTGCACTGTCGATCCAGATCTCAGCGCTCAGCTGGATCCTGACGACACAGTACAAACTGGATATCCACGATGTCGGCCTGGTCTGGGCAGCAGGACCGCTGGCCGGCATCCTGGGACAGGTCATCATTGGCGTGGTCAGTGATCGCGTCTGGTTCTGGAACGGACGCCGCCGTCCTTTCATCCTGATCGGGGGCATGCTGGCGGCATTGATGCTGCTCGCCCTTCCCAACCTCGATATTATTTCCGCCGGTCTCGGAGTTGGAGGAATCCTCGGCGTCGCTATCGCCGTCGCCCTGACCCTCGACCTGGCCATTAACGTCAGTTTCAATCCAACCCGGTCGATCATTGCAGATGTCACCAATGAGGGTGATGAACGCACCAAGGGTTATACCTGGATGCAAAGCATTTCGGGAACTTTTGGTGTGCTCGCCTATGCCATAGGAGCCGTGTTCAATAACTATGTGTTGATCTATGCCGGCGCCATAATCGTGCTGCTGTTCTCAGTCCTGCCTCCGTTGTTCATTACCGAGCCGCGCGAACTCGAACCGGAAGCTCCAGCCGACGCAACGGCTGGCGTTGACCACCCCGGCCGGGAAGATTCATTCCTTCGAATGCTGGTGGCGATCCGTCCACTTTGGGGGTTCCTGGTGTATGACGTCTACGCCATGGGCCGGCGCATGGCCGGTCTTGAACCTGACAACTATTACGCTGAAATCGCCTGTGCGGTGGTTACCATTCTGCTGGTTGTCCAGGCCTTGTTGGAAAAAGACCAGGGCAAGCCCGGAGGCCTGGCTTCTTTTCGCAAAGTGATCGCCGCACATTCCTTCAGCTGGATAGGTATCCAGACCACTTTCGTGTTCCTGTTTGCATTCCTTCAACAGCAAATGCCACAAATGTCCGACCTGGAAATGGGCCGTGTCGGTTCAATGAGTTTCCTGGTGCTCAACGCGGTTGGCGCCCTGTTACCGGCCCTTGTCCTGATGCCGCTGGCTCATCGTATCGGCCGGATAAAGACGCACGTTATATGCCTGGCTTTCATGACGGCGGGCTACCTTGGTCTGTACTGGCACGGCACTACGCCAATGCAACTGTACCTTCTGATGGCTGTGCTCGGGATCGGCTGGGCCGCCATGGTCAGCCTGCCTTTTGCGATCGTTTCACAGAAGGTCAGCCAGGCTCGAATGGGACTGTACATGGGCTTGTTCAACCTGTCCGTGGTGTTGCCACAGCTGGTGGTCAGCCTGGGCGTTGCGCTGATGATCAGCCGGGCGCCGGACAAAAACATCATCTTCGCCATTTCGGCAGCCAGCCTGGCCCTGTCCACGATCGCCTGGAGCTTCGTCCCCGAAGATCGCTAGGCAGTCATTCCCTGCCCCCTCTGCCGGTGGTAAAGTGCCTTTGATGCAAACCCTTCTCGCGCTGGTCTACGTTGGCCTTGGCAGCATGCTCGGTGGCCTGAGCCGCTATGGCATGTCCCTGGCCACCCAGAATATGTCAGCCTTCAGCCTGCCTTATGGGACCCTGGTGTCCAACCTGGCCGGCTGCCTGGTCATTGGCGTGATCGCCGGCTTCAGCGGCAAGAGCGAACTGATGTCCACCGAGATGCGCCTGTTGCTGGCCACCGGTTTCTGCGGTGGATTCACGACCATGTCCTCTTTTATTTATGAACTGGGGCAGTTCGTTCAGGACAAGGAATACTTTTTTGCATCGTCTTATTTTGTCGCCACGCTGGCCGGGGCCGGAATCGCCTTCGCGCTGGGCCTGCTGGTGGTCGAATTGATCATGAGGTAACCCATGGAAATTGCCGGACAAGCCGTACTGCTGAGAGTATTCATTGGCGAAAGTGACAAAGTCGGACACTTGCCGCTGCATGAGGCCATCGTCAAGCAGGCCCGTGAAGCCGGACTGGCCGGCGCCACCGTTCTAAAAGGCGTGCTGGGCTACGGCGCTACCGATCACATCCGCACAACCAAGATTCTCGACCTGTCGGCAGATCTGTCGATGGTGGTCGAAATCGTCGACAACGAAGCCAAAATCGAGGCATTCCAGCCCACCTTGTCTGGCCTGATCGAGCAGGCCAATTCCGGCGGGCTGGTCACGCTGGAAAATATCCGGGTCATTCATTACATGCCGGAACGCTCGCCCTAGCCAGCTGGGAAACCGATCAACCCGGAAGTTCTGATACCTACCAGATTCCGCCGAGGGCAACCGTTATCGACTCACCGTTGACCCCGCTGGATTCTTCGCAGGCCAGGAAAGCGATCACTTCGGCAACTTCTTGCGGTGTAACCACCCGTCCGGCCGGATAGATCGCTGCCCGCTCGCTCCACACTTCCTCGGCCGTCATGCCACGCTCTTTCGCCTCAGCAATGGCGGAATTCTCGGCCATCTCGGTGCGCACCCAACCCGGCAGAACGGCATTGGAAGTGATCCCGTGGGCGCCGCCGTCCTGTGCCACCGAGCGCATCAGCCCCAGCAACCCGGCCTTGGAACTGTTGTAGGCAGAACCCGCAAGTTCAGCCACCTGCGCGGCCGTTGAACTGGTGTAAACAACGCGCCCGTAACCCTGTTCGACCATTCCGGCGGTAATCAGCCTGGAAAGATGGAACGGCCCATCGAGGTTAACTCGGATGGTCTGTTCCCACAGCGCCGGATCCTGCTCCCAGATCACCCGCTCATGGGCTGAACCGATCCCGTGGTTGCAGACGAAGATCTCTACCCGGCCCAGCCTTTTGCTGGTTTGTTCGACCGCGTGGGAACACCCCTGGGCAGTTCCCAGGTCAGCCACCGTATAGTCGAGCCCCAGGCCGGACAGTTCCTCCTCGTTACGGGCCACCGCCATTACGCGAGCACCCCTTGCAGCCAGCAATTCAGCAGCCACCCGGCCAATGCCCCGACCGGCTCCGGTGACCAGTGCAACTCTTCCTTCAACTCCCGCCATCTCTTACTCCCTGATATTTAAATGAATGGCTCAATAACCGCGTTTGAAATCAATCGGGTATTCAAGCGCTTCGCCGGCGCAGTAACGGCGATAATTTTTCCTGAAAATGGCAGCAATGTCCCGTGGCCAGCTACGCGCGGCCACATGCCCGGTCACAATCAGACCAGGTGCGCTCCACAATGTACTTTCCGCTGGCAAGGGTTCGCTGCAAAAGACATCCAGCACGGCCCCGGCAA
>Ga0316189_10007402_pt1 | contig 10386 bp, 4 predicted proteins | sample LowCovwburrow_MG_FD_204930 | JGI IMG/M metagenome (GOLD analysis project Ga0316189, IMG submission 204930) | Coastal sediment microbial communities from Maine, United States - Lowes Cove worm burrow | ecosystem: Environmental > Aquatic > Marine > Coastal > Sediment | place: USA: Maine... | reverse complement strand
TGGCAGCTGAGGGCCAATCGCGCCTTGAGTCCGGTGCGGCTGCGCTGGACGTCGTCGAGTATGCGGTTGCCAAACTGGAAGCCAGCGGCATGTACGTGGCGGGTAAAGGCTCGGCACCAAATACCGCAGGCTATGTCGAGCTCGACGCGTCGATTATGGATGGTGCCACGCGGGAAGCTGGTGCCGTTGCCGCGATTGTCGGTGTCGTCAATCCGATCAGCGTCGCGCGTCGCATCATGCAGGAAACCCCGCACGTAATGCTGGCCGGAAAAGGTGCGCTGGCATTCGCACGCAGTCAGGATATGGAAGAGGTCGGTGACGCCGAGAATTACTATGTTCTTCCGATCGGCGTGTACGAAGACGAAATCTACGAACAAAAGCACGGCACTGTCGGTGCCGTTGCGCTCGACCTGTCTGGCGGACTCGCTGCGGCAACGTCAACAGGTGGCACCTTTGGCAAGCTCGAAGGGCGCGTTGGCGATTCGCCATTGATCGGGCCGGGCACCTGGGCAGACGACGATGTCGCAATCTCATTCACCGGTACGGGCGAGCACATCATTCGTTCAGGCGGAGCTATCTCGATAGCGCACAAGGTTGCAGCGGGAATGTCGGTCGATCAGGCAATCCAGGACGTCCTCGACGAGATCAAACGGCTGGGTGGCGATGCCGGCGTAATTGTGATTACCAAAGATGGTGCAATCGCAATGCCCTACAACTCCGATGGTATGAAGCGCGCATCAGTGAGTTCGACGTCGCCGCTTATGGCTACGACGTTTTCCTGAGGACGACTACGTCTCGGATACGAGATGATTGAGCGAAAAGCGTTCGCGACTTTCCAGAGCTTGTTGCCTGACTGCCTCGACCTGTTCAGCCTCGTTAGTAGCGATTAACTTGTTCAGGATGCGCGAGAAGTGGGCGTGCATTGTTGTTCGTGCAGTGGCCGTGTCACGACGCTTGAGCGCGTCGAAAATTGCCTGGTGCTCCTGAAACGGATGTGTCGATTCGTTTGGGGCCGACCGGGGTTTCGAGAACGCAAACGCCAGATCCGGTTTTGACCCACACGCGACTCAGTGCTTCAAGAGCAATGATCGCTTCGCGAATGGTAGGGCGGCTCACGGAGAATCGTTAGGCAAGTTCGCGTTCCGGAGGCAGCCTGCCCCCGGCGGGATAATCGCCCGAATCGATAAGCTGCAACATCTTCTCGACGATGCTTCTGTACAGACGCTGGTCATTGGCCATTCGATGGCTCCGTTATCGGGTTCGAGGGCAGTCTAACACAAAAAATAGAAATTGGTCATAGAGGTTCGCTGCCAACCTGTCTTGTACCGAAAACAAGGGCGATAGCCTATACCTATAAGGTTTTCTGCCCGAATCAGTGTATCCGGGCGAACGGTCCGAAGGGCGCCGATTAGCCCTTATCGAGAATTGGTCAGACCAGTTTTGCGGCTGCATTTTCCTCAAGTGGTAATAATACCGTATTGACCAAACGATCGTCATATGGTTATAGTTCCTGCGAGCTAAACCACAACATCACCGGGGGAATACCGATGAGAACGTCCGAACACGTCGCCACGAGCGGCCGCCACTCCTATGCGGTTAAGGTCTTTTTATGTGCTGTGCTATTTACGACGCTCGTCGGCTGCGGCAGCGATAGGGAAGGCGCAACTCTGGTGCAGGGCTCTAACGGGGTCGCGAGCCTAAGCGGTGAAGCCGTTGTAGGCGAAACCCTCTCGGCATCGATATCGGATTCAGACGGCGTTCAGTCTGGCAGTGAGAGCTATCAGTGGTTCTCAGATGGTGAACTGATTTCAGGGGCGACTTCCTCTTCCTACACGCTAAGCGCAGACGAAGGTGGTGAATCTGTTACTGCTGTTATTCGATATACCGATGGTTCCGGTCTTCGCGAGACGGTCGAATCCGCACCTATTGATATTCAAGCCGCTTTTGCCCTTGGAGCGCTCTATGTTCATGGTTTAGTAGACGGGGCCGTTTGTGAAATCTCTGCTGTCGATGCTAGCGGTGTCGCAGCGAGCACTCCGTTGGCTTCTGGCACAACCAGCAGTGGTTTAGCGAGCTTCGGTGAGCTGGTTCCCTTTGATGGAACAGCGTTAATTTCCTGTAGTGGCGGAACCTATGTCGATGAGGCGACTGGTCTCGTACTCGATGCGCCTGCCACCCGAGCGGTCGTTAATGTTGACAGTGACACTATTTTTACCGTCTCGCCATTAACAGAAATCGCTACCCAGCTTGCTGAAGCGGCGGGTGATTTGAACACAGCAGTCTCTACTTATAACGCCGCTGTTAGTATTAATTTTGGCGTTTCTGTTTCTGGTGACATTACCGAAATCGAGCCAACGAATTTGGCGACGACGGCCGCTAGCAATGATGATGCAGGAAGATATGCGACAGCGCTGGCCTTAATTTCTCAATTGGATGCCAACGACCCTGGCGCTTCATCGGCGGACATAATTAACAATCTCAGCGCCGATCTGGCTGATGGTACGTTTTCTCAGTCCACGCTGGATGACTTTAACGCGGCGGTCGTAGATTTGGGCACTTCTCCGGTGGCTGGCAACCTCGATAACGAAGCTCTGCTCGACGTGCAGAGCGCAATCAACAACGAGCCGGTACCAGCCGTTTTTGACGGTCTGAGCGCTACGATTCCTAATGACCAAGTAACGGCTCTTGCAGGTAACGTCACCGTTACCGATGTGAACTTTGGTGAAGACAGGGTCGTTGCGCAGACAGATGTTCAAACCACTTATGGGACATTCAGCATCGTCGAGAGCGGCGCCTGGACCTATACGCTGGACACGACCGATCCAACGGTGGCCGGCCTGGAAGTTGGCGAATCTGTCAACGACACCATTGCGCTTTCCTCCGTCGACGGCACGGCGGCTGACTTGGTCATCCGTATTACAGCGCTTACACAAGTCGCTGAAATCACCAACACCATTAACGGCGACACGGGTGAGTTAAGGTACAACCTGGACCCTCATTTGCTGCAGGGAAAACTCTCATTTTCATTCCTGAAAACTGAAGCCCTTGCGGACGATGGCAATCAAAAAGACGCGTACATTACGCTGTATGGCTCTTCTGGCAGCTCTTCGGAATCACTGGTTGATCTGCGCATACAAGGGCAAGCTACCGAAGATGATGGAAGCATCAGGGAGCCAAGGTTCCTGGTGCGCAACACGGACAACGCGGCCTACCCTGGCGGAATCATCGAAGCGCCGTTCACACCCAATGAATGGTACGACATTGAAATCATGTGGGATATGTCGCAAGCCAATCAGATCACTATCATCATAAATGGCGAAGTGTTGGGTGGTGGGCCATTCTCCACTGCAGCGGTTGTAGACAGCGATTTCGTAGATCTGGATCAATGGTTCAGTGAAGGCGTTGAACGTGTTCAGTGGCGCTTTGGCGACAACGGTACAGTCATTCCTTTCGGCTCTTACTTTGTCGACAACGTTGCAATCTATTCCGACACGGCCGGGACAACTCTGCAATTCGCGGACGATTTCGAGGGTTACTTCGTTGGGGATCCGTTAGCTGGCGTCCTGATCTATTCCGATTCAGTCGACGCGGTAGTTGAAGTTTATGACGCCGGCGCAGGCGGAGGATCTACGCCGGCTGCGTTCTTCAACTTGGTGGGCGCCATCAATAGCGACAGCGTCGACGTGTTAATGGATACGGTGACCGTCATTGATCCAGACCCGGGCGAAGATATGCTTGTCGAGCAAACGGCGACAGCTACCCTGTATGGAACGTTCTCGATCCTGCCTTCCGGCGCATGGGAATACACGCTCGACACAACGAACCCGACAATCGCGGCGATGGTCCAGGGCGACCGGGAAACGGACACAATACAGATTTCGTCCGTTGACGGAACCACGGCTGACCTGGTGATTACTATCAATGGCGTCGGCGGTGCTGCTCCATCTGGCGAAAACAACGTAGCCGTCATTATTGATACGGATGCCGGTGATACAGGTGAGTTGAGATATGCGCTGGACGCCGATGGCCCGCTTGCGGCAGGGCGAGTGGAGCTAAAGATCAAGAGATTGGACGATACCCTTGGGGATGGTGATGCCTTCATCACCTTGTTCAACTCGAATACCAATAACGACGGGGCTATTCTCGATTTCCGTATCCGGGATGACAGCTTTGGTGTGAGAAGCCCTGGCACTATCGATACGTCTACGCTTCCTCATACATTGGATGCCTTTATGGATGTGCGTATTACCTGGGAATACCCGGGTGGTGACCCAGCAACAACGCTTCCAGAAGTGACGATCTCAGTGGATGGTGTCAGTCTCGCTCCATTTACAACGGACAACAACGCCTATGGCGGTGTGACACACGTTGCCGTCCGCTTCGGTGACAATGGTGGCGTGCGTGAAGACACAGGGAAAGTGAGTGTTGATGACTTGGCAATTTACTCCGATACAGCGGGCTTTACTGAAGTGTTCTCTGATGACTTCGAGTCTTACCTGGACGGCGATTCGCTTGACACGGACAACGCCGCTTCGCCGTATCACTCAAATACATCTGAAGCCACAGTGGAGACTATCGCCGGTGCGGGCGGTCCTGGCACTCCTGGTAATCAGCTTGCCGAAATCATTGACACCGACCCCGGTGATACGGGTGAGTTGAGATATGCGCTGGATGCCGCTGGCCCACTTGCGGCAGGTCGCCTGGAAGTTGCGGTGAAAAGACTGGACGATACGCTGGGAGATGGCGATGCCTTCATCACCTTGTTTAACTCAGCTACCAATAATGATGGCGCCATTCTTGATTTCCGTATCCGGGATGACAGTTTTGGTGTGAGAAGTCCGGGCACGATCGATACGTCTGCGCTTCCGCATACGCTGGATGCCTTCATGGATGTGCTGATTACCTGGGAGTACCCGGGTGGTGACACGACGCTGCTTCCAGAGGTCACGATCTCAGTGGATGGTGTCGCCCTTGCTCCATATACAACGGACAACAATGCCTTCGATGGTGTGACACACGTTGCATTCCGGTTTGGTGACAATGGTGGCGTGCGCGAAGCGACGGGCATATTCAGCGTTGATGAACTTGCGATTTACTCCGATACCGATGGAATGACTGAAGTGTTCTCTGACGACTTCGAGTCTTACCTGGTCGGAGATTCGCTTGATACCGACAATGCCGCTTCGCCGTATCACTCAAACACGTCGGAGGCGACAGTTGGAGCTGAAGAAGGTGGTACAGGCGGTCCTGGCACACCTGGCAATCAGCTTGCTGAAATCATTGATACCGACCCTGGTGATACGGGTGAGTTGAGATATGCGCTGGATGCCGATGGTCCGCTTACGGCAGGTCGCCTGGAAGTTGCGGTGAAAAGACTGGACGATACGCTGGGAGATGGCGATGCCTTCATCACCTTGTTTAACTCGAATACCAATAACGATGGCGCCATTCTTGATTTCCGTATCCGGGATGACAGTTTTGGTGTGAGAAGTCCGGGCACGATCGATACCTCTGCGCTCCCACATGTGCTGGATAGCTTCATGGATGTGATTGTTACCTGGGAGTACCCGGGTGGTGACCCGGCAACAACGCTTCCAGAGGTCACAATAACGGTGGATGGTGTCAGTCTTGCTCCATACACAACAGACAACAACGCCTTCGATGGTGTGACACACGTTGCATTCCGATTCGGTGACAATGGTGGTGTGCGTGAAGCGACGGGCATATTCAGTGTAGATGAAATAGCGATTTACTCCGATACGGCGGGTACTACAGAGGTATTTGCTGATGACTTCGAGTCCTATCTGGATGGCGATTCGCTTGACACGGACAACGCTGCTTCGCCTTATCATTCAAATACATCCGAGGCGACAGTGGGAGTGGAGAATTAAGATGCTGCATAAAAAACTTAGCGCGGTATTAGTCGCAAGCCTGGCCTTCTTTGCATGTGCAGTCGTTTCTGCTCAGGAGGCCGATCAATCCGATAATTCGACCGATGAGATTGAGGAGGTCGTAGTTTTCGGGACCAGGGCGACTGTGCAGAGCTCGATTGATATCAAACGTAACTCCACACAGATCGTTGATGGACTGTCCGCCGAAGAAATCGGCGATATTCCAGCGCTATCGATAGGTGCTGCTCTCGAAACAATTACCGGCGCCACTTCACACCGCGAAAATGGAGGCGCAACAGAACTTTCTGTCAGGGGCTTAGGGCCATTCTTGGGAACGACTGTGATTAATGGCCGAGAAGCTACGAATGGTGGTGGTAACCGTGCGGTGAACTTCAGCATTTTCCCTTCTGAGATGTTCAACAAGATTGCGATTCACAAAACACAATCAGCTGAATATATCGAGGGGGCCGTCAGTGGCCAGGTGCACCTGGACACCAAGAAACCATTGGACTATGGAAAGCGCTTATTGCAGGCAAATGTAAAGCTTGCGCATAGCCCCGATGAGACAAACATTGAAGGTGGCCAGGATTTTGGGTCGCGTGCCACGTTTGCGTACATCGATCAGTTTGATTTTGACAGTGGCGCCCGTCTGGGCGTTTCTGTTGGTATACAGGCAAGGGATGAAACGAACCCGGAGCAGGAGTACCAAACAACGTCGGGTGGCGGTCGCCTGGAAGCCTGCGAGTTGGCTTCATTTGATTCCAACGCGTTGCCAACTGATACTGTCGGTCGCTGTCATGATGGCTCGGCAGACGTCAGTAACGACGCGATTCAAGGCTTGATTGACGCTAACCCAAACTACAACTCTGTCGCCGATATTCCTTTTGCCTACATACCGCGCGACCATCGTTATCGTCAAAACACGACGGATGATGAGCGCAAGGCCTTCTTCGGCAGCATGCAATTCCAGCCCAATGATCTCCTGGATATCACCCTGGATTATCAATATTCAGAACGTGATCAACGGGAACTTCGCAAGGATCTGCAATGGGGCAGCACGCAGGAAGACCTGTCCGCGCTGATCTCTGATCCGACGACGGGTATTGCTTATTCCTCAGTCTCTGAAACGACGATTCATTCGTACACGACTGATTTTCAGCGACTTGAAGAATATGAAGGATTCGGAATCAATATTGATTACAGCCTGACCGATAGTCTGAGTTTGAGCCTTGATTACGCCAATTCTGAAACGGTTCGAACCGAGACAGATGTAGAGCTCCGGCTCGGGGCGACTGACACCAATCTCGTCGGCGGTAACGCTGATGATTTCACCGTTCAACTGGATACAAACCGAGGGGGCTCAGCAGGCCTTGCAATTGCCACTATTCTTGACGATGGTGGCAACGGTTTCGAAGTTACTGACCCAAGCTACTACAATGCAAGGAACCGCGGTCGAATTCGAGCACGCGAGATTACTCGTGAAAATACGCTGGATGCGTTGCGCGCAGATCTCACCTGGGCGCGAGATGGGGCATTGCACACCGTTAAAACGGGTATTCGATACTCCACTCTGGAGTATTTGACCCAGGGCGGTTTGAGAAACGCTCCTGGTGAAAGCCTGTTTGAGGACGAAGACCTTCAAGCGCCCAATGGCGGTGCAGACAACGATGTGACGGATGCCATACTGGCAAACGTGCTGGCCTGTGCCGATCGCAGCTTCCCGGAATCAAATTTCCTGTCGAATGTCAGGAACGGGGAACTCATAACCAACGCCAACAGCGGTACGGCGGTAAGCTCATTTGCAACCTTTGACTACAAATGTGCTGCCAACGCCTGGTTGGTCAACTATGGTGGTTTGTCCGGAATTCAGCTCCAGGATGGAATTACTTCCGGAACCAACGATGTCACAGAAGACACGCTGTCGTTTTATGCTCAAGTGGACTTTGATACAGAGTTTGCCGGCCTTCCGGTCAGAGGCAATTTTGGTGTTCGTTTCGTCGATACCAATATCACGTCTGTCGGCTACCGAGGACCAATCACCGTCGAAGAGATCGACGGCGTAGGGTTTGTTGTGACAGAAGGTGACCCTGGTGTAGAAGGTTATGAAGCCGACACACAGAAGAACGACTATCAAGAGGTTCTCCCCAGCTTAACGGTCATTCTCGATCTGAATGATGATTTGGTCCTGCGAAGCGGGATCTTCAGAGGTATGTCTCGCCCGGATCCCGACGCTTTTGGTAATGGCCGTGATATCCAGGAAAACGATGTAACGAACGCATACTCTTCGCTGGAACAGGCGGTCAATGGGATCAGTGCGACAGGCAACCCCTACCTCGAACCAATTTTATCGACGAACGTCGATCTCGGTCTGGAGTGGTATGCAAACGAGGACACCATGGTTGCGGGTGTAATCTATTGGAAGGAGTTCAATGGTGGGTTTGAGACCGTTGCCCAACCCGAAACTTTCAATCTTGATGGCAACCTTGTCGAGGGCTTGGTTCAAACCACACAGATAAGCGATGACGAGAGCACGATCAAGGGCTTCGAGCTCACGTTGACACACTCGTTTAGTTACTTGCCCGGGTTCTTGAGTGGGTTCGGCGGAAAGTTCAGCTACAACTATGCTGATTCTGACTTCGAGTTTGAAGACCAGCATGGTGGTGATGGTGTGAGCGTAACAGTTGATCAAGAAACAGGTGCGGTCACTGAGACGCCGTTAATTGGCATTCTCCCACCCGCCAACATTTTTGGTTTGTCCAAGCACGTGACTTCGACGCAACTGTACTGGGGCAACGCGAAATGGAACGTCGAGGCGTTCTACAAGACGCGATCTCAATACTTTCAGCAGTTCACGCGAGACACTCAAGGCCGGATTCGCTACACAGATGGCAATGAAAGGCTGGACCTGAAGGTGCGTTACAGGATGTTCGACAATGTTGACGTGACTCTGGAAGCCAAGAACATTCTGGATGAACCACGTATCGACCACCGTGCGATTGATGGCAATGCTTATCAGGCTCTCTCCTATGGGTCACGCCTATTCCTCGGTGTAAGGGTCAAATTCTAGATAACGGATTCTCATGTACTGCCCTGAGTTGATGGGTAAGGTACCGAGCAGTGTCTGCTGTTCGGTACCTTTGGTTTAGGGGGTTTTTTCTATGCGATTTCTGGCGGCCAGTCTGGTGTTAGCTTTGCTGACCTCATCGGTAACTTACGCGGAGAATCCCGCTGATAAGTTTGACTTGAGATTCTGGAAACTCACGCTACCGTTGGACGATAACAGCGACGGCAAAGTCGACGAAATCAAGGTCGGCTCGATGCACGAGTATTCTCATCCGGATTTTTTCTACCTTGATCAGGATGGGTACCTCGTATTCACCGCGCCCAACAAAGCGAAAACGACGGCGAGCTCCACCAACACCCGAAGTGAATTGCGCCAGATGTTTCGTGGCAAAAACACCAGGATTGGTACGCACGACCCCAAGAATAATTTCGCGCTGAAGGCACATCGCGCGGCCAGGTCATTTGCCGACATTGGTGGCCAGTTGGAGGCCACGCTGAAAGTGCTGCATGTCGCCAAAAACGCCAAACACGTGAACAAGAAACCGGCGTACTCGGTCGTTGTGGGGCAAATTCATGCGGATAAGGATCAAGATGTAATTAGTAAAGGCCAGGGTTTTGGTTGGGGCAACGAGCCCATCAAGATCTACTATAAAAAATGGCCTGACCATGAGACCGGTTCGGTGTTCTGGACGTATGAAAGAAACCTGGAGACAAGCAACCCGGACAGGACAGATCTCGCCTACCCTGTCTGGGGCAACACCTGGGAAAACCCTGAAGACCCGGGTGAAAAGGGTATAGCGCTCGGTCAGTTGTTCAACTACAACATCAACGTCCACGGCAACATCATGTACCTCACATTCAGAACGGCCGATCCGTCGCAGACAGTCAAGTATCAGATCGACCTGTCAAATAATGTCGATGCCTACGGAAATGTCGATGAGAAAGATAACCCGAAGGGCTACTCGGGCGATGCCATGTACTTTAAAGTGGGCGCATACAACCAGTGCAGCACGAGGGATGACGCTGCAATGTGGTACGCCGCCTGCGCAGGCACCGGAGACTGGGCAACGGACAAGGCGAATGGCGATTACGCCTCTGTGGCTTTCCGTCGCATACAACTGACCGGGTCTGTCGACCCTGCGAGATAGCCCGAGGGCAAATAGTCATGATAGGCAGCGCAGAGTGATGAACTATCGAGCCAGTTTGGTCGCCAGCCTGCTTGCTGTCACAGGATGTGGAGGCGGTGGGTCATCAGGTGCTGGTGGCAATCCTCCAACTCCACCCGTCCCTCCCGTTCCGCCAATATCGTGCACCGGCAATAACCTCATCAACGTGATTGCTGCTACGGACAACGGCCTGAGCGGTGCAGGAAACGGGCCGGACATGGCTATTGATGACATCCTTGATCCTGCGTCGCGCTGGGAATCCCCAG
>Ga0316189_10007401_pt1 | contig 10387 bp, 11 predicted proteins | sample LowCovwburrow_MG_FD_204930 | JGI IMG/M metagenome (GOLD analysis project Ga0316189, IMG submission 204930) | Coastal sediment microbial communities from Maine, United States - Lowes Cove worm burrow | ecosystem: Environmental > Aquatic > Marine > Coastal > Sediment | place: USA: Maine... | reverse complement strand
GAGAAAACTATTTGTTTCCCTGACCAGGATGTCATACCACAAAGTACACGAAGGTCACGAAGGCTTGCAAAGATAAAGAAGGATTCCGATGTTTATGCGCTGCGCGATCCGTTAACAATGTATAATCTTCTGCCGACCCGGGTTAAGATGGTACGAGTACGATTATTATGGACAAATTATGCTTTCTGCACCCGATGTCCCTTTTAGTTTTTTGGCTGATACCTTGTTGTACCCGATTGATACGTACAGACTGAACATAACTACTGAAACATCAAAGTAAAATATATGGATGATTACGAGAAATACGAAGATGATTGCAAGACGATAAGAGAAGCCAATAAAGTCTTATTAAGTGATTTTGAGGAGTGGTTGAAATCTTCTGGCCTATCGAAAAAAACGATCGATAGCCATCTTTCTAATATTGATTTCTACGTAAATGAATATCTGCTTTACGAAGATGCAGCCGAGGCAAAAGATGGTATTGGTGCTATAGGCATGTTTCTTGGGTATTGGTTCATAAAAAAGGCAATGTGGGCAAGCCAATCAAGCATCAAAGGTAATGCAACTAGCCTCAATAAGTTTTACGCTTTCATGTATGAGAAGGGTTTAATAGATAAAGAAGACTTGGTAGATTTAAAAGATACGATAAAAGAAGGTATGCCTGAATGGTTGGCTACCCTCGAGCGCTACGATGACCCATCAGTTGAAGATGTTTGGTAATGTAGAACAATAAGCACCTAACAAGGCGCTCGTTCGGACGTTCACTACGCTGCGCTTCGTTCATGCCGCACAGCTTGGTCGTTCGGCTCCATAGATGCATCTTGTAAATTGCATAAATATAAGTACAATGTACTTATGAAAGAGCTTGAGTTCAAGTGGGATAAAAGAAAAGAAACGGCGAACGTAAAAAAGCACGGGGTTTCCTTCAACGAAGCGCGAACTGCCTTTTACGATGAAAGTGCTATTCAATTTTACGATCCCGACCATTCAGATGAGGAAGACCGTTTTGTCTTGCTTGGACTTAGCTTGAAACCACAGGTTCTCGTTGTTTGTCATTGTTTTCGAGAAAGCGAAACTGTAGTTCGAATTATCTCGGCAAGGAAAGCAGACAGAGACGAGGAGCGGGCATATTGGGAGCGGAGAAAATGAGAGAGCATTACGATTTTTCTAAAATGAAAGGTCGAAAGAATCCTTTCATTAAGTATTTAAAGCAGCCAATAACAATGCGGCTGGATCGAGATACTGTGGCCTATTTTAAAGATATGGCAGAAGAGTCAGGCATTCCTTATCAAACCCTGATCAATTTGTATCTTCGGGATTGCGCGGCAAATCAGCGCAAGCTAAAGATGAAGTGGGCTGCTAAATAAAGCCGAACAAGTCACTCCTGCCGACCGCCTATGTCGCTGACGCTCCTCCGGCGTCGGTTTAGGAAAAACGTTAGAGTGAAGTGGTCTAATTGAAGAAACACAATCAACCATCGAGGTTATTGCAGGCAATTAGCGCTAACAAGGCGCTCGAGTTCGTTTCGGGGCCTTCGGCCCCTCCACCGGACGCAAAACAGCGGGCTTGCTTCACAATTATAAGCCCGCTTTTTTGCGTTGCTCGCATCTATTAACAACGATGTGCTTTCGAAAGATTCAAGTTCTGGCGCTGTTGGGTTTGCTCGGCGTTTCTGTCCTGCTGGGCGGCTGTGATCGACAATCAGACACCGATCTGGTGGTTCTGCAGGTCTGGGCGCATGCCGGTCAGGAAGCGGAAAGGCAGGTTCTGCAGGCGCAGCTTGAGCGTTACAATCAACAATCCGATAACGCACAGCTGAAGCTCACCTTCATCCCCGAGCGTGATTATAACGCGCAAGTCCAGGCCGCGGCATTGGCGGGTGATTTGCCGGATGTGCTGGAGTTCGACGGGCCCTATCTTTATAACTACATCTGGCAGCGGCATCTCATCCCTCTGGAAGATGTGTTGCCGCGTTCTTTGCTGGATGACCTGTTACCGTCTATCGTGGCACAGGGCAGCTACGGACAACATCTCTACAGTGTCGGAGTGTACGATTCCGGGCTGGGGCTGTATGCGCGAAAAGGTGCGCTGCAAAAGATCGGGGCGCGCATACCGGCATCTGCCGCGGATGCCTGGTCGATTGACGAGTTCAATGAGATTCTCGGACAACTGGCTGCGATGGATGATGATCAAAGCGTGCTGGACCTCAAGCTGAACTATTCCGGTGAATGGTATAGCTATGGATTTTCCCCTTTACTGCAGTCTGCGGGTGCGGACTTGATCGACCGGCGAAGTTACCAGGCCAGTGAGGGCACAATCAACAGCCCGGCGGCCGTTTCTGCCATGCAACAGTTACAAAGCTGGGTTCGGCGGGGTTATGTCGATGCCAATCTGGATGATGCCGCTTTTACCAGTGGGCGGGTAGCGCTGTCCTGGGTTGGACACTGGGAATATGAACGTTATCGAAAGGTACATAAAGAAGACCTGCTCGTATTGCCGCTGCCGGATTTTGGTCAAGGCAGCCGCACAGGCCAGGGTTCCTGGAACTGGGGTATTTCGCGTCACAGCCGGTATCCCCGGGCGGCGGCGCAATTCATCGAATTTTTGATGCAGACCGATGAAGTACTCGCCATGTGTGATGCCAATGGGGCTGTGCCCGGGACGAAAAGTGCTGTGCAGCAGTCGACACTCTATAGCAGGCAAGGGCCATTGGCTTTGTTTGCCGGGCAGCTGATGCAAGGCGTTTCGGTACCGCGGCCGAAAACTCCGGCTTATCCCGTGATTACAACGGAGTTTCAAAATGCCTTTCAACAGATACGCAATGGTGGTGACGCGAAACAGGCGCTGGATGTTGCGGCGCAGAAAATAGATCAGGACATTCGCGATAATCAAGGCTATCCGTTCTTGCAGCAATGACGTCTGCCGGCCATCAAACGGTTAATCGGGACGCTCGGCTGGCCTGGTTGTTCGCCTCGCCGGCCTTGCTGGGTTTGTCGTGCTTTGTATTGCTGCCTTTCGTTTTGTCGGTCATCCTCTCCTTTACCAATCTTCGACTCGGTTCACCCTTGTCGATGGAGTTTATGGGCTTTAGCCAGTATCAGCGTATTTTCAGTGATCAGGCGTTTCTAGCGGCATTACGCAATAATTCGCTATTCGCATTAATCGTGGTGCCGCTGCAGACCGCTCTGGCACTGCTGTTGGCGCTGCTGGTCAACCAGCCCTTGCGCGGCATGGTTATTTTCCGCAGCTTGTTTTTTATGCCGGTGGTGTTTCCGCTCTCTCTGGTGGCCGTGGTGTGGATTATTGTCTTTGCGCCCGGCCCGCAAGGCCTGTTAAACCAGGTGCTGGAAACAATCACACTGGGCGCCTGGCAGGCGCGGGATTTCTTGCACGATCCTGTCTGGGCGTTACCCGCGATAAGCCTGACCTCCATCTGGCAGGGCGTGGGCTTTCAGATGGTGATTTTGTTAGCTGCTTTGCAGGGCATAGCGCATGAGCTGTATGAGGCGGCGAGGGTGGATGGCGCTAACCGATGGCAGCAGTTTGTCTGCATCACCTTGCCTCAGCTGCGTAATGCCATCATCTTTGTTGTTCTGGTGACCACTATTCTGGCGTTCCGTTTGTTCGATCAGGTGCAGATCATGACGCAGGGCGGTCCGAACTATGCCACAACCACCGTCATGTATGAGGCGGTGAACAGCGCCTTCGGCAGTCAGCAGGTGGCCCGGGCCGCTGCCATGACCGTGGTGTTTTTCACTATCGTACTGCTGATCACGCTGTTGCAGCGGGCTGTGGCCAGACATGAAAGGGTGATTGAATGATCGGCAGACTCCGTGTCGGAACGCTGTCAGTCTATCTGTTGCTTGCGGCGTTTGCATTGGCGTTTCTCGTTCCGGTGGCTATGATGTTGTTCGGCAGTTTCAAGCCGGATGACCAGGTGTTGGTGCAAGCCGCTCGTTTAGGCAGCTTGCTTCCCACTGAGTTCAGCTGGTTCAACTATCGGGATGTATTTGCACGGGTGCCATTTACACGTTATCTGTTTAATTCGGCATTCATTAGCGCATGTATCGTGGCAGGCGGTCTGCTGGTTAATTCGCTGGCCGCCTATGCCTTTGCTCGCTTGCAGTGGCCGGGCAGGGACTGGCTGTTACTGGTGGTTATTGCTTTAATGATTATTCCCCTGGAAGCCATTGCTGTTCCCTTGTTCTATGAAGTGACGCTGTTAGGCTGGCGTGACACCTACTGGGTGCAAATCATCCCCTTTATAGCCAACGCCTTTTCCATTTACCTGTTTTATAGCTTTTTTCTGGGATTGCCCAGAGAGCTGGAAGAAGCAGCACGCATCGACGGGGCAGGGCCATGGCGGATATTTTTTCGTATTGTGGCACCCAATGCCAAACCGGTATTCGCGACCGTGGCGATCCTGAGCTTTCTAACCCAGTGGGGTGCCTTACTGTGGCCGTTGATGGTGACTCATAGTGAAGCGGTTCGACCCCTGCCTCTGGGCATCGCCGCATTTTATTCCCTGCCGCCTTTGCAGTGGGGCGATATTTTTGCATTCGGTGTCATGATGGTAACGCCGGTGTTGCTGATTTACGTGCTGTTTCAGCGCTGGTTTGTGCAAGGTGTGGCGACCACGGGTGTCAAGGGGTGAGCTGTGGCCAGCGTTGAATTGAGGAATATCGGCAAGCGCTTTGATAACGGTACCTGGGCGGTAAAAGATATTGCCTTGACGATAGAGGACGGTGAGTTGGTGGTGCTGGTCGGGTCCTCGGGTTGTGGAAAATCGACCCTTTTGCGACTGTTGGCGGGCCTGGAAAACGCCAGTGAGGGCGAAATACTCATCGATGGAAAGAAGGTGAATCAGCAGACGCCACAACAGCGAAATGTTGCGATGGTGTTTCAGAATTACGCCCTGTATCCACACATGACAGTGCGTGCCAATCTTGAGTTTCCCTTGCACATGTCACATACAGCAAAAGATCAGATCAAGGCCAGGGTTGGCGAAATCGCTGACATGCTGCAGTTGTCGGAAATAGTGGATCGCAGACCCGGGCAGTTATCCGGTGGCCAACGGCAACGTGTCGCCATGGGGCGTGCTCTGGTGCGGGATCCCAGCGTATTTTTGCTGGATGAACCTTTATCGAATCTGGATGCCAGTCTGCGTGCGCAGATACGTGCGGAAATTGCACGAATCCAGAAACGCCTCAAGACAACCAGCCTGTACGTGACGCATGATCAGGTCGAGGCAATGACTTTGGGGGATCGGGTGGTGGTGCTCGATCACGGCGAGTTACAGCAAATCGGTACCCCGCAGGAACTTTACCACCACCCGAAGAATAGTTTCGTGGCAAAATTCATTGGTAGCCCGGGTATGAATATCCTGCCGTCTGAGTTGATCGACAGGGGAGATGGACGGCTAGGTGTCAAGCTGGGTGGCCAACAGATGAGCCTGGTCCTGGAACGGCAGGCGTACGAAAAGCTCGTGCCATATTCCGGGCAGGATGTTTATACGGGCATCCGGCCGGAAGCATTTGCATGCGCGCCAACGCAAGCGAGTGTTGAATTGAAAGCAAATGTCGAAGCAGTCGAGTTTATTGGCCATGAGACCCTGGCCTATTTGTCTTTGCCGGGGGCAGGGCAGGTGCATGCTGACCAGCTCTCCATCGCACGCCTGCCAGGGCAGTTTCACAAGCCCAATGCTGATGTGGCCGTTTTTTATATCAAGCCGGATGCATTGTGTTTTTTCAATCAGGCAGGGCGTAATATCCTGATTGAAGGGACCGGTGAGCAATGAAAATCAGGCTCGACCGCGATGTTGTTCAGTAACAATCGCAGCGGAGGACGGCGCTCATACAGGGGAACCCTGAACTTTGATAGATTATCGTCTGAGCACGGTTGTTGCCGTGTTGCAGCGCCTATTGCGGTGGAGGTTGCGGGGTCGGTAGCTCAAATTCATCTTCCTGTGTTTTGTTGCGCAAGGCCTGGCCGCTCTTTTCCAGCACTTCACCACCCTTTTCGATTAAATTCTCACTCGTCTTCTTGAGGGATTCCTGGAAGGTGGGTTCACTGAACGGGTTGCTGAGCAGTGGCCGGTCCTGGCCCATATTAAAGCCAAACCAGATACCTAAGGGTATGCCGATGATAAGACCGAAAATCATTCCTTTTATTCGTTTCATATTTAATCTTCCTCAATGGCGTACTGACGATATTAAAGAATACAACAGATCGATGACAACCGGCTCTGATTGTCATTTTTCAGCGTAACGAGGTAAAAAGAGGGAGCGGGGACAAAAAACGATCCCTGCGTGGTTTTTTCTTGCTGGAGGATTCCGTTTATGAAAGCAACTGCAGAACTACAGGTCGTACCGATTGGCGAGGGTGTCTCAGTCAGGCGGCAGATCACCCGCGTGGTCGAACTGCTACAGGGCCATGAGTTCATTATCGAGACACACGCGTCGGGCAGCAATATCGAGGGGGAACTGGCCGAGATCCTCGCCGCGGTCGGACAAATACACCAGGCACTGCACCGCGATGGCAGCATTCGTCTGGTCAGTTACCTGAAACTGGAAACCCGCACCGACAAGACGCCGACCCTCGCCGGCAAGCGTCTTTAGAGCGCTTTCCGCGACAGAAATACACAGTGCAGGAACAAGCGGTTTGCGTCATCGGGCTTGAGAGCCTTTTTCGCCCAGGAAAATACCAAGCGGTCCATCAAATATTTCGATATGAATCGTCGCCCAGGCCTTGAGGTCTACCATGACCGCAAATGACAGCAGCAGATCGCCGCTGCGGAACTGTTCCGCAAGGTCGGTAATGTGTTGCATGAGTTTGGCGTGATTCGCCTTGTGCTTCGCGTATTCGGGATACTGGAACTGCGACATTAATTGCTCTTCATAGCTGAAGTGCCGCTGCGTGTGCGCAAGCAGCTCCGCTATTATTGCAGCAAGGGTATCGCGGTCCTCGCGTTGTATCATGGCCTGGTGCAGCCGGTTGATCAGCCCAATCAGTGCCGCGTGCTGGGCGTCAATCTCGGCGACACCGATCGTGGGCATATCTTCCGCTTTAATCAGTTCCAAATCGATACTTCCCCTGTCTGCACGTGTCCCGAATGCTTATGCCGGCGTAACTTACCAACGTCCTAGTATATGCCAAATGAATACTGAGTGGGTTCGCTGACAAATAAGTCTGATAATCAGCTATCAGCGAATGCCTTGATCCCGGTGGATGACAGCAAAGGCTTGTCACGATGATTTTCGGAGTGCCCCCTGTAAATCCTGTAACACTTTGTTTTATTGAATTAAACTATTGACGGTAGGGTGCTGTCGTCACAGCGCCGAATACGTGCTGGCCTTTCTATAAAGTTTTGCTATAGCGAGGCGACAACCTCTTTTGAACAGGCCCCGCGGCGGGGGCGTTGGCTATGGACGTCAATATGAGGTTGTTATGAGCGGTGAGGCGGTACTTGTTCCTCTGATCTGGGAATCCATCGCCGGCGTTGCCGATGCGGTGGAAGCCACCGTTGCGGCACGAAAGCAAGCAGCGCAACGCAAAGCCGAAGCGCAGCTCGAGCGCATTCAGGCGTGGCAGGATTTTCAGTCGCGGCAACAGCAAACACAGGTGCAATTGAGGCTGTCCCGTGAAGCCGTTCACCAGGCGCAGCAACAACTGATCAACAGCGGTTTGCAGCAAGCCGCTACACGTGTGCACAGCGGAGCCGTCGCTGAAGGCTTTGTCGAACAGGGCGGTATGCTATCGGGCGAGCGGGCCGCCGGGCTGATGGCGGACATCGAGCGGCAACTGGTGTCGCTACCTGCTGAGCTGTTCAACGACGAGCGCTTGCCATTCACCCGCCTGCGCAGCCAGTTGCAGCGGATGCAGCAGGCGACGAAGGCCGGAACGATCGATGAAGTGAACGCCCTGGGCAGTATGCTGCAGCGCAGCTTCGCTGACTATATCCAGCGTGCCGACCAGGAGGTCGAGCAACAGCGCAAGCAGGTGGCTGGCGCCGAACAACTGCTAACGCGGATTATCGAAACGCGCGAACTCAGCTTGGATGACGAGGATGCTGCTTACTGGCCGGCGGCTGGATCCGGGGCCTGGCTGGTGGCGACCGGGCGTCTGGCAAATCCGGATGCCCTGGATCAGGTGTTGTGGAACACGCAAAGCAGCGAGCGGAGCAAGCTGGAATCGGTTCTGCAACTCATGGACCCCGAATTGCCCAGGCCGCAACTGTCGGTCAAGTTTTCACGCATTAACTTTGGCCGGCTGGATCCCGAGCAGCCGCGTTCGAAAACCATCGTTATTCGCAACGCCGGACGCGGCTATCTGAGCGGTGACCTGCGCTTGCAGGAGTATGATCGCGGTTTCACCATCGATAGCAGCGTCATAGAAGGCAATGAAACCGTGATCCGTCTCAGTGCCAGTTCGCTGGGTATGCCCGAAAACAGCAGACAACACACCACGCTGAGCATATCCAGCAACGGCGGTGATCATACCATTAACCTCGCTTACCAGGTGCCCCGCCAACGGCAACGTCACGAACTGCCGGACCTGCAGGAGATTCTGCTGACGTTTTTCCAGCAACTCAATCCGCGCTATCTTGTCACGATTGGCATTTTTCTGGTTTTTATTATTAACCTTGCGTTCTGACCTTTCATTCCGACGCTATACAGTCGCTCAAGCCCCGATCCAGATCCGCATAGTCTGGCTCCACCCCCAGCACAGTCCTCATCCGCGTGATATCCAGTCGCTTGGACTCCGCCAGATAACTCAGCATCTCCCTGCTCAGGCTGTGCTGCGCTTCCTCAAGTGAGATTTGCTCCGGCCGGGGCAGGCCGAGGGCATCGGCGACGCGGTTGAAATAGTCGGTCATGGTGCTTGGGTGACCGTCGCTGACGTGGACCACACCGCTGAAGTCGCCGCGGGCGGCGGCCAGGCAGGCGAGTATCAGGTCGTCCACGTGGATGCGGTTGCTGTAGGGTGATGCCGCTTCGGCCAGTACCGGCAGACGGCGTTCAAGCCGTGCACGGGGCAGGCGCCGGGGACCGTATATGCCTGGCACGCGGAGAATGGCATAGGGTACCTGACGGGCGTTGCACCATTGCGTGAGCCGCCGCTCGGCATCGATCCGCCGGCGGGCACGGTCGGTCTGGGGATTCAGTGGCGCGGCTTCGGTGATCCAGCGTCCACCACAGTCGCCATAGACCCCGGTGGTGCTGATGAGCACGACTTTCGCCGGCCTTTGCCTTGCCAGGCTGTTGAGCCAGTGGCCGATGCGCTGGTCGTTGTGGCCCGTCGGCGCAGGTGGTGCGAAGTAGAACACCCAATGCCCATCCACCGGTGGTGAGGGGTCGGTATCCAGGTCCATCGGGTGAGCGCTGATGCCGATATCCTGGAGATGCCGGGCACTCGATTCACTGTGCACCACGCCGAGCGGGTCGGGTGCCTCCTGTTTGATCTGCATGGCCAGCCGAGTGCCGACATAGCCGCAGCCAATGATGGTGATGGGTGGCATACTCATAGCGCCGTGTCAGTGCAGAGTCTCCCTGGCGGGTTGGCAAAGGTAGGCAGCCATTATCGGCGTCCTTCCGCTGCAAGCCAAGCGGCGCTGTACGCGGCCCCCCGTAACTCCGGAGAGACTCGCTCCCTGTTTCACCACATGCCCCAGGCTACAGGCATGGACTATCGGACCGTTACAGTTTTTGAGACCGGGTTTTCGGCAGCCTGTCCTCGATACCTGCTGTTGTCGGTCTAAAAAAAAGGTATAATTCCACAGTTATTGTATGGAGGGACGGCACGGTGTGCGAATATTCAGCACCTGTCACGGGTGTTTGCTTCCAGGGTCGTCTGGGTGGTGCGCCATGGGTCGAGCCAAGCGTCGTTGGTCTGCTGAGACGCGGCTAAAAGGCGTCCCCCTTGCTCCGGGCATCGCTGTCGGGCGGGCCTGCTTCTATGAGTTGCATGCCGCCGAACCCGGTTCAGCATCCCAGGCAGGTTCACAGCGCGAAACCCAACGTCTAAGTAATTCCTTAAGGTGGCTTGCGCGTCAGCGCTCGGTGCTGGCCCGTAAATCAGAAGAAAAGCTGGGGCCGGAGTACGCAGAAATTTTCGAGGCGCACCGTTTGATGCTGGCCGATGAATGCTTTCGATCGCAGCTTCTGCGAGTCATCGAAGTAAAAGGCTGTAGTGCTCAAGAAGCGGTCGAGACAGAGCTGAATCGCTATATGGAACAGTTCGAGGCCGCCGATTCGGACTATCTACGGCAACGCGGTGCTGATATCAGGGAAATCCAGCAGGCCCTGCTGGGTTACCTCAACCGCAAGGTTGCCTGCCGGCACTGCAGGGATGTGGCCGCTTGCCGTGTCGGGCGCTGCCGGCAGGGTAA
>Ga0316189_10007399_pt1 | contig 10388 bp, 10 predicted proteins | sample LowCovwburrow_MG_FD_204930 | JGI IMG/M metagenome (GOLD analysis project Ga0316189, IMG submission 204930) | Coastal sediment microbial communities from Maine, United States - Lowes Cove worm burrow | ecosystem: Environmental > Aquatic > Marine > Coastal > Sediment | place: USA: Maine... | reverse complement strand
ACTCGATGTGTTTCTCAAATAGTTCATCAGTCATCCAGCACGGTAGATAAATCGGCGCCGGACTGATTGCAGACCTGACCACGGCTCAGGGTTTGAATGCAGTTAAACTCATCACGCGGTGCCTCATATTTATTGAACGCCTGAATAAGATTGAACGGCTCGCCCCCCTTGCTGTAGATGCTGGTAAGCAGATTGAGCACTAATTGATTCGAAGACACTGTGAAGCGATGCATAATGATAAGGTCATCGGGCAGCATGATCTGGAAGACCAGCTGTTGCCCATCCCAGCCACACACTTCAACCCCGTGTTCGTTGGCGAATGTTCGCTGCATCTCGTATTCAACACCACAGATCAGCGCCGCTTCGCCGCTGCGCTCTATTTTTATTTCATCTCGAGTCTGAGTTATATCTAAGGTGCTGTGGCGGCTGATGTATTCTGCCAGCCGGGCTAAATCGACGATGTTCGCTCCGCGACCACGACTGCGAGGAAGATTTACATTACCAATGGAAATTGGAGGAGCCGATCTGCTACGGGAAGAGCCAGGTGAGGATTGTTGTCGCGCAGCAGACTCTTGGCGAATACGCAGAGTCCGGGATAGCTCATCCTCCCAGTTGTCACTGCGCCTGAAGTCCTTTTCCCAGGAACCGGAAAAATCAAGGCGCAGAGGGAGATTTAGATCGAGTTGTGGCAGGCTGTCCTGGGCGAATGCCGAGATGCTTAAAGTTAGGCAGAGCATAGTGACAATGCTAGCAAGGTGGTCGACACCTCCGCCTAGCTTGCGCGCTATATTCCCAGCTCTGATTAACATACGCTTCGCCTCGCCTGCTGATTTATTGTCTCTAGCCTTATCTACACTACGCTTTCTATATTTATAACTATGCTTTGTACGCGCAATCGAGCAAAATCACTCAACATGCGGGCCCTCAGCCGGCCCAGAGAAGTGGTTACTTTAAACTAGTTGGACGCGAATCGAAATAAGGCCAAGATTAGAGGTAGCTATTGGACATTCCGTCGTCAGGCTCTTATCCTCCTATCTTTATCAGATGAGCTGATCAATTACATCCAGTTAATCAATGCCTCTAGGCCTAGGAGCTTCACTATGCGCCGCCATCATTGCCTGCAACTACTAACACTTTTTCTCGCCAGCCTGACATTGGCCGGCCCTACATTTGCCCAGCAAGACTTTAGTGGTGTGGAGATTGTTCCCCACCATGTCGCGGGCAGTGTCTACTATCTAGAGGGACGCGGAGGCAATATCGGTCTGTCCATCGGCGAAGATGGCATCGTTATGATCGATGATCAGTTCGCGCCACTTACCGACAAGATAGTCGCAGCCATTCGCAGCCTGAATGACGGTGAGATTCGTTTCTTGATAAATACTCATGTCCACGGTGACCACACAGGGGGCAATGAGAACCTCGGTAATATGGGTGTGCTAATACTCGCACGGGATGAGGTGCGGGTTAGGCTTGAGCAGCAAGCGTCCCAAGCCGCGCTGCCGGTACTTACCTATAGCGATGCGATAACGATTCACCTGAATGGCGAGGAGGTCTATGCCTTTCCTGTGCCGCCAGCACACACAGATGGAGATACTTTTATCCATTTTAAAGATTCCGATGTGGTGCATAGCGGTGATGTATTTCGAACTACCGCGTTCCCGGTAATCGACACAAATAATGGTGGCACCTTGAAAGGCACGCTCGAGGCGCTTGGTAGACTAATCGGAGTTGCCGGCCCGAACACGAAGATCCTCCCTGGACACGGCGTAGTTTCCAGTCGCGAGGATGTCATGGGGTTTCGCGATATGGTGTTAGATGTATCGGAACAGGTTGCAGACCTACTGCAAATGAACAGGTCTTATGAGCAAGTCGCTGCTGCCGATCCTACCGCAGACTATAATGCACAATATGGCGATCCAGATCGGTTCCTGCGCGCGGTATATACTGAACTTGGTGGAGAGCTCTAGATTGAAAACTCATTGGAAGCTGGTTCTAGGTGCGCTAGTGATTGTGCCGACGCTTGTGTTCGGGCAAGCAACGGCTGCTGAAGAATTGACTGGACCGGAGCTAGTCACCGCGTTCTGGTCTGCGAGTTCGGAGACAGAAATAGAAACCAGCAAGCGTCGACTTATCGCGGCAGCAGTAAACATCGAAACACTCTACCAATGGATAGATGCAGGCCCTGTTTTTGCACAGGATGTTGCGCTTGGGCAGCAAGAAAGCGCCAGGATAGACCGCGATGGAACGCGTTTTCCCTTCGTCTATTTGATTCCCGAGACCTACGATGCGTCGCGAAGCTATCCTGTTGAATTCATGCTCCACGGAGGCGTTAGTCGGCCGGAATGGGAGGCGGGTGGCGAATGGTGGCGGCGTGGCTACGACTCACTAAAGAAGGAAGATCGTATCGTAGTGGTGCCTGCGGCATGGAACGCAGCGTTCTGGTGGTTCGACAATCAGGCGGACAATCTTCCTGCTATATTAAGAGAGTTAAAGCAGACCTATAACATAGATGACAACCGGGTGACATTGAGTGGCGTGTCTGATGGCGGCACCGGCGCCTACTTCTTCGCCTTTAAGCAATCGACAGAGTGGGCCGCATTCTTACCCTATATCGGACATCCCGGTGTGCTTAGAAATTCACAGAGCGGACCCGGCTACAAGCTCTACTTTGAGAATATAATGAGTAGGCCTTTGTATATCGTTAACGGTGAGAATGATCCTCTCTATCCTGTTTCGTCTGTTATGCCATTTATCAATATCTTGCAAGAAGCAAGCATAGATCATGTGTTTAGAGCGATAGAAGACGGAGGGCACAATACCAATTGGCTTCCCGACGAACAACCCATGATTGAGCAATTCAAACTCGACAATCCTCGTGACCCATCTCCCTCAGAGCTGCGCTGGGTCACTGATCGCAGCGATCGCTACAACCGCAATCTATGGATGCGAATCGAAGAGGTGGCCGCCGAAGGACAACCGGGAATCATGACAGTCAGCAGAGAGAACAACACTTTTACCGTAACCACAGAATCGGTCGACGCCTTCACTCTATTGTTAAGCCCCGAGCAGGTCGACTTTTCGAATGAGATACGCGTAGTTGTGAATGGCCGTCCCTTGTTTGTAGGTCACGTAGAACAGGATATGAACACGCTATTGGATTGGGCGGTTAGAGATCGCGATAGGTCATTATTTTATACTGCGGCTCTCAGCTTGCGCGTCAATCCATGATCTTTAGGATCGCTAGCGTAAAGCCATCACAGGAAAATAGGAGATTACATTGAGAAGGAAAATTCGGCGCAGTATAGACGCGGCTCTCACCGGGCTTGGCATTGGGGCCATATTTACAGCAGTGCTGCTAAGCGCGTCGCTAACAATTCAGATGCAACTTCCCTTAGCCCTCGTTGGTATCTTGTTGATGGAGGCAGGAGTCTGGGGTTTGTCCAGCAAAGTATTTCCCAGTGAGAGGCGTTTTGGCGACCTAAGGACAGAGGGAGACAACATCATTCAACTAATCCGCCAGCTCAACGCCGCCGCATTGGCGCGTGACAATGACATAGATGAGGACGGTAGCTTTCAGGCCACTCTCAATGAAATGCATGACTCCATTGAGCGCATGGCCGAACTTGCATCCCTCGAAAGCGATCCCCGTACATCATCAAGCTAGCAAACCTGTTACTTCCCGGGCTGCCCAAGGGTAGCTCCATAGTTATTCACCTCATATTCGATTGCTGCGTTTTGGCACTTACTCAGGGTGAACATTCCGTCCGTAATTAGTACACTCAATTCCCATGAGCCAGAGAATCCAATTTGCTACGCTTAAGGTCGACCCGCTTTTAGCGGAGTTCGTTAATATGCAGTTGTTGCCAGAGCTCGAGCTCGCTGAAGAAGATTTCTGGGCAGGTGTTGCATCACTAGTTGACCAGTTCACTTCGCGAAATACGGCTCTGTTAGCCGAGCGCGATAAGATGCAGACGCAGATCGACGAGTGGCATAGAAGCCATACTGGTCCATCCTTCGACGCTACTGCCTATGTGAAGTTTCTGCGTGATATTGGCTATCTGGTAGAGGAGGGTGATGATTTCACCATCGGCACGGAGAATGTCGACCCTGAAATCGCGAGCATAGCTGGCCCGCAGTTGGTGGTGCCGGTCAAGAATGCGCGCTTCGCCTTGAATGCGGCGAATGCACGTTGGGGAAGTCTGTTTGACGCCGTGTATGGCTCGGATGTGATCCCAGAAGATGATGGCTGTGAGCGAACTCAGGGCTATAACCCGATGCGTGGGCAGAGGGTCATCGCCTTCGCGAAAGGCTTCCTCGATCAGTCCTGCCCACTCATAAATGCCAGCCATGACCAAGCGTGGGCGTATCGAATCATCAATGGCCAGCTCTTAGTGGAGATGGATCAAGGCGTAACGATGCTAGCCGATTCAGATCAACTACGGGGCTATCTTGGCGAAGCTGACGCGCCAGAATCACTTTTGTTGGTTAACAATGGTCTGCATATTGAGATTCTCATAGATCGTGATTCTGAAATAGGCAGCACCGACCCCGCAGGCATCAAAGACATCAATCTGGAGGCCGCGCTCACCACGATTCAGGATTGTGAAGATTCCGTTGCCGCAGTAGATGCCGAAGACAAGGTCGAGGTCTACCGGAACTGGTTGGGACTAATGCGCGGCGACCTGACAGAATCGTTCGTAAAGCAAGGTTCAGAATTAACACGGACTCTCAACCCCGATCGAGAGTTTCAGGATCTGGCAGAGGGCACGATTATCCTGCCCGGCAGAAGCCTGCTGCTAATAAGAAATGTCGGTCATCTGATGCGTAGTAGCGCCATTCTCGATAAGGACGGTGAAGAAATCTATGAAGGGATATTAGATACTGTTATCACTAGCGCAATCGCATCAATCGATATCAGACAAAGTAACAGACTATGCAATTCACGCAGCGGTAGCATCTACATTGTCAAACCAAAAATGCACGGTCCAGCGGAGGTTCAATTTACCTGCGACATGTTCGCGGCAGTAGAGAAATTTCTGGGGCTGGATGCAGATACTCTGAAGATTGGCATCATGGACGAGGAGCGGCGCACCAGTGTGAATCTCAAGGAGTGTATACGCGCGGCGCGCAGCCGCGTTGCATTCATTAATACTGGCTTCCTGGATCGCACCGGCGATGAAATACACACCGGCATGCAGGCCGGCGTGATGGTGCCAAAGGCTGAAATGAAATCTACAGCCTGGATTTCCGCCTACGAGGATCGCAATGTAGATATAGGGCTCGCCTGTGGATTGCAGGGTAGGGCTCAGATCGGTAAAGGCATGTGGGCGATGCCTGACCTTATGGCGAGGATGTTAGATGAAAAAGTCGGCCATCCGATGTCAGGCGCAAATACTGCATGGGTGCCATCGCCGACCGCGGCAGTGCTGCATGCGATGCACTACCATTTCGTCAACGTATTCGATCGCCAGCTAGAGCTTGCACAGCGCACACCCGCAAAACTCGACGACGTTCTCACCCTGCCTCTTCTCGCAGATCCGAGTGTATTGAAGGCTGATGCGGTGCAACTAGAACTGGATAACAACTGTCAGAGTATCCTGGGATATGTTGTGCGCTGGATAGATCAGGGTATCGGTTGTTCTAAGGTGCCCGATATTCATAACATTGAGTTGATGGAAGATAGAGCGACACTTCGCATATCGAGTCAACACCTCGCTAACTGGCTGCATCACGATGTTTGTACTCCTGACCAGATTCGGGAAACGCTAGAGCGCATGGCACAGATCGTTGATCAGCAAAACTCCCACGATCCTCTGTACACGTCGATGGCTCCCGAGTTTGAGAATTCGATTGCCTTTCAGGCGGCACGGGATCTGATTTTCGACGGAGTGAACCAGCCTGGCGGTTATACAGAACCAAGCCTGCACGCAAGGCGTCGAGAATTCAAGGCAAGGCAGAACGCATAGACAGCTAGTCACGCTTCAAAGAATTTCTGAATACAAATAAGGTAAAGTAAAGAATAAGGATGATCTTCACCGGCCGGGTTATGGCCGCATGGGTGGAACTCCGGTAAATGCATTGCTCGCCTTTCCGCCAAAGAATGACTAAATAATGACATCGAATTCCGCAAAAGAGTTTTTGCTGCGCAAGGCGGTTATCGCGGATGCAGATGCGTTGCGAGATTGTATGATTGCCGCCTATTCAATGTATTCTAAAAAACTACAGGGAATATCCCTGCCGCCGCTAAACGTAGATTACGCCACTGAAATTGCTAACTATCCTACTTGGGTTGCAGAGAAGGAAGCAGGAATCGTTGGTGGCTTGATCATGACGTTCGAGAACGACACGGCGTCGGTCGCTAATGTTGCGGTTCATCCTGATGCTCAGGGATGCGGTCTGGGGCGTATGTTGCTCGACTTCGCTGAGCAACAGGCGATCAATAAAGGCATTGCAACAATGCGCCTCGCAACTCATGCGCGGCTCACTGAGAATGTCGCTCTGTATCAGCACCTGGGCTGGGAAGTGGTTGAGCAAGATGCTGTTCGTGTCTCTATGGAAAAACAAGTTTTGTGACGGCTTCGGCTCGAGATTCCTAGGTATTATCCTTTCTCAACCCGCTTAGAACTAGGCTGATTCCCAAACTCCCTATAGCGATTATTGCAGCAGCATAAAGCAGCAGAAATTTAGCTGGAGTTAGATAGGCTTTCGCAGGCAGCAGAGATGCGTTACCCGTAAGTGCAAGGGCTTGGATTGCATTCTCAATCAGATCAACTGGAATAACGAGGAAGGCCGGAGCTGCTAAATAGAGAGCAAATCTCCCTGTGTAGCGCAAACACATTCCTAGGAACAAGCCGCCATAGGCGAGAGGAAAAGGGACATCTAGTAACAGGGTAATCCACAGATGGGCCTGCTTCTGTTCGGTAGACATCGCCTGTAATAGTGCCTCGGACGCGGCCAAGGTGGTGCTTGTATCGAGCAGCGCACCGCCAGCGAGAGGTGTTGCGGACTGAAATCCTATAGCCAGCACAATAGTCGCTGCGAAAAGAGCCCAGAGTGTTCTGCTTTGTTTGAGAAATAACAGCATCGCATGATTCTAGGAGAGCAACTGCTGCTAATCAATGAGTGCAGTGTTTAATCCTAGTGTTTAGCTGTTGTAAATTCCACTTGGAAATCATTCCGAACAAGAGTAGCTTGCAACGATCACCTCCTAATACATCGAATAAGAATGAGGAGACACAATGAAGCGCAAGATCACATCTACCCTCGCTTTAGCAGTAGCTAGCTTGCTGTTGGCCCCAGTGCTGCATGCACAGGAATCCAAATTTCCACGCACGGAATATGGTCATCCAGATCTGCAGGGCACCTATACCTTCCGCACACTCACTCCCCTGAATCGCCCGACTGAGCTCGCCGACAAAGCGACACTGACAGTGGAGGAGGCTGAGGAATGGGCAGCCTTCGAGAATCGGCGTCAGAATCGCGATCTCATCATCGACTCGGTAGGAGGGGCCGGCTATCCACCGGGTGTCATCTCCTATAACGAATTCTGGTACGAGCGCGGTGTAGAGACCATAGCCGACCGACGCACCTCGCTAATCTACGATCCGCCAAACGGTCGACTTCCGCAGATGAATGCTGCAGGACTGGCGCGACGCGCGATGGTTGCAGAAAATAGGAGGCTGAGTCTTGGCCCTGAGGCGCGCACCTTAGCCGACCGCTGCCTGATGAGCAATGGTGCAGGGCCACCCATGGTGCCGGGCGCCTACAACAATAATATGCAGCTGGTGCAGACTGAAGATCACATCATGATTCTGAACGAGATGATCCATAGGGCACGCATTATTCGCCTCGACAGCGAGCATCATACGCGGCAGATCAAATGGGATGGTGACTCGGTCGCTCATTGGGAAGGTGATACCTTAGTTGTCCACACGCAGGACTTCTATTACTACCAGACAGCCCGCGGCGGATCTTCAAGTATGCGCGTAACGGAGCGGTTTACACGTATCGATGAGAATACACTCGACTATGACTTTACTGTCGAAGACCCCGAGACATGGGATGTGTCCTGGTCAGCCAAAGTGCCGATGCGCAGAACCGACATGCCGATCTATGAGTATGCCTGTCACGAAGGAAATCATGGCCTCGCGGGAATACTGGCGGGTTGGCGTCGCTACGAGGCGATGGGTATGAATGGGGATGGAACGCCCATAAAACCTGATTCTCCGTCCGAATAGCCTGAGCAGAGGCTGGGAATCAGAAGGGTCAGCTAAACGCCGGCCCTTTTTCGTTCTTCTGGTTACACTCTTATTGCCGCTTCACAGTTCTGCCAGCGTCTTGGGGATTTGCAACATTTTGTGCTTTTTCCGAAGTTTATTGAATTCCTGCAGCGTTATTTGTCATGATAGGCTCCAGAACAACAATCAGAGCTGCAACAGACCACGCAGTTCATCAGAGAGGCCCTACCAACATGTTTAAACTGAACCGGCTAGCCGTACTGTCGCTAGCATTCTTCGTATCAAGCTCCGCGTTTTCCCAGCAGGGTAATGCCCGTGGGCCAATTGGAGAGAGTCCCTATAATGTCGTATCCCTATGGGCCGACCCCTTTGCCGAAGCGGGTTACGCCTTTGGCGGCAATTCCGGTGTCCTGGCCGAATCCGCGGACCGCATTATCATCGCTCAACGTGGTGAAACCGTTCTTCCCTATCCTCTACCTGATGACTTTCTGGGATTCGCGGGTCATGTAGGTCTTAACGTATTGAGAGATACTACGCGCCGCACTTGGAACAACTGTCTCTTCGTAGTTAATGCAGACGGCGAACCTATCGAAGTCTGGGATCATTTGGATTATCTGTGTGAAGGTTCAGCAGGCCCCGGTCCTCACCGGATTCGAATCAATCCATACGATCCTGAGAAGCGCATTTGGTTGGTGAATGAAACATTTCATCAAATTTACGTGATTGCGAACGACGGAAGCGAAGTGCTTGCAACTTACGGCGAGAAAAACGTCTCCGGAAGCGACGGCACGCATTTTGGCCGACCACAGGATGTCGCATTCATGGAAGACGGTCGTATCCTAATTGCAGACGGGCTAGATAATAATCGCATCATGATCATGGATAGTGATATGAACTATCTAGGCGAGTTCGGTAGCGAAGGAGAAGGGCCAGGTCAGACCAAGACGATTCACTCTGTTGCAGTTGGGCCTGGTGGGCGCGTGTTTGTCCTCGATCGTACTGGAAACCGCGTCAATCTTTGGAGAGCGACGGACGATCCGGTAGAGTTTGAATTCGTAAAATCGATTGGCCAACTTACACTCCCATTGGACATCATCGTGAATGAGGATGATTTTTGGATCACAGATTTAGGTCCACTTCGCTTTGTGAACTTTGATTTTGAAGGCAACTTAAAATACACCTGGCTAGTTCCGCTGGAGTTACCGGATGGTTATATTGAAGTGCATTCTTTCAGTGTAGATAATGAAGGCAATTTATACGGTGGCGACAACCAATACGGTCGCACTCAGAAGTTTGTGCCAAAACCCGGTGCAAATCCTGAACTGCTGATTAACCCGGCTTGGAGTGCTAGATAGTCCTCTAAGATTAGAACAAAAAAGCCGACCAAGATTTCTTGGTCGGCTTTTTTGTGGACAACGACTAGTTGTAAAAGTATAGGCTAGTTGTTTTCTATCTCGAGTGGGGCATAGTAACTGCCACCGGCGCTCTCTACCTGCTCGCGTCTCGCGCGCCATTCAGGGCCAGCGTTACCGCCTTCCTCGTACTCCAGATCCTGTCTGAGATAGTTCCAGCTAGTTGGATCCAATTCCTGTGCCATGGTCCAATACTGCTCGGCCTTCTCGTCGTTACCGTTAGTGAAGTAATAACCACCTAAGCGAAAGGCAGGTTGCGCACGTTCGGCATCGGGCGTTCGCTTAATGATACTCTCGCGCACCTTGCTCCTATCCCAAACGTATTCACTATCGGCTCCCTTAGCAACCCAATCACGCACGATGGGCACGTAGTCATTAGTACCCCAAGCGCCATCGAAATGTTCCTTCGCATAGGTGCCTTCGTTGATGCGCATGATCTTGCCTTCCTCGTCTATCCAGACGCCGGAGGGAACGTTGACCAGGTTGTAGAGCGAGCTGATCTGATGGTTCACATCGATGATTGCCGTGTAAGTAACGTTAGCATCATCAAAGTATGAGCCAGCAGCTTCTTCTCCGCCGGTATCTTGCGCAGCAGAGATAATTTCAAAATTGTCAGACTTGAGTTCTTCGTAGATGGACTGCCACACGGGCACGTCAAATCTACAGCCTCACCACGAGGCCCAGGTAAGCAGTAATACCTTCTTGCCTCTAAAGTCTGAAAGACGAATTAGTTCGCCGT
>Ga0316189_10007398_pt1 | contig 10389 bp, 6 predicted proteins | sample LowCovwburrow_MG_FD_204930 | JGI IMG/M metagenome (GOLD analysis project Ga0316189, IMG submission 204930) | Coastal sediment microbial communities from Maine, United States - Lowes Cove worm burrow | ecosystem: Environmental > Aquatic > Marine > Coastal > Sediment | place: USA: Maine... | reverse complement strand
CGGGGGTATCGGCTTTCACTTCCAATTCCCAGAAACGGGCGGGGCGTTGGCTCAGAGTCGCGGTCAACTCCTGTTCGTCGGGCAGATCCCACTCCAGTGAAAGCTTGCCGGAGGGTTCCGCCTCGGTGCCCTTCAGGGTTCGAGATTCGTGATACAACTGGTAACATACGACTTTGCTTTCCCTTTCCTGTCCTCTCTGGTGTATCTCATATTTTTCCTCAATGCATCTCAGGTCGAATTGTAATTGATTGATCTCGGATGGAAGGCCCACCAAAATAACAGAGAGCTTGTCTCCCAGATAAAAAGGAAAGTTGGCGAACCGCAGGCGACTGTTGCCGTATTTCAGATACAGGGCCAGGTTATTTAAAAAGTAATAGCCTCCACCCAATCCGAAAACCAGGTCAAAAAAAACGACCATGGCCTTGACCATAAAAGAGCCTTCATCCGAAATAAATGCCCACCAATGAAAAGGCGCCAGAAAAGTACCCACGACGACCAACATGATAAAACCGTGAAGCACTTTTTTTAATTTATTGTCGGAGATGCCCAGAGCCTGCCATTTGTAATCCCAGAGCCACGGACTGGATGCACGGGTTGTTTTGACATTTTTTATTCCGGCTTTACGCCGAAGACCGTCCACCCCGTGCCAGATAAATGAAAGCCCAGCCAGCAGAAACATCAATCCGAACACACTGATAATCCACATCGGCGCATGGACCTTGCTGGGATCTACCTCGATTTTCCCCAATCCCATCAGGAAAAAAAAAGTTCCCATCCCGGCAAAGGGCAATCCAAAAATGAAAGACGGCCAGCCATGAATAGTGGTCCGGCTGATCGGTTGACGATTATTCAGCTGTACCCGTTCACGGGCAGGAGAGGCAGTAATAGCCATGAGTCACCTTTTAGTAATATTCGAAGTACTTTTAGTGTAAAGGCAACCCACGAACAGTTAACACTGTTTTTGTGTCAAATAAAGGCAGGAGAGAGACATGAAACGATACTTATTAGAGGTTCCCTGAGCCTTTGGTAGCAAAACAAGCACTGGCTGGCCAGAGTCCTGACCTTGCCAAATTCGGCTATCTTTTTTCGGGTCACCTATGAAAATGCGGTATCATGATCTTAATGAGATTTTAAAATCGTTTCCAGGAGGTGCCTGCCATGGATATAACCTTATACATTTTAGTAGTTGCGGCCTTGCTTATCTTCAGCGCGGTCAAAATTCTTCGCGAGTATGAACGCGGCGTCATTTTTCTTTTGGGGAAATTTTATAAAGTCAAAGGTCCCGGCCTCATCATTGTCATCCCCGGCGTTCAGAAAATGGTCAAGGTCAGCCTGCGCACTGTGGTGATGGACGTACCTCCGCAGGACATTATCACCAAGGACAACGTCACGGTTAAGGTCAACGCGGTAGTTTATTTCCGGGTGATGGACCCGCGCAAAGCCATCATCGAAGTGGAAGATTTCCTGTACGCCACCTCCCAAATCTGCCAGACCACCTTGCGCAGTATTCTGGGTCAAAGCCAGCTCGATGATTTGTTGTCCAATCGCGAAGAAATCAACAATCATCTGCAGAAAGTGATCGACGAACAGACCGAGCCGTGGGGCATCAAGGTCGCCAACGTGGAAGTGAAAAACGTCGACCTGCCACAGGAAATGCAAAGAGCACTTGCCAAGCAGGCGGAGGCGGAACGTGAACGGCGCGCCAAAGTCATCCATTCCCTCGGTGAATTTGAAGCGGCGGCAAAAATTGGGGACGCGGCGGACATTATCAATCAGCACCCGCCGGCGTTGCAGTTACGGTTTCTCCAGACCATGGTAGACATTTCGACCGACCAATCCACCACCACCTTTTTCCCTCTTCCCATCGAACTGTTTGGACCCTTTTTGAAGGGACTCGAGTCTAAAGGTAAGAACGTTCCTGATACCCCGGGTACGGCTTGAGGGCCTTTTGGCGGTCGCGCCACCCCTTAAAGCCTTGAATCTAAGCACTTAACCCGATCAGATGCGCCTGTTCCCGCCTCTGCGTTTTATCCTCCCTTTTATGGGGAAAAGCCTCTTGGGATGTAATAAAATGTCTTAAGTAACTCAAGAGTTTCGGGCCCATGGATTCTTCAACCACAATAAAAAATTTTCTGAACCGCGTCCACAGGAGACGCAAAGGCGTCCGCTTGTTTCAGGGGCTGTTACAACTCCTGACCTTGGCACTCGCCGGCGCGTTGACCGCCAACCTGATCGCCTATTTTTCCGACAACCCCCGCCCTTTTCTGGTTCCGTTCCTTATCGTTTGGGGCACCCTTCTGGGGATCGGACTGATCTTTTTGTTGATCCGGGCACTCTTCTTCCAAACGCCCCCTGATCAAACTGCCTTGTGGGTTGAAAACAAGGTCGAGGATCTCAACAATTCCCTGGTCAGCTCGGTGCAGTTGGAATCTCAGCTGAGTGAGGCGACCCAAACCGGTCTGTCGCACGATATGATACGGGAGTTGATCCAAAGAACCGGTCAGCGCATCGAGACCCTCAAGATCAACGAGATTGTCTCCCGGACGCCACTGCTCCAAAGCGGACAGTGGACTGCAGGTGTTTTTCTGATCGCATTAACAGTGGCACTGCTCCTGCCGGATTTTATGACACGGGGATATGAGCGGTGGGTTCAACCTCCAGCTCTCGCTCAAGTGATTGAGAGCACCAATACACCGGCCCCTGCATCAGACACTCCGGAAAAAGAAATTCAATATACTATCGACCATCTGGGATTGACCTTTAATTTTCCGTCTTACACGCGAAAGAAATCCGTGACCCATAGTCCATCGGATGGGAAAATTAAAGTGCTTCCCGGAACCGAGGTTCTTCTCAGGGGAAACGTGAGCATTCCCATCGAAGGCGCCTCACTCGTACTCAACGGCAAAGACAATCTTTCCATGACCGTTCAAAACAGTACCTTTATGCAAGGACGATTCATCGTTAAAGAACCCGGTTTTTATCAGTTTGGCCTCAAATCTCCACAGGGCAAGAAAACTCTGCTCGCTGAGAAATATCCGATCACGCTTATCAAGGACAAGGCTCCCCGAATTATTATTTTTTTATCCAACCCCAAACCCGTCTATTACCTGTCCAACAAGATCCAGCTGTTCTACGAAGGCGAAGATGATTTCGGTATCCATAAAATCGATCTGGTGATCGATGTCGAAGGCCGTATTCAAAGAAAAACCATTAAAAGGATCAAAGGCGCCCAAAAAAGTGTGAAGGACGGATACACCTGGGAACTCAGCACGATGGATTTCAGACCGGGTGATCGGGTGCATTACTATCTCGAAATCGAAGACAACGATAATGTCTTCGGTCCCAACATCAGCCAGTCGGAAGCGTTTTCGTTTGATGTGTTTGACGAACAAAAAAAGCGGCAAGACCTGTTGGCCTTGCAGGAGCAGTTGATCGATAAAATGGTCTCCCTGCTGGCGGTTAGCCTGGTGACGAATATCACCGACCTGAAGAACTCACGAGAGGGCATGGCAAGACTCAAACTCGTTCTGGCTTCCAGCACTGATCAATTGATGGAGATTATTGGTCTCGCCCAATCGATCGAAAGCCAGGCCAAGGATATCGAATCGTTCCCCCAGCCCTACTTGACGTTACTGAGTAATATCATTTTCGGGCTCAACGAAATCCGCCAGGACCAGATTGAAGCCATGAATCGTCTCACCAACTCCATGATCAAGGCAACCCCCATCGGCCTCAACTTCCCGCCGATGGAATCGATCCACGAGAACCTCATCACCCACTTGGAGCGGGATATCCTTTTCCTGATCAAAATTCTCAACCGGGAGCGGATGGACCAAGCGTTGAACCTTAATCAAACTCTGACTGAGCTGACAGAATCTCTGCGAGAAGAGTTCCAAAAGGCTAAGGGCAAAAAAGGCAAACAAAAAACGCCTCAATTCAAGAAAGCCCTCGCCAAAATCAAGGAAACGCTTCAGCAAATTATGGAGCAGTTGGCGCAACAAAATCAGGGCTCGTCGGATGAGTTTCTCAATCCCAACTCCTTTGAAAACCTCAATATGGATTCCTTTTCTGCCTCGCTTGAAAAATTAATGGATCTGGTCAACCAGGGAAAAATCGATGAAGCCATGGAGGAACTTGAGAAACTGTCGGACGACCTTCGGGCGTTTTCCGAACAGTTGGATGAAGTGGATAACAACCAGGAAAACCTGGTGGACATGCAAATCATGAAGAAGTTGGACGAGGCGCTGGAAAAAATCGGCGATCTGGAAAAGGCCGAAAAGGATCTTCTCGATCAGACCACACAAATAAACAAATCCCTGCGCTCCAAACAGTCGGAAAAATTTGAAAACAAATTGGAAGAATTCTTCGCGGACCTGCGCAAGGATGTGCAAGCCATTCTCGCCATTCTACATAAAGACGAACGCATTCTGGACACTCACCCTGATATGAAAAAACTCATCGAACTGATGGACCAGCAGGCGAAAATCAGCGAACGCATCCAAAAACTGAATCAGAAGACTCTCGACTCTCTCGGTAAATCAAAACACCAAAAAAACTTCACAAAGCTCAACAAGGCCCGTGAGCAACTGTCCATCAATACGGAACGGCAACAGGCACTTCAAATGAAAATGCTTTTAGGCTATAGAAATTTCATGCCCGGGCTTTTGGAAAAATACAACAAACTGGAGGAGTTCACCGAGCTGATGGACCTGTTCGAATTCAACGCTCTGTTCAAGAACACCTATCCCGAAATCTACCGGTGGCAGAACCATTTCCGCACATCCCGCAAGCTGAACCTGGAACTCAGGGATCAAATGAAGGTCGACTTGATGACCATTTCCGAAATCAACAGCGAAATCTCGAAGAAACTGGGAACGATGATGCGCGACATCAAGCAGGATTACCAAAACCTCATCTCCGAAAAAGACAAACAGGACATGCAACAAATGTCCGGAAAACAAAAAGGCTTGCGGAGTCAATCCGAAGAGCTGTCCAAAATGTTCCAGCAGATGACCCAGGACAACCCCATGGTCAGTCCCATGCTCTCACACCAAATGAATTCGAGCGGACGTCACATGAAGTCTGCGGAAGGCCAACTGCAAAAGAACCAGGTCTCGGAAAGTATAGAATCGGAAAACCAGGCTCTGCGCCAACTTTCAGAGACCCGGGAAATGCTGGACCAGTTGAAAGAAGCCAGCCAACGGTCCGGCAAGTCAGGTAGCCAACGAACCATGCGACTCGGCCAGGGACATGCCCCGGACGGTCAACGCGGTGGCCAATCCACGCGCATGCAACAGGAGCAAGTCAATCTACCAACGGAAGATCAATACAAAGTCCCCGGTCAATTTCGGGAGGATATTTTAAAGGCCATGAAAAACCAATATCCCAAGAACTACGAACGCCTGGTCGGCGAATACTATAAGGAACTCGTAAAATGATCCGCTTGCTGAAACAGATCCTGATGGTTGTCGGAACCGTAACCCTGCTGTCCGCTTTCCAGAGTACGGCCCGTGCGGACCTTCAAACCGAGGTCACCGAAGGTTATCTCCTGATCGATCAATGGCAATTCGAGAAGGCAGAAACGGTCACGCAAAATCTACTTCAACAATATCCGAATTCGGGGGATGTCCATTTTCTCAACGCGCGAGTCGAATTCTACAAAGGGAATTACGAAAAAGCCTGGAAGATTCTGGAAACCGTCGACGACCAGTACCACACCGTCAAGGAATTCAAAACTCTGGTCAACAACACCCGCGAGGCCACCTCCGTATTTGTCACGCAGGAATCGGAACATTTCACTTTCCACTATATCGACGGACCCGACCAGGTGCTCATCCCCTATGCAATAGAAGCGCTGGAGAAATCCTATCAAGTGCTCGGCAAGGTTCTGGGATACTTCCCGAAACAAAAGGTGCGGGTCGAAATATATCCCGACCGCATCCCCTTCGCCCGCATCTCACCGCTCACGCTGAAAGATATCATGACCTCCGGGACGGTGGCTCTCTGCAAGTACAACCGCATCATGTTGATCTCCCCCGGTTCCCTGGTGCGCGGCTACAGCTGGATGGACACGCTGAGCCACGAGTACGTGCATTACCTGCTCAGCAGTAAAAGCCACAACAACGCGCCGTTGTGGCTCCATGAAGGCATTGCCAAATACCTGGAAACCCGCTGGCGACATGATTCGGATTACATGACTCCCATCATGGAAACCATTTTGGCCGACGGACTGGCCAACGATTACATGGTCGCGCTGGAAGACATGATGCCGTCTCTCGCCAAACTCAAGAATGCGGAGGACGTCCAACTGGCTTATGCCGAGGTCGCCACCATGGTCGACTACATGGTGCAACAAAAAGGCGAAGCCGTTCTGCCACAACTGGCGACCACCCTGGCGAAAGGCACGCCGTTTGAAATGGCTCTGGAAAATACCGTCGGCAAAAGCCTGAATGAGTTCCAGATTGATTGGAAAAAGTACATGGATAGCCGCCCCTTGAAAATCATTCCCGGCCTGACGGTGATGAAATTCCGTTTCAAAAACAATCGCGCATCAGGCGAAAACGATTCCGCCAAAGAAGCCGCCTTGCTGGAAGCGGGCAACCAGCGGGCGCACGATCTGACAATGCTCGGCGACATCCTGAAATCCCGCCAGTACATCCCGGCCGCCATCATCGAATACAAGAAAGCCATCGACGAATCAAAAATGCTGTCTCCCGTTCTGTACAACAAGCTGGCCGGTACCTATCTCCTGCGAAAGGATTACGCCGAGTCGGAAACCCTGCTCCGCAAAAGCTTAAAATACTACCCCCAGTTCTCCACCACCCTGACTCACCTTGGCGAATTGTTCTATATGAAAAAAGATTACGCCGCCGCCGAGGAGTTTTATCAGCAAGCGGTGCGCATCAATCCGTTCAATCCTCTGGTGCATTCCCGCCTCATCAATATCTACGCGGCGCTGGGGCAAACCAAAAAGAAGGAGCAGCAGGGATTGTTGTATAGCTATATCAAATAGATTACACTTGGTCCAAGCGCGACCAGGACTTAACTGAAGCGGAAGCAAGACCGCTTAAATTCAGAATTCAAAAGGATTTTTATGACGACCGAAACATCCGCACAGGATCTGGAACTGGCTAAAGAACTACTGGAAGCCAGGGAGAAAGTCACTCGCGAGCTCCACAAGGTGATCATCGGGCAGGACGCCGTGATCGAGGATTTATTGGTCGCCTTGTTCTCGCGCGGGCACTGCCTGTTCGTCGGCGTTCCCGGTCTCGCGAAAACATTGCTGGTGAGCTCGCTGGCGAAAATTCTCGATCTCAAGTTCAGCCGCATTCAGTTCACGCCCGACCTGATGCCGTCGGATATCACCGGCACGGAAATTCTGTACGAGGACCAGGCGACCAAGCACCGCGAGTTCCGGTTCATCAAAGGCCCGATCTTCTCGAACATCATTCTGGCCGACGAGATCAATCGCACCCCGCCCAAAACGCAGGCCGCCCTTCTGCAAGCCATGCAGGAACAGCAAGTCACCGTCGGCGCGGAAACCTACACACTGGACCAGCCGTTTCTGGTGTTCGCCACGCAGAACCCGATCGAACACGAAGGCACCTACCCGCTTCCCGAAGCACAGTTGGACCGCTTCATGTTCATCGTCAACGTGGATTACCCGACCCGGGATCAGGAGGTTGAAATCGCCCTGTCCACCACCTCCGGCCATAAACCGGAACTGGAAGTGGTGATGAACGCCGACCGTATCCTCGAACTGCAGAACCTTGTACCGCGCGTGCCCGTAGCCGAACACGTCGCGCATTACGCCGTCGACCTGGTGCAGAGCAGTCGCCCCGGAAACGGCGCTACGCCGAGCTTTGTAAACGAATGGGTGAACTGGGGCGCCGGACCCAGAGCCTCCCAATACCTGGTACTCGCCGCCAAGGCGCGGGCATTGATGGACAATCGCGTCGCCGCCACCGTCGAAGATATCCGCAGTGTCGCCCGGCAGGTGCTGGAGCATCGCATCCTCCTCAACTTCAAAGCCGAAGCCGAAAATATCAAACCCACCGACATCATCGACAAATTGCTGGCATCCGTGAAAGCAGGGTAAATCCCAAACTACCTCTTGACTTGGGCAGTCACCCTTTTAAGATTGATCCCTCTAATTGACTGGCTGGATAGCATAGTCACATTTGACAAATTCCCTCAATTCCCATAAAGTTAGGATTTCTGAAATACTACGGACATCCAAAGGACATCCAAATCATGCGCCTTCCTACCCAAAGCAGAAAACTGAAGAGATCCTGTTGCATTAATGGATTTGCAATTCTCCTTTTTTTCATGTCGAGTTGCACCAACTTGGGTCACATAAAACAATTTACCCAGACCTCAACGGAAACCGCCACATTCAATCAACTGGTCGATGACTATGTGAGGTATTCCGACCGGGTCATTCGTTATCAGTCAAAAAGTCAAAAAGAGCATTTTGAAAAAGAAAAACAACAACGTGAAAACCAAAAAGCCGGCTTAATAGCTCTCCATCAAACAATGACTAACTATATGACTGCGCTGGGCGCATTAGCAGAGGACAAAGTCGTCACGTATGATGCTGAACTGGACAGCTTGGCCAAAACGCTTGAGAACTCAAAATTTGTTAAAGCCGAATCGGTGCAGGCATCAGGAAGCATATCTAAAATTCTCTTCAAGGCATACACTGGTCATTGGAGGAAAGACAAACTCAAAGAAATTATCGTGAGTTCCAACAGCGATTTTCAGAAGCTGATCAAAGGCCTTAAATTCATTGTGGAAGAGGGGTTTATGAATTCGTTGAATATTGAAATGACCAGTGCTGACAAAGCCTTTCAAAAAGGCATGGTGGATTTCAAGCATAGGACAGAAGAAAAACAAACCCCACCCGCCATTGCCCTGCTGTTAGAGGAATGGAAATATAAAAAACAAAATTCCATAGAAACCAAAAAGAAAATGATTGTCCACTATGCAAAGGTTTTGGATAAAGTCAGCGAAGGACATCAGAACCTCTACGACAATAGAGATGATCTTTCCAGGAAAGAATTAATCGAGGAGTTGAAGAAACACGGCAAAGATCTAAAGAAGATTTATAAATCCATTAAAAGCCTGTAAGTTTTGGGAGAAATTCATGAAGACCACTGCAAATGACGCATTGGAGCTTTCAAAAAAGTTTAGAGAGCTTTCAGTAACCCTAGGCAATTATAGGTTCGAAAACTGGGGAGAGTTTACGGCAGGCCAACGCCAACAACTGGAAGATCAAGAGTGGACGTTGCTCAACTATGCTTCTGATTTAACCACTATGGCAGTAGGGATTACTTTGGACGAAACCCAAACCACGCTTTCAAAAATACACGATTCTATAACCAAGGCCAAAAATGCCGTTAAAAAGCTGGATACCATTCGAAAAGTGATTAATATCGCGGAATCCGGCAATCGTCTTGCTGCGGCTATCGTCACCAAAGATCCCAGCGCCATCGCCAAAGCATCCGCCACCCTCTACCAAAAAGCCACCGCTAAAAAAACCTAGGATGCAAACCAGATACTTTGGCCGACCCGTTTTTTAAGACTGATGGGATCTTCGAGGATGCGTCTGAGGATGAAGGCGAAGTCGGCAGCGCAATCTTTCAAGAAACCGGGCTCGGTGATCCCTGAGAAACTGGAAGTCCGGGGTTGAACTTTTTTTTCCAAAGCCACAACAGGAACGCGCACAACCCAAAAGTAGCCACAAACCTTAAAGACTCCGAAGACAGAACTCCGTTATTCCAGATTGCGAACACCACAGATTCTTGAGGAATGAACATGACTTCGGCATAGTCCTGCGCCGTCATGTTCGGGCGACCCTTCGGGAACACGGCAAGCGGATCCAGATTGTGTAACAGATTCATTCCCAACGCCCATACGGTGGTCAGGAGTAATCCTATTCGAAATCCTATATGGGCAGACGATACGGATTTCATCAACAGGGGAAACATCAGATGGATCAAAGGAACAAAGGGGAGCAGGAACCGGGGCCCCCAACACGTTCCGCCATGCCAGAAAACCCAGTTGGAATAGATCGACAAATAGCAGACAAAGGAGATCAACGACGTACCAAAGACATATCGTTTCCACGATTCCATTTCACGGCTTTTGGCTAGGAAGTAGATGGCACAAAGAACCGTCAGGGGTGAAAAGACCAGAAATCCTTTTCCGAAAGAGAACAGCAACCCATACATCCCTACGATCCAGTTCCCCGTAAAGCCCTCCCCCACATACCCAAAGTTGAAGAACCCCCCGTACCGCGAATAATTGTAATACAGAAATACAAGGACACTGACACCCAGGATCAACGAGCCTTCCAGAGCCACCCGCCACGCCTCGGATGGATTTTTA
>Ga0316189_10007397_pt1 | contig 10389 bp, 8 predicted proteins | sample LowCovwburrow_MG_FD_204930 | JGI IMG/M metagenome (GOLD analysis project Ga0316189, IMG submission 204930) | Coastal sediment microbial communities from Maine, United States - Lowes Cove worm burrow | ecosystem: Environmental > Aquatic > Marine > Coastal > Sediment | place: USA: Maine... | reverse complement strand
TTAGAATTGATGTTTGGAGCGGCTGAAAAGTTGCCGGACCATAATTTCGTGGTATGTGCTGTTGATGCAATTGGAAAGGAAAATTACACGACAATGAAAAGGCCAGACAATGTTAGTATCGAATTCAATTCAACCTATGAAGTACTGTCAAAAGCCAGGGCAGCAGTTGTTGTATCAGGGACGGCCAGTTTGGAGTGCTGCCTGCTAAAGGTTCCGCAAGTTGTTGTTTACCGAACTGACCGGCTTAATTTTTTGATTGCGAGATTATTGATCAAGGTGAAGTTTATTTCCCTTGTGAATCTTGTGGCTGAGAAGAGAATCGTAAAGGAGCTGATTCAAGGCAATTTCACAGTCCAAAATTTGTCAGATGAATTAAGTCAATTACTGCGGAACCAAGAGATAAGACAATCGATGCAAAATGGTTACGAAGAGGTCAGCAATGAATTGGAGGGAAAGAAAGTTTATGAAAAAGCAGCAAAACTAATTGCCATCGGCAATTAAGCAGCCCGCAGTTTACTCAAGCCAGATTTCTCGAATTTGCCTTCAGCGTAGCTTCTGGTAATGATCAATTCTTTTGTGTCCTCAGAGGAAGGAATGTCAAACATAGCATCGGTAACAATTGCTTCACAAATTGATCGCAATCCCCGGGCGCCAAGTTTATATTCAAGGGCTTTATCAACTATATAATCAAGTGCACTGTCCTTGAACTGGATATCGACACCTTCCATGTCGAACAACTTTTTGTATTGTTTGGTCAATGCATTCTTAGGCCCAGTTAAAATCTCCCTCAGAATTTCTTTTGTGAGAGGGTCCAGATGGGTCAGTACAGGCAATCGTCCGATTAGTTCGGGAATCAGGCCAAATGACTTAAGATCCGTGGCATTAATGTATTTTAGGAGATTGCTTTTGTCAACATGAGAATACTTATCATCACCTGAAGAAAAGCCAATTGGTTGGGTATTCAACCTGTTACCAATCGCCCTTTCGATTCCATCAAAAGCGCCACCACACACAAAAAGGATATTCTCAGTATTGACAGAAATCATCTTTTGATCCGGATGCTTTCGCCCGCCCTGAGGTGGCACATTAACCGAGGTGCCTTCCAATAACTTCAAAAGCGCCTGCTGCACTCCTTCACCGCTCACATCCCTGGTAATTGAAGGATTGTCTGACTTTCTGGCAATCTTATCGATTTCATCTATATACACGATTCCGCGTTCAGCGGCCTCAACTTCATAATTGGCTGATTGAAGCAGTCTCGTCAGGATGCTCTCGACATCCTCACCAACGTAACCCGCTTCAGTTAAAACTGTAGCATCAGCAATGCAAAATGGCACTTGCAGGATTTTCGCTAAAGTCCGGGCGAGGTAAGTTTTACCAGTACCCGTTTCTCCCACCATCACGATATTAGATTTTTCGATGATGATATCATCATCCTGTTTTTTCTGGTTGAGCCTTTTGTAGTGGTTGTAAACTGCAACACAAATTACTTTCTTGGCGTCATCCTGTCCTACCACGAACTGATCAAGGTGAGCCTTGATTTCCTGTGGTTTCATAAGATTAAACTTCGGTGCAGGTTGGCTGCTTTTTGTTCGAAGCTCTTCCTGAAGAATCTGCTGTGCCTGGGTAATACACTTGTCGCAAATGTGTGCATGTATGCCCGAGATCATCAGGTCTACATCCTTCTTACTTCTACCACAAAACGAACAAGTTACTTGAGCCATTTTTCAGTTAGTTAACCTTCTTTTCGAGTACTTCATCTATCAGGCCATATTCTTTAGCTTCTTTGGCCCTCATCCAGTAGTCTCTGTCAGAATCTTTTTCAATGTCTTTATAAGTCTTCCCACTATGTTTCGCAAGAATCTCGTACAAATCTTTGCGCACTTCCTGGGTCTGTTTTAGAGTGATCTCCATATCAGAAAGCTGACCTTGCATTCCTGACATTGGCTGGTGGATCATGATCCTGGCGTGGGGGAGGGCTGAACGTTTTTTTGCAGCTCCTCCTGCAAGGAGTACTGCGCCCATTGATGCTGCTAATCCGGTACAGATGGTTGCCACATCAGGGTTGACGTACTGCATGGTGTCATAAATGCCCAAGCCCGCATAAACTGAGCCTCCTGGGCTGTTGATATAAAGCAGCACATCTTTTTTTGAATCCACCGACTCTAAAAACAACAGCTGTGCAGTAATTATATTAGAAATATTATCGTCTACCTGCATCCCAAGGAAAATAATCCTGTCCATGATAAGCCGTGAGAAGACATCGATTTCCCTGAAATTCGTAGGGCGCTCTTCAATCACAGCACGAGTCATGTTTTCGACTTTATGAGCATATGCATCAATGTAAGATCCTGGTATTCCCTGATCTTTCACTGCAAATTTCCTGAACTCTTCCTTATTTATCATGAGATGATTTTATATCAACAAATTTAAAAAAAAAGCCTTTGCAGCAAAGGTATTAACAGCTTGCTTATGAACGCAGTTTTATATTGAAAGTTTGCTAAAGTCGTCAGCAGAGATACTTTTCTCCTTAATACTTACTTTTTCTTTTAGTAATGAGAAGATTTTATCGATAGTCAGTTTGTTATAAAGCTGTCTGTAATTTTTCCCCTCCTCAGCGCTAAGATAGTTGTTGGCGAACTCATCAATGCTTGATTCCAATTGCTCTGCAAACTGTGGTGAAGCGCCAAATTGCTTCCTGATAAGGATTTTTGCCTCTTCGACAACATCGGTGTGCTCAACCTTAACATCATTCTCTTTCATCAGCCTACCTTGAATTAAGGACCATTTGACGTCCTTCATATAATCTTCAAAATAGTTGTCAACATCCTCGTTTGTTAGCTTTTCATCCTGCTTGGCGTTCTCATAAAGTCTGTCTTTAAGAAACTTTTCAGGTAGTTCTATTTTGGTCTTTTCTAAAAGTGATGTTTGAATTGACCTTTCCAGGAATGACTCAGTTTCATGTTGGTAATTTTCTTTGATCGAGACTTCAATCTTCGATTTGAATTCAACCTCGTCCTTTACAATATCTTTACCGTAGGTCTTGTCAAAAAGCTCCTGGTTAACCTCAGTTGGGATTTGACGATTAATGTTTTTGACCAGTAACTCGAAATCACCCTTCATCTTCTTGTAATCATCCTCCGAAACTCCCATGAGGTGAGAAGCTTCATGCGTATCTTTGAAAGCTTTCTTCATTTCGAAAGTAACCTTGTCATCTTTCTTCAACCCGATAAACTTGGGTCTAACCTTCTTCTCAACTTTGTTCAGGTCAATGGCGTGTGTATGGGTGGTCTCCGAGGCCAAATGTGTAATATCACCGAAAATTACATCGCCATCTTCACTGATTTCCGGATTAGTCATTTCACCGTGTTGTTTCCTCAGGTTATCAATGGTCTGATCAACAAGTTTGTCATTTATCTTGATGGAGTACCTTACTGCTGAAATTTTCGACGGCTTTAGTTCAAAATCCCCGGCCATTCCGATATTATACTCGAATTCAAATTCCGTTTGATTCTCCCAATCTATCCCTTCGGATTTTTCCTTGTTTGGAATAGGATCACTCAAAATTTGAATATCATTCTCTTTGATGTAATCCTTGAGTTTAATAGAGAGCATTTCATTGATCTCTTCAGCTACTATGGCCTTCCCAAACATTTTTTTGATTACAGGAATTGGTACTTTCCCCTGCCGGAAGCCTTTAAGGTTTGCTTTTCGGCTATAATCTTTGATTTTTTCATCCACCTTGGGTTGATAATCATTCTCCTTTAACTTAATTTTAATAAGGGCCTCCGTTGAGGTGATTTTATCAAGAGCAATTTCCAAGATTAATATGATTTTAGTTGACGTGTTATATAAAAACCCTCAGACCATGACAATTGCCAGGTCGAGGGTATTTGGTGTGCGGATGAAGGGACTCGAACCCCCAAGCCTCGCGGCGCTAGATCCTAAGTCTAGTGCGTCTACCAATTTCGCCACATCCGCCTGTAAAAAATGAGTGTGCAAAAGTATCAAATAATATTTAATCTTCACAAAGTAAATAATAACTGCAGTTGAGCGTTTTGAGTAGTAGTACACAAGTAACAGTGGTTAATGAATTAGAAGAGGAGAAGAAAGCGATCATCCGTCGCTATAGGAAGTTGCTTCGTCATGCAAAGCCTCTTCTTAAGGATGGTGATGCGAAACTCATTAAAAAGGCCTTTTATACCTCGGTGGAAGCGCATAAGGAAATGCGTAGAAAATCCGGGGAGCCATATATATTTCATCCGTTGGCCGTGGCGCAAATCTGTGTTGAAGAAATTGGCCTGGGGACAACTTCAATCATTTCAGCCCTGCTCCATGATACAGTCGAGGATACAGAATTAGAGTTAGAAGATATCGACAGGAATTTTGGTCCGAAAGTGACCCAGATCATTGATGGCCTTACCAAAATTTCCGGGGTTTTTGAGCATGGCAGTTCTCAGCAAGCAGAAAACTTCAGAAAGATGCTACTCACGTTATCGAAAGATGTGAGGGTAATCCTGATAAAACTGGCTGACAGGCTCCACAATATGAGGACCCTGGAGAGTATGCCCCGAAACAAGCAGTTGAGGGTTGCTTCGGAAACACTCTATATCTATGCGCCACTTGCTCATCGATTAGGTTTGTATGCCATCAAAACAGAACTGGAAGATCTCCACCTGAAATATACAGAGACAGAGGAGTACAATGGAGTACTATCTAAGCTGGAAGCCACTCAGGCTTCGCGTAAAAAGTTTATCAGGCATTTTATTAAACCCATTCAGGCTGAATTAAAAAAACAAGGGCACAAGATTGAGGTTAAGGGAAGGCTGAAATCAATTTATTCGATATGGAATAAGATGAGCAAACAGGCCATACCTTTTGAAGAAGTGTATGATATTTTTGCGATCAGGATTATAATTGACACCAAACTCGAAGATGAAAAACCGGCATCATGGCAGGTTTATTCAATCGTCACTGATTTCTACCAACCGAACCCAGACCGGCTTCGCGATTGGATCAGTACCCCCAAGGCCAATGGCTATGAATCACTACACACGACCGTAATGAGTGATACAGGTCAATGGGTAGAAGTGCAAATAAGAACCAGACGAATGGACGATATTGCCGAGAAAGGTTATGCCGCCCATTGGAAGTATAAAGGCAATACTCCAAACGCCAATGAATATGGCCTTGAGGAGTGGATCAGGCGGGTTCGTGATACCCTGGAGCAGAATGATACAACGGCCCTTGAATTTGTTGACGACTTCCGTGGTAACTTTTTTAATGAGGAGGTGTTTGCTTTTACTCCTAAGGGGGAGCTTAAAACTTTGGCACATGGGGCCACTGCTTTAGATTTTGCGTTTGATGTACATACTGAAGTAGGATCACATTGCATTGGGGCCAAAGTCAATCAGAGATTAGTGCCCTTGAACCACCCGTTGAAAAATGGCGACCAGGTTGAAATCCTCACTTCGTCGAAACAAAAGCCGAATGAGGATTGGTTGAGGTTCGCGGTTAGTTCCAAGGCAAAATCGAAGATCAAGGACGTTCTCAAAGGGGATCGTAAGGCTTTTGCGGCCGAAGGAAAAGAAATCGTAAAAAGGAAACTAAAGCAATTAAAACTTACCCTTGACAGTGAAGTAATTGAGAAACTGGCAGCTTATTTCAATGTCAAAACACCCATAGAATTTTTCTACCAGGTAGGAAAGGGCAAGATCCATCATAATGAGATCAAGAAGTTTAAGGAGTATAGCGTCGAAAAATCGAAACAAGGAAAACAATCAACTACTGGTACGAAAGGAACAAAATCAAAATCTTCAACCAAAAGTGATAAAGCAAGTGATTTATTACTGATTGGTGAAGATATGGACGTAGTGGATTACACACTTGCCAAATGTTGTAACCCGATCGCCGGTGATGATGTTTTTGGGTTTGTGACCGTGGGTGATGGGATCAAAATACATCGTACTTCCTGTCCTAATGCGGTTGAATTGATGTCTAATTATGGGTATCGGGTGGTTAAAGCTAAATGGACCTCTCAAAAAGAGATTGCATTTCTGGCTGGTTTATGGATTGAAGGAACTGATAGAATTGGTATCATAAATGACATTAGTACTGTAATTTCAAATGAATTGAAGGTGAATATGCGCTCATTCACCATTGATACTGACAATGGTTTGTTCGATGGAAAAATTAAACTCTACGTGAATGACACCATCCACCTTAAAATGCTAATGGAAAAACTGGAGAAAGTAGAAGGGGTAGAAGTTGTATCGAGGTATGATAAATGATATCAAAGAAAAGTTATGCCTGATTCTCATTTGTTTTAATCGGGTTCTATCTCAGGAAATTGTCTAATTTGGCGTAAAATTCGGATGCATGGGAAAAGGTGATAAGAAAACTAAAAAAGGTAAAATAACGAATGGTACCTTTGGAGTAAGAAGACCACACAAAAAGGTTGTTACTCCACAACCTAAAGCAAAATCAAAAGCTACAAAGAAGAAGAAATAGCATTGCGGGTTATCTGGTCAAACAGATCATGAAACGGATTGTAGTCTTTTTGTTCTTTGCTAATTGTGGTTTTGTTCAGGCACAGCATAGCGCTTACGTCGGTGTAAAAGGTGGATATCATGTTGCAACCGTCAACATGAGCCACACGATTCTGCGAAACACTGTCCCCACCAGTCAGGTTTTCGGATCTTTAATTGGAGTCACCGCAAAACTCTTCCCAAAGCCGCACTACGGCTTGCAGTGGGAACTGAATTACTCGAGGAAAGGTTTTGACCAGCGTTTAACTGATACCAATGAAGAATTCCGAACCACGTTTGACTACCTTGAATTTCCCTTTCTTTTCAATTTATATCTTGGAAAAAGGAAGACACAGTATTTCGCCAATTTCGGCCCTTTCGGGGCTGTTCTGCTGAATGATAAAACAACAGGGCCAACGAATAGTTTATCGGAGCAGTTGGATTTTATCTATAATTCGGAGCGAGATAATAAATTCGCCTTTGGCCTTAAAGTAGCTGTAGGAATTTTCAGGGAATTTTCATTTGGCGGTATCCAGATAGATGGCCATTTCACTGCTGAAATAAGCAATTTCCTTGACCCTGTTGACCTCTCAACCGGGGTGCCGGACAACTCTCAGAATTTTACCCTTGGCGCAACGGTGGCCTACTTAATTCCCCTGGGAACTAAGTTCGATGACGGAGAATAGTTTCTTTTTTTCCATATTTTAGTAAGAATTATTTGATTATGAGCCGGGTTTCATCATTAAAGTATTTGAGTGTGTTCTCCATTCCCATTGTGGCCTGGATTGCATTTAATTCTCATTCGTACTGGACTTATTTAACCGTAGTTGAGGTTTTTGTCCTGATTCCATTTATTGAACTTTTTATTAAACCTGATGAGTCGAACATGGAAGCGGCAGAGGAAGAGTTGATTCGAAAAGACCCCATCTACGACTGGATGCTTTATTTGACAGTCCCGATTCTGTACTTTTTTCTTTTCATATATCTGCAAAAGATGTCAACCGAAATCCTTTCCTTATCTGAAGTGATTGGTCATACTTTGACAATGGGTATTCTTTGCGGGGGACTTGGGATCAATGTTGCCCACGAATTGGGACATCGGTCAACAAAGCATGAGAAAACATTTTCGAAGATGCTTTTGCTTTGTTCGTTGTACATGCATTTTTTTATTGAACACAATCGTGGCCACCATAAGAATGTTTCAACAGAGGATGATCCGGCCTCGGCAAGGTTTGGAGAATCGTTATTTGCTTTTTGGTTCAGGTCAATCGTTTTTAGTTACATATCAGCCTGGAAAATAGAGCGTTCGAGGTTAGTGAAAAATGGACACAGTTTTTTTTCGGTACGAAATGAGATGTTGGCCTTTGAGATAATTCAAACGTCTTTTCTTTTGCTGATTTGGTACTTTTTTGGGTTGACTTCTTTGTTGTTGTTTTTTGCGGCAGCATTGGTTGGCATACTCCAACTTGAAACTGTCAATTACATAGAACATTATGGCCTGAGTAGGGAGAAAAAGAAAAGCGGCAATTATGAGCGAGTTATGCCCTGGCATTCCTGGAATTCGAATCACATTATTGGCCGGTTGATGTTATTTGAGCTTTCACGACACTCTGACCATCATTATTTAGCTAGTCGTAAATACCAGATATTACGTCACCATGGCGATAGCCCACAAATGCCTACTGGTTATCCGGGCATGATGGTTTTAGCAACTATTCCACCATTATGGTTTTATGTGATGCACCGACAGATTAAAAAGGTGTTTGCTCCTGGTAATTTATCGAAAGAGGCTACCGTTTGATAAATTGAGTAAAATTAATATTAGGAATTTAGTCATTATTCCTATCTTTGCGGCGAAATTCAAAAATGATACCACTATTTGAAACAATAGATACATAAAATCAAAAAACGAAATCATGACCAAAGTACAATTAAAAGCCGAAAAAGCATGTCTTGAAGCTAAGACTAAACTTGAAAAATTAGGCGTAGAAGAAAAAATTCAAGCTGAACTGGCTTGGGTTATTGGCAGCTACAATTATGACAGGAACCCAGAAGGGCTGTTTGAGATTGGAAGTAAAGCACTGGATGCTTTGAAAGGTTACAAAACTGAGAAGCCAAGGATGGTTTCTAAAAAATTCATTGCTGATTTGGAAAAAGCTTTGAGTGAGAACTAAATCACAATTGTTGATTAAAAAATTGAAAGAGCCCCGTAAGGGGCTTTTTTTATCTCACCAATATAATTTCATATTGGTTGCAGGGGTTAAATAATTTGAACAGTTCAAGACCCTCAAGTGGGATCTCAAAAGCATAAAGGTTACCCCCTTCAAAAATTTCATCTGTTACAGCTTTTAGCCCCTCCGTCGCACCAGCTGGTTCACCATCACTGAAGAAGTAGCCATCTGTAAGTTCGAACTCAATAAGATTCACTTTAGTGTTTGTTGGCTCGTATTCTCGAAGTAATAAATTGCCATCAGATAATATTATTCCCAGGGAATAAATGGGTATGTCAGGGTCAGTCAACTGTACGCCGTAGAAAATAATAAACCCACTAGCCTCGGGGAATTTTTGAGCAATAATTCCATTGTCATCCGTCAGACGATTTAGCTCACCATCAAATAAGAAATCTACATTTACAGAGTAAACATTTGGTGTGAAATCGCTCCCGCGTGATGTTAGCAAGGTACTTTGCATAGTGACTTCCCCATGCCCTTGGGCGAACCCTTGGTATGATGGGCTATTATCAGAGTCAAGTTCGCAAAAAGCAGGGCCAGTCATGCTAAAATCTGAAAAGGCAAACTCACTAATGGTAAGTGATCGGCCTAGCGAAAAAGACAGTGGCTCTGTCAAAACCAACCGGTCATTGCGAAGGGAATACCCGGTTGAGTGGGATATATCCAACCTTCCTCCGCTAAAAATTTCCTCATCGGTTGTGCCGAAGGCAGCAAACTCTACATTAACATTTCGTTTAACAGGATCCAATGACCAAAAAATAGTAATATCCCGATCTTTTAGAATTAATCGTTGACCGGGGGCATCTGCTCCAAACACTCTTGGAGTAACCACATCTTCAAAAAAGGAAATATTTTCGGCGAGTTCCAGACTAAAAATCCGGTCATCATTAGCGTCTGCTTGTTCGAACCTAATCTGCGATGGAATGAAAAAATCTGATTTACTTTCGAAAATTAGATTCTCATCTTCCTCACCTACATAAAGGAATTCAAACTCTGCCCCAAAGCTTGCATTGTCTTGCTCAAAGAGGTGATGAAAAACACCAAAAGTCTCGAAGATCAACTCTAAGCCGAGGGCGTTATCAATGCGGTAAGTGATGGTTTGATCGATGAATTCGCCATCATTGTCGGCCACGTCAGACTGGATGTTAACCTCTCCATTTTCTTTGAAGTCCAGCAACATGAAGAATATCCCTGACTCTTCGGTCGGTTGGTACTCCAGTCTCCAGCCATTTCGGGGAGCGGTTAATTTGTCTTTAAGCCCATTGATAGCGGTGGAAACCCGCTCCTCGATAGGAGGCAAATCCTCTTCATCATTTCCGCATGAGAAAAGGGCAAACCCAAGAACTAAGAATAATATATGTCTGATCATTGAACGGCTTCAATTTTGGCCTGAATTATTTCCCTTACATCGGGAAGGTTTATATCTACTACTTTGCCATAATGCTCAATTATCGCCGATAGTTTTTTTCTTATTCGTTCCCTTCCCTCATTTCTACTTTCACAGTCTGCGTCTTCACAATCTTCCTCATCATTCATGAAATGCTCTTCGAATTCCATATCGAATAAAAAGAATGCGACAGTCTCGGCAAAATCTTCATTAGGAGAGCTGGTTGAATAGGGTGAAACGAATC
>Ga0316189_10007395_pt1 | contig 10389 bp, 13 predicted proteins | sample LowCovwburrow_MG_FD_204930 | JGI IMG/M metagenome (GOLD analysis project Ga0316189, IMG submission 204930) | Coastal sediment microbial communities from Maine, United States - Lowes Cove worm burrow | ecosystem: Environmental > Aquatic > Marine > Coastal > Sediment | place: USA: Maine... | reverse complement strand
ACTTCAAATCCTCCGAGTGTTAATTTTTCAATTAATGTCTCTAAATTAATTTTTTCAATATTTACTAATTCATTTACCCATTTTAATGATATTTGCATCTTTGCATTACTGTAAAATTTTTCATTTAATTTGCTTTAGTAAAAACTAAACCATTTGCTTTACCATATTTTTCCATAAATCTTATAAATCTATCCCAAGCTTCTGGGCTTTTCATAATATAAATGGATTCAATTGCTTGAGGTTTACCATTCACAAATCTTGCATTCACATCGCGTGTCTCGAGTGTACCTTCATCATCAATTAAATACATGCCAGTAATTTCACCATCTTTTGCTGTATTTTTGTCTAAAATAGTTGGATTTTTGAAGCGAAATGTTGCTGTTCCTGTACTTCCGTCTCTGGAACGAGTTAAACGAACATCTGGCAATACTTTCTCATCTAAACCTTTTATAAATTGAATTCTAGCTACCATAATTTTATCTTTCCCCTAATAGATGATTCTCCATTTCTTAGACTTTCTTCCTAATATTATATAGATAATAGACTAATATTTATTGTTTTTTATTATTTTTGAGTCTTCTCTATTTTCAATTTTTATTCCATTCCTACAAGAAGGCTTCTCTTTTTAGAATTGCTTAAGAAATCAGAACATTGATTTCTAACCTCTCGTTTTGATAAATTAACCTAACATCAATGAAGAGGTCTAAGATCGATTTTACCAACATTATTTTTTTGAATTCTAATGACTAATGGTTTCGACTGTCAAGAAAATGAACTGGGGTGGCAGGATTCGAACCTACGAATGGCGGAGTCAAAGTCCGCAGCCTTACCACTTGGCGACACCCCAAAATATTTCAAAAAGAAGTTCAAGAACTATAAAGTTAGAGTTTGATATTGGGCAAGAAGGGATTCGAACCCCTGACACCGTAGTTCGTAGCCACGTGCTCTAGTCCACTGAGCTACAAGCCCAAATTATAGTTACTGAACTCTATATTACTAGAGAGTTCGAATTAAGTAAAGCTAAAAAAATGCATGCAAGATAAATCTTCCTCTTCAATTTTCTTAGTCCGAATAAAATTAATAAAAGTTCCTTTTTCCCTTGCAAAAACAAGAACTTTTCATTTAAATTAGTATTTCAAATATTTTGAATTTGAAATACTAATAGTTATTCTTAATTATGGCAAAGAAAATTTTATATCAAGATGATGCTCGACGGGCTCTTGAACGTGGTATGGAAATTATGGTCGAAGCAGTTTCAGTGACATTGGGGCCGAAAGGTCGAAATGTTGTATTAGAAAAACCTTACGGATCTCCACAAATTGTCAACGATGGTGTGACAATTGCTAAAGAAATTAAGTTGCCAGATCATATTGAAAATACTGGAGTTTCTCTAATTCGCCAAGCTGCTTCAAAAACAAATGATGTAGCAGGTGATGGTACAACAACTGCGACAGTTTTAGCTTATGCAATGGTAAGAGAAGGATTAAAAAATGTTGCAGCTGGTGCTAATCCTATTTCTATCAAATTAGGGATGGAAAAAGCGGCACAATATTTAGTGACTCAAATTAATGAATTTGCCCAACCCGTGGAAGATCTTCAATCAATTCAACAAGTAGCTTCTATCTCAGCTGGGAATGATGATATTATTGGTTCGTTGATTGCAGATGCTTTAGAAAAAGTTGGAAAAGAAGGTGTTATTTCTTTAGAAGAAGGGAAAGGTATTACAACAGAATTAGAAATTACTGAAGGCATGAAATTAGAAAAAGGTTTTATTTCACCTTACTTCATTACTAATACTGAAAAAATGGAAGTCTCCTATGATAATCCATACATTCTTTTAACTGATAAACGTATAACTTTAGTTCAACAAGATTTATTACCAATTTTAGAGCAAATTACCAAAACAAAACGTCCACTTCTAATAATTGCAGAAGATGTTGAGAAAGAGGCTTTAGCAACATTAATTTTAAATAAATTACGTGGAATTATAAATGTTGTAGCAATAAGAGCACCAGGTTTTGGTGAACTACGAAAGCAAATGCTAGAGGATATAGCTATTTTAACTGGTGGTACAGTCATTACTCAAGATGCTGGGTTAAGCTTAGATAATATTGTGCGACCCGTTTGGAATTAAGCCTTAAAAATAAGGGTATAAGTTTCCACACATTCAAATAAAGACGAATGTGAACTTTTAGATTGTGGTAATGAGAATTTACCCAGGTGATTACGCACCCAGTCTGGATACCTTGATTACTCACCTAGCAAATGAGGAAGTTTAGCAAAGGTATCTGGAATACAGTATGATGTCGCTAATAGGGAGGTTGAACAAAACGGTTCGACTTTATTTCAACGCATTTAAGCTTCTAACCGTAAACTAAGCACGTTCATTGAAATTTGATCTGAAGTCCTAGAAACTTCACATATTGAACAAACTTCCTTGAATGGAGCGGGATAAGAGTTCTAGGAAATCTTAGGGCCTCACCTAAAGTATTGATATTTGCTTTAGGCGTAAGAAATATAGGTCTTGGAGTAGTGTGCGCATCTGTAGCTGTTTATACAATTTAAAGGAACGGTGAAAACCCCAATGACTTCCTTAACTAGAAAATTTTAAAAGGTAGGACAGCTAGTCTTCATGGTTACTGGGGGAAAGACTTTTTGGAAGAAGCCAATGCATTTTTGCACGTAGCAGTGAAAATGATATGCAAACGTCCGATTAGGGCATTAAATTAGAATTTAATCAAGTCAATATGAGAATTCCCAATTAAATATACAAGATGGGAAAAACGTGGAAAATGAACTGAAGACGGCACTGACCTTTCGGTGAGATGAGTAATTCCTCAAAATTTTCTGGACACTAAAAAAAAAATTGATTCTTTATCTCTATGTAACCCATATTGATACCGTGGTTGGATTTAAGGCCGAGAGCTGGATGAGGTGAAAGTCTCATGTCCAGATCGAAAGACGGGAGTTGTGTCGAAATGACCCTCCTAGTTTACTCAATTAACTTTATTGGGGCAAGCACGACGTATTATTGTTGATAAAGATACAACTACAATTGTTGCTGATGGTCAAACATTAGAGGATATTAATATTCGATGTGAGCAGCTTAGAAAACAAGTTAATCTAGCAGATACTGGATACGAAAAAGAAAAATTACAAGATCGAATTGCCAAATTATCTGGTGGTATTGCAGTAATTCGAGTAGGTGCAGTTACTGAAACAGAGATGAAAGATAAAAAATTAAGGTTAGAAGATGCAATTAATGCAACTCGAGCTGCGGTCGAAGAAGGCATTGTACCTGGAGGTGGAGCGACTCTTACTCATTTGTCAGAAAATCTTATCACCTGGGCGAAAAATAATTTAAAGGAAGATGAATTAATTGGTGCAATGATTATTTCTCGAGCAATTTTAGCACCACTAAGAAGAATTGCCGAAAATGCAGGTATAAATGGTCCAGTTATTATTGAAAAAGTTCAAGAACAAGACTTTGAGATTGGATATAATGCAGCTAAAGATACATTTGGTAATATGTATGAAGAAGGAGTTGTCGATCCCGCCAAAGTAACTCGTTCTGGTCTTCAAAATGCGACTTCTATTGCGAGTATGATACTAACAACAGAATGTATTATTGTTGATGACAGCCAAGTTTTAAACGAATCTTAAGATTCGTTTAAAACTTTATTCTATGATTGTGATAGAAATTAAATTATAAATCATTCAAATTAGACATTGGGTCTGAATTTGCCTCATTATTCATTTTTGCCTCTACCATATCCTTCATAGCAGTTTTTAAGTCTTCAACCTTTGTTTTTAATCCTTCGAAATTATCATTTTGAGCTTCCTGTCGAATATTTTCAATTAATTTTGTAACATTTTCTTTTGTATCTTCTGAAATATTATCTTTTAAAAGAGAAAGTTCCTTTTCGGCTTCAAAACATAATGCTTCCGCTTGATTTTTTAAATCAATATTTTCTCGTTTCTCTTTATCCGCTGTAGCGAATTTCTCTGCTTCTGCTAACATTTCTTCGACTTCATTTTCATTTAAATTAGATGCACCTTGAATTGTTACAGATTGTTCTACGCCTGTTTCTTTTTCACGTGCTTTCACTGATAAGATACCGTCCACATCAATATCAAATGTAACTTCAATTTGTGGAACACCACGATCAGCTGGCGGGATTCCATCTAATCTAAAGTTTCCAAGACTTTTATTACCTGAAACTAATTCCCGTTCTCCTTGTAAAATATGAATTTCTACATTTGTTTGATTATCAACAGCAGTTGAGAACATTTCTGATTTTTTAACCGGAATTGTTGTATTTCGAGCAATAATTTTTGTCATAACACCACCAAGTGTTTCAACACCTAAAGATAAAGGAGTTACATCTAGTAATAAAATATCTTTAATTTCACCTGCTAAAATACCTGCTTGAATTGCAGCTCCAATTGCCACTACTTCATCTGGATTAACCGATTGATTTGGTTTTTTACCAGTTAACGATTCAACTAATTTTTGAATGGCTGGAATTCTTGTTGAACCTCCAACTAAGACTACTTCGTTGATATCGGATTTATCAAGGCGTGCATCATTTAAAGCTTTTTCAACTGGAATCCGGCAACGGTTAATCAGATCTTCACATAACTTTTCAAAAATATCTCGTGTTAATTCTTTTTCAATATGTTTTGGACCTGTCTTATCCGCAGTAATAAATGGCAAATGAATTGTTGTTGTATCAACAGTTGATAATTCAATTTTTGCTTTTTCAGCAGCTTCAGTTAGACGTTGTAAAGCTTGAATGTCTGTACTTAAATCAATTCCTTCTTTTTCTTTAAAATCATTCATCAACCATTTAACTAGAACATTATCAAAATCGTCACCACCTAGATTTGTATCACCAGCCGTCGATAATACTTCAAAAATTCCATCACCAACTTCTAAGATTGAGACATCAAATGTTCCACCACCTAAATCAAAAACTAAAATAGTTTCGTTTTGTTTTTTGTCCAATCCATAGGCTAAAGATGCAGCTGTTGGTTCATTAATAATACGTAAGACTTCGATACCAGCAATTTTTCCAGCATCCATTGTTGCTTGTCTTTGCGAATCATTAAAATAAGCGGGAACAGTAATAACTGCTTGTGTCACTTCTTGTCCTAAATAATCCGTTGCATCATTAATTAACTTTCGTAAAACTTGAGCCGAAATTTCTTCTGGGCTAAAATCTTTATTTAATGCTGGACATTTAATTTTGATGTTATCATTTTTATCTTTCGTTACTTTATATGGCAATTTTTTTGATTCTTCTGCAATTTCTCCTTCTTTTGAGCCAATGAATCTTTTTACCGAAAAGAAAGTATTTTCTGGATTAATTACCGCTTGGCGCTTTGCAATTTGACCTACTAATAATTCTTCCTTTTTAGTATATGCAACAATTGACGGCGTTGTTCGCAATCCTTCAGCATTAATGATTACACTTGGTTGACCCCCTTCAATTGCTGCAACCACAGAATTTGTCGTACCTAAATCAATTCCTACAACTTTTGACATATTTATTTTTTTAGTTAGTATATTTTTAATACAATTATAATTTATTGATAAATTAGTCATTAGGAAGACTAACCCGTATAAAATCTTATTATTTAATAAGAGTGTTAATATGTCTCTTATAGACAAAATCTAATAAATTTTTTAGACTCTTAAAAGTAATTTACTAATTTTAATTAGTTTATGAACTATCAAAAAATTTATACGAGCTAAGTTAAAAAATATAGAATCAATTTGGAGGACTCTTGTGACTATAGGTTTATTAGGGAATAAAATTGGAATGACTCAAATCTTTGATGAATCCGGTAATATTATTCCAGTTACAATTTTAAAAGTTGGACCCTGTGTTGTGACACAGATTAAAACAACAGAAAAAGACGGATACGATTCAATTCAAATTGGTTATGGAAGTCTTTCAAGTAAATCATTAACGCAACCACAATTAGGCCATCTGCAAAAATCAAATATTCAACCTTTAAAATATTTAAAAGAATTCCGAATAACTGGAGACTCTGAATTCCAAATTGGTCAAGTCTTAAATGTTGAGTCATTTGAACCAGGTCAACTTGTCAATATACAAGGGAAAACAATTGGTAAAGGTTTTTCAGGACTTCAGAAACGTCATAATTTTACACGAGGACCAATGACACATGGTTCTAAAAACCATAGAGCACCAGGTTCAATTGGTATGGGTACTACTCCGGGGCGTGTTTTACCTGGTAAGAAAATGTCTGGTCAGTTAGGTAACAAAATCACAACAATTCAAAAGCTTAAAGTTATTCAGATCAATCCCAAAGAAAATATTTTAGTAATAAAAGGATCTGTTCCAGGTAAACCTGGCAATCTATTAAGTATTGTTCCTTCCGAATAAGGCAACTGAAATTACAAACTAAATATATTAAAAGAAAGTATGACCGTTCAAAAATTTATAACATATACTCCATTCAATACAAATGGACAAAAATTAGATTCGATTAATGAGTTGCAATTAAATATTCTTGAAAAATCAGGAAATTATTTATTACATAAAGATCTTTTAAGACATCTTAACTCCCAGAAACAAGGAACTGTTTCAACAAAAACACGAAGTGAAGTTCGAGGTGGTGGGCGTAAACCATGGCGTCAAAAAGGTACAGGTCGCGCACGGGCTGGTTCAAATCGATCACCCTTATGGAAAGGTGGAGGGGTTATCTTTGGTCCAAAGCCTAACAAGGTAATTTTAAAATTAAACAAAAAAGAACGTAGATTAGTTTTGCAAACCTTGCTTTATAACAAAAAAAATAATAGTTTAATTATTGAAAATTTGGAAAAAGAAATTAATGAGCCAAAAACGAAAACTTTTTTAAAAATTTGTCAAAATTGTAACATCAAGCTGAATCAAAAGTTATTAGTAGTTGTCTCAAAAAAGACGGCACCTTTAAAATTATCAACACAGAATCTTAAAAATGTCGAATTAATTTCTGCTTCAAATTTAAATACATTAAGTTTACTGAAAGCAAAGCAAATTATATTAACACCATCGGCAATTAGTGATATCAAGGAGATTTATTGTGATTAATTCACCAGATTTTTCTCATAGTAAGGCTCAGATTGTTAAGTATCCTATTATAACAGATAAATCTACAAGACTTTTAGAAAATAACCAATATAGTTTTGTAGTCGATCGATATTCGGATAAACTTACAATTAAAGCGTCTATTGAATATTTATTTGATGTTAAAGTTGTCAAAGTTAATACATGTCGTCTTCCACGTAAAAAGAAACGTGTTGGTAAGTACATTGGGTGGAAACCACAATATAAGAAAGCAATAGTAACTCTATCTGAAGGCGATGTCATAAATTTATTTACAGATAGTTAATCAATAAAAAAAAATTAGTTTATGAGTATTCGTTTTTATAAATCATATACACCAGGAACGCGAAATCGTGCTCTTTCTACCTTTAGTGAAATTACGCGCTCGAAGCCAGAAAAAAGTTTAATTCAAAAAAATCATCGTAATAAAGGGCGAAATAATCGAGGTATTATTACTATTCGTCATCGAGGTGGTGGTCACAAACGACGTTACCGTTTAATTGATTTTAAGAGAAATAAATATGGAATTGAAGGTATTGTAGCAGCAATTGAGTATGATCCGAATCGAAATGCTAGAATTGCCCTGATAAATTATGTTGATGGTGAAAAACGTTATATCTTACACCCCAAAAATTTAAATGTTGGTGATAGTATTATTTCTGGGTCTGGTTCTCCTTTATCGGTTGGTAACTCATTACCATTAAAAGAAATTCCTCTAGGAACTTCAATTCATAATATTGAATTGATTTCAAATCGTGGCGGTCAAATTGTTCGAGCTGGTGGAACTTCTGCAAAAATTTTAGCAAAAGAAGGCAACTATATTACTTTACGATTACCTTCTAAAGAAATTCGCTTAATTCGAAAGGAATGTTTTGCAACAATTGGTGAAGTTAGTAATAATGATTCCTTTCTAGTTCAAAGTGGTAAAGCCGGCCGAACTCGTTGGTTAGGAAAACGACCAACTGTTCGTGGTTCTGTTATGAATCCATGTGATCATCCACACGGTGGTGGTGAAGGTCGCGCACCGATTGGTCGAACTCGTCCATTAACTCCATGGGGTAAGCCTGCATTAGGGATGAAAACAAGAAAAAGAAAAAAATTAAGTGATGCATATATCCTTCGTCGACGTTCTTAAATATTAATTTAATCTTTCAAAAATCAAGAAAAATAGTTTCAATATGCCAAGATCATTAAAAAAAAGTCCGTTTGTTGCTTATCATTTATTGAAAAAAATAAATAAATTAAATCAAACTGGTAAAAAAGATACAATCACAACTTGGTCGAGATCTTCAACAATTTTACCGAATATGGTAGGATTCACAATTGCAGTCTATAACGGCAAACAACATGTACCAATATTTATTTCAGATCAACTCGTTGGACATAAGTTAGGAGAATTTGTATCAACAAGAAATTTTAAAACTCATATTAAAGCTGATAGAAAAACAAAACGTTAACGAAATCACAAAATGAATCGAATCTTATATGAGAATAGATGTAAATGTAATGAAGAATTTTCAATAATTAAAAAGCGTAAGACAAAGAGGCGAAGTGAAGGGAAACCACTTCAATACCCTAAATCGAGTGAGATTCTATCAAAGACATTTCAAATGAAATATCAAACAAATCTCTCTTTAACTGCAAAATGTCTTTTAAATAATTTTCAAAATAAATATATTTATTATGCTATCGATGACATTTTATACTCACTTCAATCTAAACCAATTGAGCGAGAGAATCTCTTAGCAGTTTTGTATTCACCTATTCTTTCATTACAAAATAATTTTTCGGTTAACTTTTTTGATATTTGGATACGTGAAGTTTATATCGATGAAATATCGAAACGTAATAAATTTCTAAAAAATGACTTTACAACTTTAAAACAATCTAATTTTATAACGATTAAATTCTTTTATAAAACAAGAGTCCCAGTTAAAAAACAGGAGTCTTTATGGTAACTGTGAAAACTCTTCAAATTATCTTATTAATGTTTTTGAAGTACAAATATTTTAATTTTACGACAACATTTTTGAAACGTTTAATCTTTTAACAGAATCGCAAATCTTAGAAACAATTATTTATGTCAAATACGCAATCAATTCAAGCAGTCGCTAAATATATTCGCATGTCGCCTCATAAGATAAGAAGAGTTCTAGATCAAATTCGAGGTCGTTCCTATCAAGAAGCCTTAATGATTTTAGAATTTTTACCCTATGATGCTAGTGGACCGATTTGGCAAGTTGTTCACTCAGCCGCAGCAAATGCAAAACATAATTATGGATTCGATAAAAAAAAGTTAGTTATTGATACAGCGTTTGCAGATGAAGGACCAAAGTTAAAACGAATTCGGCCACGTGCTCAAGGAAGAGCCTATAAAATCTTAAAACCAACTTGTCATATTACCGTAAGTGTCAAGGCAATTCACTAAATAATAAATTTGATTAAAAAGTAAAAGGATTAAGTCTATGGGTCAAAAAACACATCCTTTAGGATTTAGATTAGGTATTACGCAAGAACATAAATCAACGTGGTATACTAATTTCAATCAATATGCAAATGTTTTACAAGAGGATGATAAAATTCGAACTTATCTAACTACAATTTCAAAATCTAATAGTATTTCGAATGTTCGAATCAATAGAAATGGATTGAACGATCAGATTCAATTAAATATTGAAACAGGAAAACCAGGAATTTTGGTTGGTGATTTAGGAGCAGGACTTGAAACATTACTCACAAACATTAAAAAATTATTACCAGAAGGTCGTCAATTAACAATTAATGTTTTTGAGGTAGAAAAAGTTGATCTAGATGCTTCTCTTCTAGCTGATTTAGTTGCGGAACAGTTAGAAAAACGAATAGCCTTTCGAAGAGCAATCCGAGAAGCTTTACAAAGAGCTCAAAAACAGAATGTCAAGGGAATCAAAATTCAAGTTTCAGGTCGTTTAAATGGCGCTGAAATTGCAAGAAGTGAGTGGATCCGAGAAGGACGAGTTCCTCTTCAAACCTTGCGTGCAGATATTGATTACGCTACACAAGAAGCTAATACTATTTATGGAGTCTTAGGAATTAAAGTTTGGTTATTTAAAAGTGAAATCTTATCAAAATAAGATTCCTCAGGAATGAAGTCCAAAAGTTTATAGTTTAATTAAATTAAAGTGTTATGTTAAGTCCAAAAAGAACAAAATATAGAAAGTATCATCGCGGACGTATGCGAGGAAAAAAGACTCGTGGAAATGAAATTTGCTTTGGAAATTTTGGTTTACAAGCA
>Ga0316189_10007394_pt1 | contig 10390 bp, 7 predicted proteins | sample LowCovwburrow_MG_FD_204930 | JGI IMG/M metagenome (GOLD analysis project Ga0316189, IMG submission 204930) | Coastal sediment microbial communities from Maine, United States - Lowes Cove worm burrow | ecosystem: Environmental > Aquatic > Marine > Coastal > Sediment | place: USA: Maine... | reverse complement strand
AAAATGAGTCCTAATCGGTCGCATCTCGTTCAGGCACTTTTTTCAATCGCGGGGTTTTGTTCAGACACTTTTTTCAATCGCAGGGGGTCGTAGGTGACTCTAATTCTGATTGATCGGATAGATCGGCACTAAATCCTGGCATTTTTACCCGAATCCAGACGAATCTCACGTTCTCGTCTGAATTCCACCCGTAAAAAAAGTGCCGGAAGAAACAACGTCCGTTTAGGACTCATTTTGACACCCTAGCCACTGGCTGGTTCTCTTTGGAGAATCACGACGGAATTCATCTTGGTCAGCGCGTTCACTGAATAGTTCCTGCTTCATGAAATTGAAGTCGCGTCCTTAGGCTCGAAACAGGCCTGAAATCAAATTGTGGATGGCCAGTTTGGAAATGAAGTTGCGCGTGCACCAGTTGTGGAGGGCTAACTTGGAGACGAAGTTGCGCGTGCACAAATGGTGGACGACTAACTTGGAAATGAAGTTGGGTGTGCACAAAGTGTGTAAGGGCAACTTGGAAATGAAATTAGGCGTGCACAAGTTGTGCACAGCTAAATTCGAAATGAAGTTGCATGTGCACAAAGTGTGTAAGAGCAACTTGGAAATGAAATTGGGCGTGCACAATTTGTGCAGGCCCAACTCAGAAACGAAATTGGGCGTGCACGATGTAATCTGGTACATGTTGAGGCTGGCATTGGACGTTTGTCATTCAATTTTGTTCATTCTGAGCCCCTATGAGAGGAGATGGATCTGTATTTTGTGGGTCCTAAGGCTGGCATTGGACGTTTGTCATTCAATTTTGTCCATCCGGAGCCTTCACGAGAGGAGATGGCTCTTTATTTTATGCATCTTGACGCAATCAGGGTCCGATTCTTTTTCGCTATTGCGAATGGTGCGAGGCGTGCGAGGCTTTAGTATCTGACCCCTGAAAGTCTTGCTTTTTTGCTTGACGCTTTGAAGGATGACCCAGGATCTGCTCGGAAAAATGTCCCACCCTTGCGTGGAAGACTCTGGTGCTCGCCAAACTGACCCAGCCTTTTGATGATCAAGCAAAGCCCCTTACCCAAACCTGTTTCCATTTCCTCCTGCTTCCATTTCCTCCCCTTACCCGAACCTGCTTCCATTTCCTACCAGTCTACAGCTCATCCCAGTGGGCCGAGCGTGGCTTTTGTCATCAATGTGGCAGTACCGGTTAAAGGAGAAAGGCCAATACATAATGCCGGTAGGATTATTCGACGACGATGCGGTGTTTGTTTTTGATCATCAAGTGTTCATCGATGAGAAGCCCTCCTTTTACTGCTTTGCAAATGAAACCCATGACATGACAGGGCCTGAAGTCTTCGCAAAATTTGCACCGCCGGAGTGAGGACTAGGTGGAAGCAGTTCAAGAGAAGGACAATCTGCAACCAATCTGGTCAATCGATTAAAAAAAATGACGGCATTTATCCCTGGTCAGTTTCTGCGGGAGACCCATCGACATGATCTTTTACTACGACCGGTGGGATGTGGTCGCGAATTGAGCGATTAACCCAGTCAGGCGCAGGCTGGAAAAGCGAGCTTCGATCTCCTTAGCCCGCTCTATTTGGCCTGCCCGTCTGGTTGTGGATGGAATTGATTCCTCGTTCTTTACGTGGGGGTAGAGGGGGCCAGCCAACCCCCCGAAAAGTCCCTAAAATCCAGGTCAAGTGACCGCCGTCCGCTCACAAGGTCCGGTCGCGGCTCAAATTCCCTCCCCAAAGGAGGGCAACGGAGCACTTACGCGATAGCAAACCCCCGTAACCTTCAGTGCACCAACGCTTTTCATGGTGCCTGTCTGCCTGTCCCCATCTATCCTTTCTCGCCAAGTTCCTGACCTTCAGCTCGGAGTTTATCTGCTGGGAATTGCCTTTTCCCATCCGGGCGATCTGTGAGAATTCTTGGATAAAAACCGCCCCCCTTGGATTGCACCTGACTGCAATTGGCTATTGTATTGTGACGAGCCTGTGTGGTATTATTAGCTTTTAAGTGATAATCGTCGGTCGGAGTGACAACCATGGTGAGGCGTTTCACGACGAAAGCAACCCGTATCAACCTGTACGCGGCTTCGCGCTACCTGAACACGGAGACGGAAGTGGAACTCGGAGTGCAGATCCCTTTCGACGTGTATCTTCAGGATCCGCTCGTCGCGGAAAGGGATCCGAAGTTTGGCTTCGAGGAGATCAACGTGCGCTGGGAACCCGGTCTGTCTGACGGACCGACGAGTTCACGGTTCGCGGTCGTCGACTACAACGGAGACACCGAACATTTAGCGCCGCCCGCGAAATGGCACTACAAGGGCGATGCCTTCTTGGACACCCAAGATCGCATCCTGGATCAGAAGAACGCGGACTCGCTCCAGTTCCATCAGGTCAACGTCTGGGCCATTCTGCAGCGCGCTCTCGAATTCTTCGAGGGCGGCAATGGACTGGGCCGCCCGATCCCTTTCGGCTTCGAGGGCAATCGCCTGATCGTGGTGCCCCACGCCGGCTACGGCAAAAACGCATATTACGACCGCAAGAGCAAGTCGCTCCAGTTCTACTACTTCGACCACGAGGGCAAGCGCGTCTACACGTGCCTCTCCACCGACATCGTGAACCACGAATTCGGCCACGCTGTCCTCGATGGCATCCGCCCCTATCTCTTCAATAGCAGCCTCGTCGAGACCGGTGCCTTTCACGAGTTCCTCGGTGACCTGACGGCGATCTTGATTCTGCTCAGAAACAACGAATTCCGCAGGAAGATTGCCGAGTTGACGGACGGCGACCTTTCCAAGGCCAAGCATCTGGCCCACATCGCCGAGCAATTCGGCGAGGCGGTCGTGGGTCAGCCGTACCTGCGGAACGCCCGCGACCCCATGAAGATGTCAGGTATCAAAGACGGGGACGGGCCCCACAAAGTCTCCCAGGTGCTTACGGGTGCGATGTTCGACATCCTCCTCGCGCTCTCCACTCACTATATCGAAGAACGTGGCGAAACCGCACCGCAAGCGTTCTGGAACGCAATCCAGCGCATGCAGCGGATGGCGATTCAGCCCCTCGACCTACTCCCTCCCACCGACGTCACGTTCCGCGACTACGCGCTGGCCGTGCTTCGGGCCGAGGCACTCTCGAACCCAACGGACCCCTACGGGCACCATGATCGGATGCTGAAGGTCTTCGTGAACCGCGAGATCCTCTCGGAGCAGGACCTGATCGAGCTGAGCGAGCCGCAGTACCTGTACGACCGCCTGAGGGTCGGCGTCTTCCACGACATCACCAGCATCTTTCGATCCCGCGCAAGCGCCTATAGATTCCTGGACGACAACCGAAACGACCTCCTCATCCCGTCGGGGCAGGACCTGATCGTCGCGGATCTCTACGACGCCCACAAGCTGACGCGCCAGGCCCTTCGGCTACCGCGCCAGATCATCCTCGTCTACATCTGGCGGGAGGACGTACTGCTCGAAGGCGCTCGCTTCGGCCAGTTCTCCGGCCAGTGGACCTCCATGCTCTGCGGCGGGACACTGGTCTTCGACGAGAACGGCAGCGTACTGTCCTGGGCCCGCAAGCCAGGCACGAAAGGTCGCGACACCAAGGCCTGGCGGTCGGAGATCGAGGCCGGTACGATACGCAAGGAGAACTTCCTGGCAGGCATGGCGAAATCGATCGCGAGGGGTGACGTCGGTGCCGCGCTGGGGAGCAGCAAGGGGCTGCTCGGGACCCAGGTACCGCCGCTGAATGCGCGTCAAGAAGACGGCATGGTGCACTTCGAGTTGTCCCCCCACCTGAACCTGGAAGGGGAAGATCACGATCACTACGAGGGAGGCCGGCGATGGGAACCAAGCTCTTAGTCCGTTGCTATAACGTCGGCTGCGGCGACTGTATCTACGTTCGGATTCCAAACGGCGATGACGCCTTCCACATCCTCATCGACTGTGGCTCGAAGGAGGGCGCGAACACCGGTGTTATGAAAGACGCGATCAAGCACCTCGAAGAGAACATGCTTCCCGAGGTCGATGATGGCTCCGGCAAGAAACGCCTTGATATGATCGTTGTCTCGCATCGACACGAGGACCACATTAAAGGTTTCAACCCGAAGTTCTTCAAGAACATAACCATCGGCCACATCTGGCTCAGCGCGGCGATGGACAAGACGCATGTACAGGCCACGGGGGCGTTGGCGCTACACGACTTTGCGGAAGAAGCCATGACCGGGTTGGCGGCATCGGGTGCGGCACTAAGCCCCGAACTCCGCGACCTGGCTGAGTTCTACGGTATCAACAACTCGGGCGCGACGGAGGCTCTGCTGAAGACGCTGCCGCAGGCCAGTGGGATAGAAACCAAATACGTTTTCGCCGGCATGACCTCAGACGACTTCAACATCGAGATCGAAGATACCAAGCTCATCGTGCTCGGACCCGAGAAGGACATTGATGGCTACTACCTCGGCGAGGACCTGGACGTGAGCCTGAAAGGAATGCTGAACGCGGCCGGCAGTTTCCGCAGTACATCGACACCTGTCGAGGAAGGTGGTCCTACCAACATCAGCAGCGCGGATTTCCGCACCTTGCAGTCACGGATGCTCTCCAATGGCCTGGCCTTTGCCGTCGACGACTCCTCGATCCAAAACAACGTTGGCGCCGTGCTGCTTATCGAGTGGGGCGAGCGCCGGCTGCTCTTCGTGGGTGATATCGAATGGCATAGCGAGTACAAGGAAGGCAGGAAGAACGGCAGTTGGAACGTGATGTGGGAGAAACAAAGGGCGCATCTCGACAAGCCCATCGACTTCCTGAAAGTTGGCCATCACGGCAGTCACAACGCAACACCGTGGAACCGCGACGATCCGGAGCACGAGGTCAACCAACTCCTTGACGCCATCCTGCCGCTCCCCGAACCCGGCAAGAAGCCCACTGCCCAGGCCATTGTCTCCACCAAGCGCAAGCAGTACGTCACGATTCCGGACGCCGAGTTGCTGTCAGAGCTGGGAAAGCGCGTCGCCAACACGCGGCAGTACCTCTCCGAGTTCAAGAACGCCGACGGCGACTTCAATCCTGACGAACACATCTTCAACTATTCGGTCATGAAGAAGTATTCTGCCGATCCGTCCCCGCGCGAAGTAGGCGACAAGGGCTGGCTGGACAAGCCCCAGCCCTGGCGAACCGACATGGAATCGGCCGGCAAGGCTCTAAAGAACATGCAGAAAAACGTGGTCGAGTTCGTAGACGTGGAGATCGAGGCCTAGATATCCCACAGCGAGAGAAGCCAGGACACCCCCCTTTCTCCTTTCTTGAGACTCCACCAGCTTGCGGTCCGTCCAGTCGAGTAAAAGAAGCTGGGACACCCAATTTTCTTGGGAGTCAAAGCCAAAACACTTCCGAGAAAGGGCTTTTGACCTAGCCCAAAAGTTGGGTCGATTTCTCAAAAAGTGGATGTCCTAGCTTCCACGCCCGCCTGGCCTCCCTTTTTTATTCGGCTAGTTTGGTGCCGCTACATTGAGGCGGGAACCGTGGCACGGGTGCGGCCTACCTGGGAGTCGGCGTGCCATGGGGATTCCGATTTTGTGGTGCCACGACAACATCTTCGTTCGGAGAACCGCTTTTGTTATTCACACATTCTACCAAGTCCCAGAAGCGCACCTTCTTGCTGCAGGCAACCATCAACGATGTTCCCGCCAAGATATGGTTTAAGGAGAGATCGGTCCTGAAACCCATCAGCTCGAAGAACGGGGAAATCACCTTCATCAGCAGGCCACCATTGCTGAAGTGATTCAACATCATGATCCGTCCGCCTGGCCGGCATACACGGATCATCTCGGTGACCAATTTGCGGTAATCTGGGACCGCTGTCACGACGTATGCCGCTATGACAAGATCGAAACTGTCATCCTCGAACTCCATGTGCCCGGCGTCCATCTGCATTAACTCGATATGCGAAAATTGATGGGTGCTCAGGCGCCTTCTGGCCCTTTTCAGCATACCGGGCGAGAGATCGATGCCCACAACCTTCGAGGTCGCAGGGTAGAGCGGGAGCGAGATCCCGGTGCCAACACCGATTTCCAGAATACGGTCACCCTCTTCGATCTCCAGATTCTGAATCACCCTCTGAAGGGATTTGTGAAAGATCCGCCCGAACGTCTGGTCATAGACAGACGAGTACGCAGAATACACCCGCTCTATTTTCCTTAGATCCATACATCCTCCATTTGCCCACACAATCTCAGCACCAAGGATTCTGCGCGCGATGAACTGTCGAGAAAACGAAACGAGATTACCTTAAGGCGAGAAACCCGGATGATGTCCAGCGAGAAGGCCCGCCTGTGTACTGGAACGGGCCTACTGTATCGAAGTGGGCTTAAAGAGTCAACGATTTATGCCCATTGTTGCGTTTGCGGTATCTGGGTCGGGGCAGGCCAGCAAAAGCGTGGACCCTTACTTAAACAGGTTGGCGGGAGAACGGACCAGCTTCTTTTCAGAGGCTGTTGGTTCGTCCACCTTTTGCAAGACAAGCGCAAAAGCCCCCGCTTGGACGGGATCCCAGAGGTTTGTTCTCAGTTGTCCAACTCCGCCTGGGGGCCCACACACAACAACTCCGACCAGGAAGCCTCTTATCCCTTGTGCTCAGTGCTGAAACGAAAGAAAAAAATCTCCAATGAACATAGGGCTTTACCTCGTGCGGGTGTAGGGGTTCGACCATTGGAGGTGGAGAAAGCAGGTTCGGGCAAATATTGTCCCGTCGTAAATACTCTTGGCTGGTCGGGGTTTGGAGCAAGGCTTTGATGGCGACCCCCTGATTTTCAATTCCATTCGCCTTGTTCCTCCAAACCCTTTGCTACCAACGCATGAGGGAGGTCTGATGACATTGGTGCCTAACCCATTCACGACATAGTTATTTCTGAAACTCGTTGCGAGAGGTGGACCCGTGAACGCGGAGGCCGACACCACCACTCTCTGCGGTCTCAGCGTGCTTTGCGGTTCTATTTCTCCGGACTGCCTTATCGGGGCCCTTTCTGCCGGGTTTGGCCCAAGCTGCAGCGTTGCCACTTACCAACAAAGTGTTTTCCACGCCACCCCCGACCCGCAAAACAAATTGTTCTCAGCCATGGTCCAAGCTATGATGGGCGGAGCACTTTATGATGACCATGAGCGGCTGGACCGCATGTGCTCGGGAGGATTGTTGTGAAAAAATTTAGCTTGTTTTTGATATTACTTTTGGGATTTGGGACAACCGACCTGCTCGCCCAGAAAAAGAAAGGAAAAAATGAAAAAAAAGAGAAGCAGGAAGTCAAGGCCGACCCGGGGAAGCTGGTTTCGGGCACCTTCAGTGGCCTGGCTTTTCGTAGTATCGGCCCTGCTCTTACTGAGGGCCGCATCAGTGATATTGCCGTCGACCCTACCAACCCCGCGATCTGGTACCTGGCCGTCTCCTCAGGAGGGGTCTGGAAGACCGTGAACGCCGGTACAACCTGGAAACCGATCTTTGACGCGCAAGCCTCTTACTCCATCGGCTGTGTCACCATCGACCCCAACAACCCACTCACCATTTGGGTCGGAACCGGCGAGAACAACAGTCAACGGAGTGTGGGCTACGGCGACGGCGTCTATAAATCAAACGACGGCGGCAAAAGCTGGAAGAACGTGGGCCTTGCCGATTCACAGCACATCGCCAAAATTATTGTCGACCCTCGCAATTCCGATACCGTATTTGTGGCTTCGCAGGGACCCTTGTGGTCAGCGGGAGGGGATCGCGGCGTCTTTAAAACAACGGACGGCGGAACAACCTGGACGGCCGTGCTGGAAATCAGTGAGCATACCGGTGTCACCGATATGGTCTACGACCCACGTAATCCCGACATCATGTACGCGGCCTCTTATCAAAGACGCCGCCATGTGTGGACCCTGATTAATGGCGGTCCGGAATCGAGCATCCACAAAACCAGCGATGGCGGAACGACCTGGAAAAAAAGCGCGGTCGGTTTACCCGGTGTGGATCTGGGCCGAATTGGTCTGGCCATTGCCCCCTCGCTACCCCATACCCTTTATGCTATCGTGGAGGCAGCTCAGGGAAAAAGCGGATTCTACCGCTCCACCAACCAAGGTGCCAGTTGGCATAAGCGCGGCAAGTATGTGGCAGGTAGCCCCCAGTACTACCAGGAGATTGTTGTGGACCCCAAGGATCCCAATCTCATCTATTCCAACGATACCTGGCTGAATGTCAGTAAGGACGGCGGCAAAACCTTCAAACGCGTGGGCGAGAGGTCCAAACATGTAGACAACCACGTCACCTGGATCGACCCCACGCGTAGCAACCACCTCCTGGTGGGTTGTGACGGTGGCCTGTATGAGAGTTTTGATCAAGGTGCCAACTGGATGTTCCGCGCCAACCTGCCGATCACCCAGTTCTACAAGATCAGCACCGATAACGCGGAACCCGTCTACAATGTGTTTGGCGGAACACAAGACAACTACTCATTGGCGGGACCTTCACGCACCCTGAACCAACACGGAATCCGCAACTCGGACTGGTATGTAACCCATGGGGGCGACGGCTTCGAGACCCAAGTCGACCCCAAAGACCCCAACACCATTTACGCGCAGGCCCAATACGGCAACCTGGCTCGTTTTGATAAGATCAGCGGCGAAGAAGTGAACATTCAGCCTCAGGCCGAAGAGGGCGAGGCGCTGATCTGGAACTGGGACAGCCCGCTGCTGATCAGCCCCCATTCCAATACCCGACTCTATTTCGCGGCCAACAAGCTGTTTCGCAGCGACGATCGCGGTAATTCCTGGCGCGCCGTAAGCGGCGACCTGAGCCGGGGTCTGGACCGCAACAAGCTGAAGGTCATGGGCCGGGTCTGGGGCGTGGACACGGTCTCCAAGAACCGCTCAACCTCTCAATACGGGGCCATTGTGGCACTGGCGGAATCTAGCGTTACGGAAGGCCTGCTCGTGGTTGGCACCGATGACGGTCTGATTCAAATCAGCGAAGACGGTGGCACCAACTGGAGCAAACAGGAAACCTTCCCCGGTATCCCCGAACGGGCCTATGCCGTCTGGGTCGCCTGTTCCCAACACAGCGCAGATGTCATCTATGCCGGCTTCAACAACCACAAGATGGGCGATTTCAAACCCTATCTGCTGCGCAGTGGCGATCGCGGTAAAACCTGGACATCTATCGTGGCAGACCTGCCAGAGCGTGGTTCCATCTATTCACTGGTCGAAGATCATGTCAACGCCAATCTGTTGTTTGCGGGTACCGAGTTCGGCGTCTATTTTACCCTGGACACGGGCAAGAAGTGGCTTGAGCTGGGTGGCGGCATGCCGACCGTGGCCGCACGCGACATGGAAATCCAAAAACGAGAGAACGACCTGGTGGTCGGCACTTTCGGTCGCGGAATCTACATTCTGGACGACTACACGCCTTTGCGCCATATTAGCGCCGAAAGCCTGGAAAAAGATGCCCTGCTCTTTCCCGTCAAAGATGCCTTGTCCTTTATTCCCAGCACGCCTTTAGGGACCCCAGGCAAGGGCTTTCAGGGAGACAATCTCTACACCGCGAAGAACCCACCCGAAGGGGCCGTCTTCACCTACTACCTGCCCGAGGCTCTGCAAACGCGACAACAGAAACGCCGTAAACAAGAGAAAAAAGCCATCAAGGCCGGTGAAGACACACCCTATCCCAGTTGGGATGAGCTAAAACAAGAAGATCGCGAACGAAAGCCCGAAATCGTTCTGACCATTCGGGATGACAAGGGTGCCGTGCAGAGGCGTCTGACCGGACCACACTCAGCCGGCTTCCACCGCGTTTCCTGGAACTTACGCCTGCCAACCCCCAACCCGGTCAAACTTGGCGGCGGGGGTGCCTTCAACCCGTTTGCCGGTTTCGGCGATGGTCCCCTGGTGACGCCCGGAACTTATCAAGTCGCCATTGAAAAGAGGGTCGACGGCAAGCTCGAAGCCTTCGGCGAGACAAGGTCTTTTCACGTAAAACCCGTGTTCCCCAAAGAGGATGACCCGTCGATCCGGCTGGCCTTCCAAAAAGACGTCGCCGAGCTACAACGAGTCATGCGAGCAACCAACAAGGTTATCAACCAGACAGAGGATCGACTCAAACACCTGGAAAAGGCGATCCTGGTCACAGCCGACGCCGGCGAAGAGCAGATGAGTCAGGTATATGCCTTGTTAGAACAACTCGCCGATATAGAAAATGAACTCTACGGGGATAACACTGTCGGCAGTCGCTTCGAACCAACCACTCCCGGGCTGATGGAGCGGATCGGCAACATTGTCTACGGCTCCTGGGGTTCAACCGATGCGCCAACCCAGACCGCACGTAAGGGCTACGAAATTGCCAGTAAGTCATTCGGCAACCTCTTGGACCGTTTGCGCAAGCTGGTTCAG
>Ga0316189_10007392_pt1 | contig 10391 bp, 7 predicted proteins | sample LowCovwburrow_MG_FD_204930 | JGI IMG/M metagenome (GOLD analysis project Ga0316189, IMG submission 204930) | Coastal sediment microbial communities from Maine, United States - Lowes Cove worm burrow | ecosystem: Environmental > Aquatic > Marine > Coastal > Sediment | place: USA: Maine... | reverse complement strand
GGCGAACCGTTAGCCGGATTACGTGAATGACATGCGTGAGCACCCTGTATCTGAACATATGTAGGGTCATAGGTTCATTTGTGTCTATACAAGAGACCAGTGACCTCACGTCTGTGAAGGTGTGGAGAGCGTTCACATTGCTCCCGCTGAGATCTCACTTTTTCGAAATCTTCGCTTGAGCGCTTCCCAGGCCACGAGAGGTCCAGATGAGCGCCGGACGAAGGCAATATCACATCGGCGAGGGTCGACATCGATGAGCTTCCCGCAGACGTCAGCAGAGGCCGCGAAACCCCAACGAAACCTGGCGATCACATTCGTGTGGGCCAGGCTACGATTTTTCCGCAGAGCTGCGCAGCGTCGCAGCGATGCCCTGAGCCGTGCTTCGGCCGCAGCGGATGATCCACGCTGAGCTCGTCGTTGTCCTCTTCGCCGCGAAGGTGTCGAGGCATGAGCATCGGCCAGGCTCTGGATCATCGGCCGCCGCGGCTGGAGCGTCGAGGTCAGACGGTTCGGCGTACACGAAGAGGTGCAAGGGCCGCCGTCGATCGCCGGGATGGACGATCGCCAGGAGCACCCGAACCTTGGGCTGTCGACGAGGACATCTCTGCGGGCGTGTCGAGCATTGGTCGGCTCCTCGACCCGGTGACGTCCGCAGCGACGCTTCGGCGCCGCTCAGGTGCTGTCTCAGGACCTTCTCTGCCCTGAGAAGAGGGGCCACGCCCCTCGGGCTCAGGCGAGCCGCTGGGACCGAGTCACGGGGCAGCGCGGGGTCGCGGAAGCGGGCCGAAGTGGGCCGTACTGGGTCGCAGTGGGCCGCCGAAGCGGGCCGCCGAGGTGGGCCGCAAGAGGCCGCCGCATCGGCCCGTAAAGGGCCGATGCGCAGCTCGGGGGCGCGGCTGGGTGGACGCTGGCCGGTCCCTCAGGTGCGAGCTTGGGCGTTCGCTTGGTGGTCGCGGTAGATCCATCGGGCGAGGAAGCCCCGGGGGCGAACGGTCCACAGGGGCTCGGCTGCAGCTCCGTGGCGGCGGAGGATCTCGTTCGCGGCGAGGATCCCAGAGCTGACCGCTCGCTCCATCAGAGCGGTTGGGAACGGCGTTCTCACGAAATCACCGGCGAGGTAGAGGCCCGGCTCCGGGGTGAGCACCGGCGGCCGGTGGGGCCCGTCGCCGGGGCGGAAGGCGGGGCAGTCCTGGCGGAGGAGGAAGCGCTCCTCGAGGATCGTCGCCCCTTCAGTCTCTGGGTAGAGCGCGTAGAGCTGCTTGCGGAGGTCCGCCTTGATCGCGGTCTCGTCCAGCTCCTCGGGGACTGCGTAGGCGTGGAGCTCGACGATCGATCCGCCCTCGCGCTCAGCCCAGTCCCGGCTCTCGTCCTCGAAGAGGTGGTAGAGCGAGATGTTGTCGAGGAGGCCGAGGCCAGTCGTGCCGACGAAGGGGGTGCGCTCGGGGGAGACCGGCCTGTCGAGCCAGAGCCGCCAGACCGCGAAGGGGCGGGTGACGCTCTGGCGGCGGATCGAGGCTCGCCAGGCGGCATCGCCGAGGTTTGGCGAGCGCTCGACGAGGGCCTGGAGCGCCGGCACGGTGACCCCGAGGACCACGTAGTCGGCGACGGTGCTGCCGCCGCCTGCGTGGCGGACCCGGAGCTGCTCCCCCTCGGCGGCGATGGACTCGGCGCTGGTGCTGAGCTCGAAGCGGCAGCCCTTGCCCTCGAGGTAGCGGCGCATCGGCTGCCAAATCTTGGCCTTGAAGGGTCCGTCGACCACGTCAAAGACGATGCCCTCGCGATTGCCGAGGAAGTAGAAGTGCATCATCAAGATCAGCTCCGCCGCCGAGAATTCCTCTTCAGGGTTGAAGAAGGAGTGGGCGAAGACATCAAAGAGCATCTGCCGCGCCTTCGGCGGGAAGCCGAGGCGATCGAGGAAGTCCTTGGCCGAGATGTGATCGTAGTGCTCCTCGGTGGCGCTCGGGTCGTAGGCCATCATCGCCTGGCCCAAGGTGTCGTCGACGCGGAGCGCGTCGCGGAAGCTCAGGGTCGGCGAGCGCTTGATCAGGGCGAGGAGGTTGAGGACGGGCGTGCGCGGCAGCCCGGAGAAGGACTCGCGCAGACCGTCTGGCCCGAAGAGCGGATAGTCCTCCAGGGGGAGGAGCATCGCCAGGTCGGGGTCGATCCGGCGCAGCCACGCGCGGACGTTGTAGTAGTGGCGGAAGAAGGCGTGAAAGCCCCGCTCCATCTCGAAAGACTCGCCGCTCCCCAGGGTCTCCGTCCAGGCGCCAGCGCGGCCGCCGAGGAAGCTCTCGCGCTCTAGCACGGTCACCGCGGCGCCGCGCTCGGCGAGCACGGTGGCGGCGGCGAGGCCGGCGAGGCCGCCGCCGACGACCGCGACATTGACCCTGCGCGGGAGGATCCGCGGCAGCCCTGCGGGTTCAGGGTCGGGGCTGCGATAGGGCTTGCGGCGGGGCGAGGTCATCGGGGTCTCTCCGCGAGGAAGGAGTGGACAATGCCGCGTTGCCAGCCGTCCATCGGCTGGGTCCGGATCTCGGTGAACCCGGCCCGGCGCAGACGCAGCTCAAAGGCCTGGACCCCGTCAAACTCGACGACGCTGCGGCGGAGGTAGCGGTAGATCGACGAGCCAGGCGAGGTGATGACGCCGGCCGGGATGATCACCGCGCCGGCGACGAAGTTCCACAGCGCCCGCGAGCGCAGCGAATCGGCGACCGAGTACTCGTGGAAGCAGATCGTCCCGCCGGGGGCGAGGAGGGCGTAGAGGTTGGCCAGGCAGGTGTTGGCGTCGGCGACGTTGCGGATCCCGTAGGCCATCAGGATCCCGTCGTAGGGGCCTTCGGCGCCGGCCGCCGCCGGATCCATCGCGTCGCCGAGGAGCCAGCGGACCTCGCCGGCCCAGCGCTTGCGTTGGGCCCGGAGCAGCATCCCCTCCGAGGCGTCGAGAGCGGTCAGGCTCGCCCGCGGGTAGGCGTCGCGGAGGGCCGCCGTCGACAGGCCTGTCCCGCAGCAGAGGTCGAGGATCTTGGCGTCGTCGCGCAGCGCGAGGCGGGAGGCGCTGTAGCTCAGGTGACGGCGGTAGCCTGGGTTGAGACCGGTGAGCAGATCGTAGCGTCGAGCGACTCGGTTGAAGGCGGTCGGGACCCGACGCTTCTGCTCGTCGAGGCTGGAGGTGGTTCGCAGAGACATCGGCGTCCTTCGCTGGCGTTGGGGGGGAGGGGCGATCGTCGCAGGCCACGTCGATCGCCCGGGAGTCTATGGCTTTGTCGTCGTCGTCGGGCGCCGAGGCGGAGGCTCGGGCTGGACTAGGACGCCGAGGCGACCATCGCCGGGCGCGACACGGGGATCGTTGGCAAGAGCCTCTGGGCCCAGTTGCTGATCAGGAAGACCAGCGTCTCCCGGCCCGGGCAGCGGGGGATGAGGCGGATGACGGCGTCGATCAGATCCTGCATCCGGTTGACCGCACCGCCGGTGCCGAGCTCGTCGACCGCGCTCGGGCGCTTGTGGACCGCGTCTTGGCCGACGGGCTTGCCGAGCATGTCGCTTTGGCCGGTCGCGTCGCGGAGGTCGTCGGCGACCTGGTAGGCCTCGCCGAGATGATCTCCGAGGCCGCGCCAGCTGCGGGCGTCGCCACCCCCGGCGATCGCACCGGCGACGACCGCCGCCTCGAAGAGGGCGCCGGTCTTCGCCCGGTGGTAGGCGCGGAGGTCGATCCGCGGCTCCGACTCCCAGGCCTGGCCGGCGGTGATCCCATGGGGTGCACCGACGCCGCGGGCGAGGCTCGCGAGGACGAGGCCCGTGTGCAGAGGGGCGGAGGTGACGAGCTCCGAGACGAGCTCAAAGGCGCGGACGATCAACGCGTTACCCGCGAGGATCGCGAGCTCTTCGCCGAAGGCCGCGTGCACCGAGGGGTTGCCCCGGCGGATGGCGGCGTCGTCAAAGCAGGGCAGATCGTCATAGATCAGCGAGGCGCAGTGGAGGAGCTCGATCGAGGTCGCCGCTGCGATCGCGAGCTGGGGGTGCGCATCGCCGCAGGCCTCGGCGACCGCGAGGCAGAGCCGCGGGCGAAACCTTGATCCCCCCGCAAACACAGAGTGGCGCAGGGCCTGCGCCAGCCTTGGCGGGCAGGACTCGCACGCGGGCTGCAAGGCGGCCTCTAGGGCGTCTTCGATCCGGAGATATGCATCCATGGCGCGATTTCCAGTCTGGGGGGTGTGTAAGGATTGTCAATGTAAAGCCCGTATTATTTAGACAAAGCATGGACGGTCTGCGACACGCGCGCTACCTTCTCCGTCGATGGCAGGCCTCGAATCACGGGTGATCGTCGTCGGCGCAGGCCTAGGTGGCCTCGCTAGCGCTGTGGATCTCAGCCGTCGAGGCGTCGACGTGACCGTCGTCGAGCGGGCGCCGAAGGTCGGCGGCAAGATGCGAGAGATCCGCATCGACGGCCTGGGGATCGACTCTGGACCCACAGTGCTGACCATGCGCTGGGTCTTTGACCGACTCTTCGCGGACGCGGGGGCGAGCCTGGACGAGGCTGTGTCGATCGAGCCCATGGAGGTGCTCGCCCGGCACGGATGGAGCAGCGGCGCCCGCTTGGACCTCTTCGCCGATCAGGAGCGGACCGCCGACGCGATCGGTCAATTCGCCTCGGCGGAGGATGCCCGCGGCTACCACCGCTTCGCCGAGCACACGCGCAAGATCTTCGAGATCGTCCGCGGACCCTTCATCGCTGAGGCGCGGCCGACCGTCACCTCGCTGGTCCGCTCGCTCGGCTGGCGCGGCCTTGGGGGGATAGGTTCGGTCGACTTTCACCGGACGATGTGGAGGGCGCTCGGCGACTTCTTCCGCGATCCGCGGCTCCGCCAGCTCTTCGGGCGCTACGCGACCTATTACGGCTCGTCCCCCTTCTCCGCTCCGGCGACCCTGAACCTGATCGCCCATGTTGAGCGCAGCGGGGTCTGGACCGTCAAGGGCGGGATGTACCGCCTGGCAGAGGCGATAGCCGGGCTCGCACAGAGCAAGGGGGCGACGATCCGCTGCGGTGAGGAGGTCGCGGAGATCCTGGTCCGCGCAGGCCGCGCTCGGGGGGTCCGGCTCGCCAGCGGCGAGGTGCTCGAGGCCGACGCGGTGATCACCAACTCGGACGTCTGGGCGCTCACCGACGGTCACTTTGGACCCGCGGTCGCCCGCGCGATCAAGGCCCCGAGCAAGTCCCAGCGATCGCTCTCGGCCCTCACCTGGTCGATGGTCGCCGAGGCCGACGGCTTTCCCCTGAGCCGCCACTCGGTCTTCTTTTCCGACGACTATCGCGCGGAGTTTGGCGACCTCTGTCGGGCTCGCCGTCTGCCGCGGGACCCGACCGTCTATATCTGCGCCCAAGACCGGCGCTCGGACGCCTCGGGCGAGGTCTACGCGGCCCATGAGGGCGCCGCGGAGCGGCTCTTTATCCTGGTTTGCGCGCCGGCGCGAGAGGATGGAGGGCGCCCCGAGACCCTCATAGACTCGAGCGGGGAGATCGAACGATGCGAAGCGGCGACCTTCCGCGCGCTGCGGCGCTGCGGCCTGAATCTACGGCGGGATCCGACGCGCGAGCGGCGGACCACACCGGACGACTTTTCCAGGATGTTCCCGGCGACCGGCGGGGCGATCTACGGGGCGGCGACCCACGGCTGGACCGCGTCGCTTCGCCGTCCGGGGGCGCGCTCGAAGGTCCGGGGGCTCTACCTCGCGGGGGGCAGCGTGCATCCGGGGGCGGGGGTGCCGATGGTGACCTTGAGCGGGCGTTTCGCGGCGACCGCCCTGGTCGAGGACCTCGCTTCGACGGCGACCTCCCGGCGCACGGCTACGCCTGGTGGTACGTCGACGCGCTCAGCGACGACGGCGAGTTCGGGCTGACGATCATCGTCTTTGTCGGCTCAGTCTTCTCGCCGAACTACTACCGAGCCCGGCAGCGCTCGCCGCTCGCCCATCCCCTCGATCATTGTGCGATCAACGTCGCGGTCTACGGCCGCGGCCATCGCCGCTGGGTGCTCAGCGAATACCCGCGAGAGGCCGTCGAGCGGGGGCCCGAGGCGATGACGATCGGCGGCTCCCAGATCGCCTGGGAGGGCTCGAGGCTGGTGATCCGCTTCGCCGAGCGAGCGGCCGTCAGCGGTCGCCAGGTCGAGGGAGCGCTGCGCCTGACGCCGAGCGCGACCTTCGACGAGCCGCTCTCGCTCGACGGTCGCGGCCGTCATGTGTGGTGGGGGGTCGCGCCGCATAGCCGGGTCGAGGTGGAGATCCGGAGACCGCGGAGCCTGCGCTTTCGCGGTCACGCCTATCACGACGCAAACTTCGGCGCCGAGCCGCTCGAGGTCGGCTTCTCTGATTGGCGCTGGCTGCGAGCGCGGCAGAAGGAGCGGACGATCGTTCTCTACGACTCCCATCGCCGTGACGGCAGCGAGGGGAGGATCGCCCGGGTCTTCGGCGCCGACGGTCAGCTCCAGATGATCGACGCGCCGCAGGAGATCGAGCTCGGTCGCTCGCGTTGGGGGATCCGCAGGACCACCCGCTGCGACGCTGGCGGCCGGGCGGAGATCATCCGCGGTCTCGAGGACGCGCCCTTTTACGCTCGCTCGGAGCTGTCGACCGAGCTCGGCGGCGCCCGCTCGACCGCGGTCTACGAGTCGCTCGACCTCGATCGCTTCAAGCGGCCCCTGGTCCGGCACATGCTCGGCTACAAGACCCGCGTTGAGCGGGGCTAGGACTCCTTCGCCGCGGCCTCTTGGTGGCCTGTGGTGAACGTCCAGTGTGCTCTCGCGGCGACATCGTCGACCGGGTCGGATTCGGCGAAACGCCTCTGTATCGGGCTGTTCTGCACATTCTGGCGGATCTGAGGGGATGGCCGGTGAGGGTGGTGCGGGCCAGCCCGCATAGGGCCTGCGAGAGGCGAAGCCCGCGGATGAGCGACGCTGCTCGGGGTTCCTACTAGGTGCCCGGCCTCTCGGACATGCACAGTGGGGCATGCCTTGGTGGGGGGGCCTCTTCGCAGGCGCTACGGTCGAGATACCAGCCGACGCGGGGAAAGCGGGCGCTCGCCTCGGTGCTCTCGGCTAGCGGCTCCGCGAAGAGACAGCCGCGGCTGACGACCCGCTCCTTCCGCCCGCGGCGCTGTCTCCAGGTCGGGCCCGAGAGGGTGAGCCAGGCGCCGTCGAAGTGATAGCGCAGCTCCATCGCCCAGAGCTCGCCGGACCCGCGGAGGAGGCCGTGATGATCTCCCTCGGGTCCTGCCTCGCGGCGCAGGGCCAAGCACTGGACCCCGTCCGCCTCGCTCGTCACCTGGAGGAAGACTCGGCGCGACTCGAGCCACGGCGGAGGAGTCTCCGGGGCTTCGCCGGCGGGCGCGAGGAGACTGTCGCGGGAGGGGAGATCGGCGAGCGCCGCCGGGCAGCCGAGCGGCTGGATCCGCCCCTTGGGATCGTCGTCTCGGCAGGAGTCCGCGTCGACGAACCAGCGCTCGCGGCTGTCGAGGTCGAGGCCCTCCGCGGAGCCTCCGTGGAGATCGACCTGGCCGGCGAAAACACAGGGGAGGGCCCGCAGATCGCCGCTTCGCTCGATCTCGGGGCTCCGGGCGTAGAGGTGAGCATCGGCGAGGTTGAGGGCCAGGCGGAGCGTCGCCTGGGGCGGGCCGGGCTCGTCGTGTTCGAGGAGCGCTTGGGTCTTCTCGTCATCGCTCCAGCGCAGCGCCCAGGGTTCGCAGAGGATGGCGCCGTCTGAGAGGTGCCGCCAGTAGAGCTGCGAGGCCGCCCGGAGCTCGGCTGACTCCGCGGCGGTCAACGGCGCGAGGCTGGAGGCTCGATCATCGGGGTGCGGCGACGAGCTGGGGCGATCACCGCGACACCCGGTGATGCTCGTCGCGCCGATGGTGATCAGCGCCGAAGCGGCGAACGCTGCGAGCGTGGGCCCGAGGTGCAGGGGCGAGCGTGGGCGCTTCGAAGTGGGGGGGCGCGGCGACATCTGCCGAGGACTGGCGGAAGGATCCGCGCAGGCGGTCCTTCATGCAAGCGTGATCGTATCGTCGGCGCAGCTCGCGTCGATCGCGACTGCCACAACGTCACGGTCGTCGTAGAGTTGATCCCGACCAGCTGGAGAACGACTGCCATGCCCATGAAGACGACCCACGGCCTCCCCTTGCTTGTCCTCCTCGCGCTCGGAGGATGCAGCGGTGATGACAGCTCGACGAGCGACGCGACGGCGACGTCGACCTCGACAGGGAGCGAGAGCGCCACCGGGTCGACGTCGATGACGACCACCGAGACGACCGAGGGCACGACGGCGAGCACGGACGCGACGAGCTCGGAGACGGGGACGACGACCACGGGGACGACGACCACCACAGGGGTCTCGGCGACGGACGCGACGACGGACGACCCGACGACGGAGGTGACGACGACGGACGGTCCGACGACGACCACCACCGGCGAGCCGGAGGGGTGCAAGAAGGTCGACTTCCTCTTCGTGATCGACAACTCGGTGTCGATGAAGGATCAGCAGGCTGCGCTCAAGGCCGCGTTTCCTGAGTTCATCGCGACGATCAAGGAGACCCTGCCGACCGACGACTATCACATCATGATCGCCGACTCGGACGCGGAGGGTCGCTGCGCGCCAGGGACCTGTGCCCACACCACCTGCCAGTCCGCGAACAAGTACGCCTGTCAGGACATCTTCAGCGAGTGCGACACGGTCCGCGGCGCTGGGGTCAACCATCCGGCGGGGCAGGCCGCGAGCAACATGCTCTGCGAGTTCGACGGCGGCAATCGCTACATGCTCTCGAGCGACCCCAACCTGGAGGCCAACTTCTCCTGCGCGGCCTCGGTCGGGCTCGCGGGCCATCCCGCGGAGCGGCCGATGGACGGGATTGTCGAGGCGATCTCCGATCCGCTCAACGGTCCGGGCGGGTGCAATGAGGGCTTCCTCCGCGATGACGCGATCCTCGTCGTCACCTTCCTCTCCGACGACCCGAACGTCGAGGACAGCAACGGCGCCCTCGAGACCTACGAGGCCCTGGTCGCCGCGAAGAACGGCGACGACGATCGGATCGTCGTGCTCGGCCTCATCCCCCAGCCCGACGACGGCTGTGGCAAGGGGGGCGCGCATTGGTCGGAGATGATCGGCTACTTCGGTCCGCGTGGGATTGAGGGGCCGGTCTGCGCCGCGGACTACAACCCCTTCTTTCAAGACGCGGTCAGCACGATCCTCGATACCTGCGTGATCAACCCGGGATAGACCCAACGCAGGGGGGGGGTCGGAGACGCGCGCAGAGCGGGTCGGGCCGGAGATCGTGGAGGAGGACTCGCGCGACGTCTGCGGGCGGCGACGCTGTCTGAGAGCCGATCTTGCGGACCTCGTCGAGCGCGAGCCGGCGGGGTCCTCTTCCCCTCGGTCCGTCGTGCGGGTTGAGAAGGCTGGGCTTGCGAGGGGTCTCGCGCGCCTCCCCTCCTGCGCCTGCAGGAACCCTCTTTGAACAGTCCGTGGGCACTGGCGCCGCGATCGTCGGCCTCGTCGGCCTCGTCGAAACGGCGCTGGTTCCGGCGGCCTCGCAAGTTCAACGGAGGGGCCCGCGAGGGAGGGGGGAGCGCGCTGGAGTATTGCGCGCGACGGGGCCCGCGAGGGTCCTTGCTTCGCAGGCCGCTGGTTGCGAGACTTGTGCGTACACGTGGAGGCACGGTTTGGCCGAGAGCTCGTACGTTCTCAAGATCCAGTACATCCAGAAGCCGGCTGAGACCCGGACCATCTCTGCGCCGGTGATCACGATCGGCCGAGATCAGGGTGACATCATCCTCAATGATGCTCAGGCGTCGGGGCGCCACGCGGAGATCCGCTTGGCCAACGGCAAGGTCGTGGCCCACGATCTCGGGAGCACAAACGGGATCCTCGTCAACGGGGTGCGCCTCAACGAGGTGGTCCTGGAGCCCGGCCAGGCCTTTGTCTGCGGGCAGACGCCGATGACCGTGATGGCGATCCACGGGGCCCGCCAAGCGTTTGGCGGAGGTCGGACGATGATCGCGATGGGGGCGCCTCCCGGCCGTCCGGGCCTCGGGCTACCACCACCCGGGCTCGGGATGCCGCCGCTCGGCGGAGTGCCGCAGGGTCCTGGCGCGGGCGCGCCGGGGGCCTTCGCCGCGCCCGGGGCGATGCCGCAGGGGGGCGGGATGCCGCCGATGGGGATGCCGCCGATGGGGGGAGCACCGCAGGGGGGCGGGATGCCGCAGGCGGGACAGATGCCGCCGATGGGGATGCCGCCGATGGGGGGAGCACCGCAGGGGGGCGGGATGCCGCAGGCGGGACAGATGCCGCCGATGGGAATGCCGCCGATGGGGGGAGCGCCGCAGGCGGGACAGATGCCGCAGGGG
>Ga0316189_10007388_pt1 | contig 10396 bp, 9 predicted proteins | sample LowCovwburrow_MG_FD_204930 | JGI IMG/M metagenome (GOLD analysis project Ga0316189, IMG submission 204930) | Coastal sediment microbial communities from Maine, United States - Lowes Cove worm burrow | ecosystem: Environmental > Aquatic > Marine > Coastal > Sediment | place: USA: Maine... | reverse complement strand
GCGGCGCAGAGATTGGCCGCCCGACCTCGAGCCCATGGATAGCGTCGAGCAGGTCCGACATTTGCGCGTTCGTCAGGCCGCCGACACCTGAGGCATTCTCCCACTTCAGGTTGTTCACTATCTTCGGGTGCACCAAGAGCGCGCTGTACTCAGCCAGAAGGGCATCGGACGGCAAGAACTCCGTTCTGTGTTGATTCGTATTGTCGATCTCGTCGCGCGGATCGTCGGTGCTCAGCGTCACCTCGACCCTGCTTCCACTGCTGATCGGGATCGAAGGTGTCGGAGAGAGCAGCGTCCTTCCTCCTGCGCCGCTCAACGCAGGGATGTTCTGCGTAAGGTTGGCGATCACAATCCCGTTAACGCGGATCTCGAGCGCCACGCTGGTGATCGAGCAGTCCTCAGTTCCGTCGTTTCGTAGCTCGATCTGCAGTACACCCGTTGGCTCGGCGATCCGAAGGTCGCTCACTACCAAATCGGGCCCAGTGATGACAGGCGGCGTAACGGTGCGCGTGAATTGGTTGTGGTCCTCATTGGTTTCGAGAATCTCGTTGCCGGTATCTACAGCGACCCCGATGCGCCGGTTCGCACCAGCAATTCGCACGTCGAGGGTAATCGTCTGCATCGAATGGGGTTGCCGATACGAGTCGTCAACAAGGCTATCAAGGCCGATGTCTGCGACCGCATGTCCATCGACGAAGACTTGCACATTCCCGACATTTTCTGGGACGGTTTGAGCGCTCCGATTCTTGATCACGACCTGCAGGAAGTTGTTCGTGTCGAAAGAAATCCCAATGGGCTCGAGATCGCCCTGGGGTTCGATACAGTTGCCACCACCATCGCAGAGCCCATCGTCGATGGTATCGAGGTCGCAGACTGAGCCAGCTGTTACGAACGCCGTTGCGGGCGGACACGTGCCGTTGAAGGGATTGCAGGGCGGTGCGTCAATCGCACACGGGTTATCGCACACGACCCCCTCACAAAGCATCGCGTCTTGACATACCCCGGACACACAAACGCCCGGAAAACCGTTGAAGTTGCAGGAGGTGTCGTCCTCGACCGGAGTGTAGACACAGGAACCGTTAGCAGGGTCGCAGACGTCTTCGGTGCACTGCTTTGTGTCGTCGCAGATGACGCCCTCGCAGAGCATCGCGTCTTCGCACACGCCGGACATGCATAGGCCTGGAAGCCCGTGGAAGCTACAAACGCTGTTGTCGGCGAGGGAGTGGTAAACGCAGCTTCCGTTGGCAGGGTCGCAGGCGTCTTCGGTGCATTGGTTTGTGTCGTCGCAGACGACGCCCTCGCAGAGCATCGCGTCTTCGCATACGCCGGACATGCATAGGCCTGGAAGCCCGCGAAAGTTGCAGGCCGTGGCGTTCGCGACGGGTGCGTAGTTGCATCGACCGGTGGCGCGGCTGCAAGAGTCTTCGGTGCATTGGTTTTCGTCGTCGCATGCGACGCCCTCGCAGAGCATCGCGTCTTCGCATACGCCAGACACACAAATTCCGGGGAACCCTTGAAAGCTGCACGCTGTGTTCGCAGCAACCGCAAAATTGCTGCAACTTCCATTCGCCGGGTCGCAGCGATCCTCCGTGCACTGGTTTTCGTCGTCGCATGCGACGCCCTCGCAGAGCATCGCGTCTTCGCATACGCCGGACTTGCAAAGGCCCGGTAGCCCGTGGAAGTCGCAGGCGCTGTCATCGGCAACGACGGTGCTGTCGCAGGATCCGTCGTCAGGATTGCAGGCGTCTTCGGTGCATTCGTTCCCGTCGTCGCACAGCACACCTTTGCATGGGTTTTCGCCGGAGTCGCCGCAGAACACGAGCACAACCGCCCCAAGCGCAAAGACGCTCGTAAGAGCCAATAAGTAGCGCATCAGAGACTCCCCTGTGACCGGCCCGCTTTCAGGTCCCTCACACAGAGCAACTTGGGTTGTCTCCAAACCCTTCGCTATACGTAATTGTTATGTCCTTTCGGAGCATAGATACCGTAGGAAGGTGGCGTCCACCTCTCGAACGAAGACCCCGTCGACCACCACTGTGTGGAAGTGCAAGTTCAAGATCAGCGCAACATCAGAGCGGCGGATGAGGTCACGATCACAGTGCGTACCTCACGCTGCCCCAATTGCCTTGGACCGCTTTGTTGAGAAGCAGAGCACGGCCCACGGCCGGCGCGTGCACCGCGAAACAACCAAAGCGTCCGCCACCGCTGTGACAGCGCCGCTGGCACTCGTTTGCAAGAGCCTCGGTCGGCCAGCCTTCAGCAAGGTTCCAGCAGAGCGCCAGACGATAGGCGCCCTCGCGCCTGGATTCTTGATCCCCTCCACATCCTCAACGACGACCGTGGTGTTGAGCCCGAGCAGACGCCACGAAATGCACCTAGTCCTTGGACAGGCGGACCTGAACGGCTAGCCTTGCCCTGTGATCGGGCAGAGCTTAGTCATCGTCCTCGCCGCACTGATTCTCGTCTCCTGCGGGGACGATTCTCCAGCCGCGCCCCCGGCGCCGCCACTCCCTGACTCAAGCTGCGAGGGTTTGTACGGAGCGCCCAATGAGAGCACAGGGTTGAACAGCGACTTGTGTTTTGCGCGCATCGAAGGTGAGCAGACATGGGTGCCACGCAACTGGGACACGGCTTCGCTCGCAGAGCTGCGTTCCTGGACCCTCGAAAACACGCCAGCGGTTTTGATGGAAGACCCCTACCTGACAACCCCGGACTTGCAGCCCGATGAAGACGCCGTCTGCGCAGTCATGGTGACCGGCGCGCAGGCGTATCGTCTGGAGACGTTTGCGAGCTCCAGTGAAGCAGAGCTTGCGGGCGGCATTGCTACGCACGGTATTGCCTGTGGTTTGTGCTCGTCACTCGAAGACCTCGCGGCATATGCCGAGACGCCCGACCAAGCGGGCCCTGTCCGTCAGTGCGCGCTCGAAAATCAGGGCAGGGTGGAGGAGCTCGACGCTTGCATTCAGGACGCAGTGGGCTTCACGCCGCCTTGCGCACGCATTTGGGCCTACAACGCCCTGAACGACTCGCGCGAGTGCCTGAGCATTTGCGTTGCTGAGCTTGACTCGTCGTACAACCAGGAGGACGGCTCGCTCAACCCTTGCCTGCAGTGTGACGAAGACAACTCAGGGCCCGTATTCAAGACCATGGCCGGTCGAACACGTCGAAGCTCCGGGTTGGCAGCAGCCATTTGCCGCCCTTGCGACCAGGTTTGGCGCGTCGATCACATTTACGAGTAGGAATCCAATCGCAGGCGCGACAGACCCTCGGACATTGCAAAGTGGTTTCGCCGCATACTGGAAGTCCACGTCTTTCCGCGATTGGTTTGGGCTCTGCAGGAACAGCCAATTGGTCAGCCATGGGGCGAAGCGGTCGAGCCAGCAGAGTAGACGAATCTCGACGCGCTCCGCTACATCCCCACTAGCTTGATCAACGCGCCGAACGTCTCTTTTGGATCGAGATCCTCGTCCTTGCCGCCTGGCCGAAGGAGCTCGAGCCGGTACGGCCTACCGGGCACTTCCTCTTGACGGGACCCTTCGACCGTCACGCTACCCAAAGGGGCAGACTCGTCCGTCGTTGACCCGGGCTCAGCTCGAAGAACCGGTCCCAGCGCGTGCTCGAATGCCGCCTTGGCCTCGTGTGGAAGAACCAATCGACGGATGGCTGTGACCCCATTGGGGTGCGCGCAGAGATCGCGAAACGGAACGCGGATCTCCACGGGGGTTAGATCTTCGATCAAGAACGGCAGACGCACGTCCCGCGGCCCCGCCAGCAACCACCTGGCCACTTTGCCATCCGGCCGCTCCCGGTCGAACTCCATTTCGTCGACCATTTCTATGCCAGCATCGCGAAGCCGACGGACGGCATCGCGAATGTCGTCGACGCGGATGCACCAGTCGATCGCGCCTTGCCGCGCTCCAATCAATGGGAGGAATCGATGCAGCATGTCCTTCCTCTTTGCCGCCACGTGGCCCATCAGGCCGGCGGCGTTGAGCGCGCGATAGACGGGACGAACCACCGAAAAGCGGTTCGTGGTGAGCTCGATGTAGGTTCCGTCGCTGAAGAGGATCAACGCGTTGTGGACCGGCCCCGTGCGTCCACCCGGAACGACCCGGAACCCCAGTCGCTCGAAGCTCTGCACCGCTCGCTTCAAGCTCGGAACGATCACGACGGCATGGTCAAATCTCGTAGGCATCTAATCCGGACTTCTGCCACAAGACGGCGCACTGCCCACCCGCGGCGTCTAGCAGCGCCCGGATGCCAACCACCTCGAGGTGACGCTCTGGTCGTGGACGTCTAGGTCTCGCTCCAGAACGCCCCGAGCTCGCTCCTCGGGCTGTCGCTCAAACGCACCCACGTCGCACTTGGGCTCAGGTCCCAGGATCGCCACAGGTCGCTGGCAGCCCGGTGTCCGCATCGAGCGTTCCTACTTCTTGTGGCGGCAGTTGTACTCGGCCGCTTCGGACGTGATCTGTTCCTTGTCTTCTTGCGACATCAAGCGTGCGTCCCGGAAGCGGTCGGCGGTCTGGGTAACGTAACAGACCTACTTCCCGTGATTCCTTAGCCGGGGCATGCCGAGGTCAAACGAGCTCTTCGCGCCAATCAGTCGAATGGCCGAAAAGAGAAGGACTCGACGACGACCTCGTCACCTTGCCCACCGTCGGGCGCCCCGCCGCCGAACAGCCACAGGTTGAATCGCATGCGTTCGGCGCCGGGCGGTGGGATGTCGGGGCCTTGGTAGTCCCACTGATAGACCAGGTCGCCCGCGGAGGGGGGGTAAGCCCCGTCCCCTACCCAGCTCGCAAACGAGATGCTGGACTCGGACCAGACAAAACGGTGACTGGACAGCGCTTGGGCCGGAACCGTGAAGCGACTCAAGTTGCCTTGCCGATACCAAGGTTGCACCACGTACTGGGCATTGTGCGGATCGGCAAGGATGCGGGAGAACTCGATGTCGATCTCGCGGTTCTCCGACTCGTACACGAACGCGCCGAGGACGGCACGATAGTCCAGGTTATCCACGCGCGAGCCGAGACGGAACTCGTACGTTCCGTAGCCCAGCGACTGTTGGAGCACGACTTCAGTGCAATACCAGTTCTCTGCGCGCTGGACGGTGGTGAGATGGAGTCCGCTCGCGTCAACCCACACGTCTTCGTCGTCGTCGGAGAAGTAGTTGGGACCTGGCCCAGCCGTAAAATCCTCGGCACTTTTGACACGCCACTGGTGGCCGCTAAACGACACCACTCGATCGGCGGATTTCTCTGGCCACTCGTCCCACGCGACCACACCGGCGTCCGTTGACGGGTGATACATCCTGGTCGTGCCCGGAACGTAGCTACGGTCCACGAGAAGCGCCAGCATCCGGCCCCAGCCATGGGACCAGTTGCTCCACGACCCGTCGCTACAGACTTCTGTGATCGGCGCCTCGACGAGGGGCTGAACGTACCACCTGTCCGTCTTGGCCCACAGAACCACGTGCATCTCGCGCGCGTCGATGTTGCCGGCAACGCCTTCGATGCGCCGTTCACCGGTATTGCTGGCCGCGGTGATCTCAATAGTGGGAGCCGATGTAAGATCGCCGACAACGGCTCCAGGGCACGTCACCTCCCCACCGCCGCCACCATCGCCACCCGCGCCGCCTTCGCCACCGCTTCCAGCCGTGCCACCGCTTCCAGCTACGCCACCGCTGCCACCCACGCCGCCGGAGCCAGCCGTGCCACCAGTACCCGCCGTGCCGCCGCTCCCGCCATCCCCTCCGGTCTCACTGCAGCCAACCAGCGGCATCACCCCCAGCGCGCAGACACATAAAAATCCGAATAAGTAACGCATCACAAGCTCCCCGGTTCGACCGACTCAGCTCAGGCCGGTCACACAATGCAAACTGAGTCACAGTAGTACATAGGGCGATACGTAATTCTTTCCTTTCTTCGTTTGCGCAGAGGTTGGGCCGCAGTCGTCCGGATGGCGCCTGAAACGATTGCCCTTTTCACCGGTAGTCCGAAAACGGCGCAGCCTTTGCGTCTCCATGCGTGTGAGTGTTGGACCGGCAACCAGTACAGGGCGCCCTGGTTGCCGCGGGCTGGCCGTTACTCGGCGGCGGCCTCCTTCACGAGAGGTTTTTCCTCGCGAAGCTGGAACTTCGTCTGGGGGAAGATGTCGAGCTTGAACGTGAAGCTCCCGTCCTTGTTCTCGAAGGCGACGCCCCCGCGGTTCCAGTAGCTCTTGCCGCTGTCGCCGGTGTGGATGACGTAGATGGTGTGCTTCTTCGTGCTCATGGCGTTCTCCTTTTCTTGTGTGCCGTGGATGGCAGCTCTCTCACCGAAGCAGGAGAGCTGTCTCCTCGGCCCACGGTCGGCGCGTTCACCGCGAAACAACCGGAGCGTCCGCAACCGCTGTGACAGCTCCGCTGGCATGCGGTTGCAAGAGTGGAGGGCGTGAAGCGGGGGATGAAGCGCCTGCACGGAGAACCCAGACGAACCGAGTAGACCTTTGAAGGCATCGCGAAGCAGTCGGACCAACCTGTCTAACGCAGTCCCGGGGGAGCATCGAGATGGGACGCGGCGAAGTCGACTCCAGAGTCTCGCTCGGTCAGCCGACGCGACGGACGGCCACGGGTGTGAATGGGGTGGTACTAGGTGTTGTGTAGAGTGGCTCGCAGTGCAAACACGGCCTTTGAACTCGTTATGCTCCACTCTACTTGATCGATTGCACGGTGATCCGTTGTCCGGCACCGAAGTCGATGTAGCCGACAAAGGGCGTGGCTGGAGAATCGGGATCGAGCGCGATGACCGTCTCGCTGGCCGAACTGGAAGAGAACCTGGACGTGCCTAAAAATTCCCATGCGCCGTTCACGAACCACATGGCACTTGCCTTTTGCCCCGCGTTGTCACTGTAAGCGACATAAGGCGTATCTGCGGAGTCGAACGCCAACGAGGAGTCGAGGCAGAAGGGATACGAAAAGGACGCCAAGCCGACCAAATTCCAGCTGCCGCTGTAGCTCATGACGCTGATTTTCTGACTGTCACCGTTGTCCACGAAGCTGATGTAGGGCGTGCCGACGCTGTTCACCGCGATCTTGAGTCCGTAGGCGCCATTTGACCCGAAACCGACGGGGCCGACGGCACTCCAACCCGAGCCAGAGTTCGACATGACCGTGATCCGCTGACCGTTGGCGAAATCCTTGAACGCCACGTAGGCGACCGAACCTGCCATTGCGAGCACCGCATCTCCAGCGGCGCCGGGCGAGAAGCCCACAGCGCCGAAGTCTTCCCACGCCGTAACGCCCATCCGCATCACGCGCATCTTCTGGCCATTCCCATTGTCCGCGAAGCCTACGTAGGGCGTTCCATCGCTGGCAAAGTCCAATGCGACGTCAAGAGGGAACGCCCCGGCTGGGAAACCAGCGGTGCCTACAACTTCCCAGCCAGTGGGATCGATGTAGCGCTGCACCGTGACTCGTTGCCCGTTGACGAAGTCGACGTAGGCGACGTAGGGGACGTCGGTGGGCGAAAGCACGATCTTGAGATCGCCCGCAGACCCCGCCGAGAAGCCGGGTGTCCCAACGTATTCCCATGCCGCTCCATTGAAACGCATCACCGCGGCGCGCTGCCCGTCGGCGTTGTTGGCGTAGCCGACGTAGGGAGTCCCATCCGAGGCAACGTCCATGGAGGTATCGAGAGGGTTGCCGCTCGTGAAGCCTACGTCGCCCACAGGCGACCATGGCAGGCTTGAACAGGTGGGCGGGGCTGCGACGTTGTTTGCGCAGGAATTGTAAAGGGCGTTGCCACATCCACCGTTGTCGGTGGCGCACTCGTCGAGGTCCGCGCAGGTCGGAGGGGCTCCGTCGTTATTTTCGCAGGTATAAAAGGTGGCGTCCCCACACTCGCCGTTGTTGGTGGCGCATTCGTCAATATCGGCGCAGGTCGGAGGGGCTCCGTCGTTGTTTTCGCAGGCATAGAAGGTGGCGTCCCCGCAACCACCGTTGTCCGTGGCACACTCGTCGATGCCGCCCGTGCCACCTTCGCCGCCCATGCCAGCCATGCCGCCCTCAGCGCCGGACCCGCCGACGCCTCCGGCGCCGCGACTTCCCGTTCCCAATGCTGGATCCGAGCAACCGGCTAGGCTCAGAAGCGCGATTGAAACCGCTGCGATGCGTGAAACGACTTTCGACATACTCTCCCCCAAATTCCTGCGCCGCTCACACCCCAAGCAGCTCGAACCAGCATCAGAGACCGAATCTGCGTTTTCAACTGAACGTCTGTGGTCGGAGACTGATAGCGACTAGGAATGTATTCTGATTGGCTCAAAGAGCGGAGGGATAAGGCGTTCTGCGACGTTCCGAAGCTGTGGACGCAGCAGGCATGTCCTCTCTTCGACCCAGCCCGACAACCAGGGCAGGGCGCCCTGGTTGCCGCGGGCTGCCGTTACTCGGCGACCTCCTCCTTCACAAGGGGCTTTTCCTCGCGAAGCTGGAACTTCGTCTAAGGAAGGATGTCGAGCTTGAACGTGAAGCTCCCTTCCTTGTTCTCGAAGGCGACCCCCCCGCGGTTCCAGTAGCTCTTGCCGTTGTCGGCGGTGTTGATGACGTAGATGGTGTGCTTCTTGGTGCTCATGGTGTTCTCCTTTGTTGGTGTGCCGTGGATGGCAGCTCTCTCACCGAAGCAGGAGAGCTGTCTCCAGGGCCCACGGCCGGCGCGCTCACCGCGAAGCAACCAGCACCTTGGCAAGCGTTGTGACAGCTTCGCTGGCGCTCGGCTGCGAGAGTGGAGGACGTGGAGCGAGTAACGCAGCGCCCGCCTGGGAGAACCCTGGCCGCGCCGAGGAGACCTTCGAAGGGCATCTCAGCGCACAAGGGAGATACGGCCAACCGGGGCCGGAGCGGGTCGCCGCCTTGTACTTACGACTCACCGCTAGTCTATGGGCTCGATGCCAGGAGGCATTCCCGGCGGTGTCGCGGCTCTGGGAAGCCTACCAAGGACAGTCCGACGTTCTTGGACCCGGAGAAGCGCATTTGGAGTTACCATTCGCCTGTGAACTCCATCGCAGCGGAGACCGGCGACTCCCCCCGTGGCATTTATGTGATTGTCCCGACGCCGCTGAAGGACAACGAAGAGCTCGATAGTGCGGGGCTAAAACACCTCCTGAACTACTACGTCGAGAGCGGTTGCCACGGTGTGGTCGTCCTCGGCAGCGGCGGCGAGTTCGCGTACCTGAGCTACGAAGAAAGGGCCAGGGTTACGAAGGACGCCATCGAAGCGGTCGCTGGCCGTGTTCCACTAGTGGTCGGAGCCGGGTTTGGTGGCATGGTCGAAACCCTCAAGTTCATCGAGGAGGTCGGCAAGTGGGACGTCGACGGCTTTCTTGTGATCGTGCCCACCTACTATCCTGTCGAATTCGACGCGGTGCATGACTCTTTCGCGGTGCTTTGTGACGCGTCACGCAAGCCGATTTTCTACTATCACTATCCGCAGGTCACGGGTCTCTTCTTCTCTCCGCAGCAGATCGCAAAGCTGCTGTCGATTGAAGGAATGGCCGGCATGAAAGACAGCATCGTCAACATGAGGGAGATGCGCGCCCATATCGAATGGACGGGGAAGCTCCCCAACGGGCACGGCAAGCCGATTTTCTCAGGTCACAGCTTTGCGATCCAGGATACTCTGAAACGGGGTGGCGCAGGTGCTATGGCGATTCTTCCGTCTGTCGTTCCGCGCCTGATCGTCGAGACCTATAACGCTTGTCTCAGTCACGATGCCCGTCGCGCCAAGGGCTTGCAAGACAGAATTCTTAATCTGATCCCGCTGATGAATGACCTAAGCCTGCCCGTATCGCTTCAGCGATCCGCGTTCAAGCTGCTGTTTCACTCGCCGATCGCCGTCAGGAACAAGCCCCAGTCCAGAGTCGCAGTGATCAAGGAAACGCTGCGACAGCTCGGCCATCCGATTGGTAACCGCGTTCGCAGCCCGCAACCGCAGTTGGCGGAAGGTGAAGCGCAGCAGATCGCCACGCTGATTCGGCGAAACGAACTGGCAATGTAGAGCAGAACTTTCTCGAAACTGGTTCGGTGTGCACGCGCTGCCAGAGTTTCGATTCCCCGGGCTCATCGAAAAGCGAGCCTTGTCCAAGCTTCTTCATCGAACGTACGGCCCGTAGGTCGTGCTCCCGATCTCAGTCCAAATGATGTTGTCCAAAAGCCGCAGGCCCAGCAGCGTGCAGGCTTGGCAGAGCATCTCGGCCAACTTCTTGTCTTCGGGGCTCGGCTCCAGGTCACCAGAAGGGTGGTTGTGGGCGAAGATCATCGCGTTCGCTCCGAGCAACACCGCAGGCTGCAGAACCAACAGAGGCTTCACCGGCGCGGAAACATCGGTCCCGATCGACACGGTTCGCCATCCAAGCGGTC
>Ga0316189_10007387_pt1 | contig 10398 bp, 7 predicted proteins | sample LowCovwburrow_MG_FD_204930 | JGI IMG/M metagenome (GOLD analysis project Ga0316189, IMG submission 204930) | Coastal sediment microbial communities from Maine, United States - Lowes Cove worm burrow | ecosystem: Environmental > Aquatic > Marine > Coastal > Sediment | place: USA: Maine... | reverse complement strand
GCCGATGGTCGCCGACTTGATGAAGGTCTGGATCGCAGGAACGACGATGCAAACGCGACGCGACATACATCTTGTGCCGCCGAAGAACCCGTCCTAGCGAGACATCACGACACGTGCGTTGCGCGCCATGGCATTCTCGGCCGTGGTGCTAGTCGTTGCCTCATTATTGGTTGTCGCGGGGAGCTTGAGCCCGGTACGGGATCACGGCGCGGTCATGGGTGATGGCCTCGGGCTTCAACCCAATGCCGACCCCGTGGGCGCGCTCAACAACGTCTGCGCGGACAATGAAACGGTCCACGGGATCGATGTTTCGTACTACCAGGGGTCGATCGATTGGAACGCGGTCGCGGGTGATGCCGAGTTTGCGTTGATCCGGGTCTCGCACAGCACGCAGTTCCTCGACCCAGACTTCGAGACGAACTGGAACGATGCCCACGCGGCGGGTGTGCCCGTCGGTGCGTACCAGTACTTCGAGCCTGACGAAGACCCAATCGCGCAGGCCAATCTGCTCTTGGACAATATGGGCCCGTTGATGGCGGGAGACCTGCCCCCCGTGATCGATGTCGAGAGCGCGGCGGGTCAGAGCCCCGCGCAGATCGAGGCGGCCATCCTCGCCTGGGTCGAGCACGTCGAGGCCGAGACGGGCGTGAAGTCCATCATCTACACGGGCCCCTACTTTTGGCAGGACAACGTCAACTCTGATGCCTTTGGGGACTACCCGCTGTGGATTGCGCACTATGGCACCGAGTGCCCGCTGACCCCGACGCCGTGGGTGCGATGGGACATGCATCAGTACTCCTCGACCGGGTCCACCGCGGGGATCGTCGGCGATGTCGACCAAAACACGTTCAACGGATCGTTGGACGACCTGATCGGGTTGGGTGGCGAAGCGCCTCCGTGTGGCGTGATCGGACCGGACGGGGCAACCATCGACAACGGCGCTAGCTGCTACCAACTCCACGGCTCGGCCGATTATTGGCGGGACGAGGCGGCGGGCGTAGGTGGCTCCCTGGTGTGGACCAACGCTACCGAGTTCGACGATCCGAGCAACTACGCGGTCTGGCGGCTGTGGTTCGACGAAGCGGGCGAGTACGAGGTCGAGGCCCACATCGAGCCCCAGTACGCACAAAGCGAGCAGGCTGTATACGCAGTCTCGCACGCGGCGGGGTCCGACGACGTGCTCGTCGACCAATCTGCGAGCGACGGTTGGGTGTCGCTAGGCACCTACGACTTCGACGCGGCGACGGACCACCAGGTGCGCCTCGACGACAATACGGGCGAGGCGAACGCCGACGAGATCCAGATCGTCTTCGACGCGCTCCGAGTGACGCGCATCGATGGCGGCGGAGGCGAGTCTGGCGCTGTCGATGAAAGTGGTGGGGAGCCTCCGGGCGATGACGATGCTGGGGGTGCGAGCAGCGACGGCGAAGGCACGCCCCCGTCGGGAGACTCCGACAGTGAGGGAGACGGCACGGGCGGGCTGGATTCTGGCCCCGCGCTGCCAGGCGCGGGAAACGGTGGGGCGGACGACGGCTGCTCTTGCCGCTCCAACGGCGGGTCGCCGCCCGCGTTTGCGCTGCTCGGCCTGCTCGGATTGCTGCGATCGCGTCGGCGACGAAGCTAGCTACACAACCACGGGGATCGCAGGATCCGGGTCATCGGTGAGGATCTCAAACGCGGCGCGGTGCTGCGTGAGCAGGCGTACCTCGTCGCGGCCTCGGCGACGTACGGTGAGTTCGCAGCGCGCCAACTTGGAATTCAAGCACGTCTTGGAGCCCCCTGGAGGGTTGGGATAGGTGAGGCCGACAAAGGACCCACGCGGGGCGCTCATGCGGGCGGTGAGCTCCACATCCTTGGTCGAGGACTCTACCGTCCATGTGAGGCCATCGAGCGTGCCCGAGGCTCGGATCGACTGTCGTATCGTGTTGAGCCGGATCTCAGCGTCGGGCAAACGAAGTACAGCTACGGTCAGTGGTGGGGTCCACATGGGCCCGACCTTGATCCGCGCCGTCGCGCATTCAAAGAAGACGCCCGGGGCGTCGTCAAACCCTGCGACCTGGGCCCAGGCGTAGTGATCGGTGTGTTTGCTGCCCCAGTTGTGGTTCTGACTGCCGACCCACCGATCGATCTCCCACCGCTCGCCATCGACGATGATGTGACCGTCGAACGCCACCGACGGTTGCGGAATGACGACCTTCGCCTTGGGCAAGGGCGTCCGGTACAGCGCTTCCGGCAGCAGGAGCAGCGGAGCGTCTGTGCCCGTGTATTGGAGATCCCACGACAGCGTCGTCTCTCCCATCGTGACCGCGCCCTTGAGCGCGGTCGCCGACAGGGTTGCCTCGCCGACGCGAACGTCGGTTGCGGACTTGGAGAAGCGGGAGTCGGCGATCGGTACGACGCTCTTGGCGGCGACAACGCGATCGGTGTCTTGGTCGAACGCGATGGCCCACAGCTCGCCGACAGCGTCCTGGGGCCGACCCTTGGGCGAGAAGATCGTGTATCGGATCCAGAACGCGCGCGCCTTTGTGGGGTGGTTTGCGCGGAGGAACCAGCTCTCGTAGTGGCCGCGTCGCGTGCCGCGATAGCGGACTGTATTCCAGCGGTCGCAGGCAGCCATCTCGCGGTCGAGTGTCGTGTATCCTCCGCCCGATGCGCAAGCTTGTTCCGTTCGTCGTCACCTCGTGGCTCTTGGGTTGTGCGACGCCCGGTGCCACACCCTCGGCCCAAGCTGCCACCGTCCACGCTGTCGCAAAGCCATCGAAGCCCCGCACGGGAACCCTGACCGCCGAGGTCATTGCCGACCTGGCCACGGTGTCGTCTGTGGCGATCTCGCCAGACGGAAAGCGGATTGCGTATGTCGTGCGCACGCCGCCCGACGCGATGGAGGGGCCACACGGATCGCGGAGCATCATCTGGGTGGCAAACGTCGCAACGGGCGACACAAAACGGTTCAGCGCCGCGGACAAGAGCTCGCGCCATCCTCGGTGGTCGCCGAACGGCAAGTCGATCGCGTTTCTTTCCCGCCGCTCGGGCGATGCCTCGACGCAGATCTACGTGATGCCCGCCGACGGTGGCGAGGCTCGTGTGCTCAGTGACGTTGAGCGCGGCGTGTCGACTTTTGAGTGGGCGCCCAACGGCAAGGAGCTTGCGTTCCTCACGGCGGCCCAACGCACCGCAAAAGAAAACAAGGCGCGCGACACTGGGCTCGACCACAAGTTTGGCGATGTCAGCGGCACGAAGAGGGCGCTGTGGGCGATCGGAGCAACGTCTGGCAAGGCGCGGAAGATCGCGGGTGGTGACAAGCACATCAGCGCGTTTGCATGGTCGCCCAACAGCGAGCGCCTCGTGGTGCGCGCGAGCGAACGCTCCGATATTGACGGCGAGATGATGTTTAGCGGCCTGTACACCGTCTCGGCAGTCGGTGGAGCGCTGGCCAGCCTCACCAAGACGGCGGGCAAGCTAGGCGCCATGGCTTGGTCACCCGACGGCAAGCACATCGCGTTTCTTGGTGCCGCCGATCTGCATGACCCCACCGCAGGCATCTTGCACGTTGCGCCTGCGCAAGGCGGCCCCGCCAAGCCCCTCACCGCGACGTTCGAAGGGACGGGCCAGTCGGTCCAATGGCTCGGCAGCAAGGCTGTCGCGATGCTCGCCAACAAGGGCACCAGCACGGCGCTGATGCGCGTGGGCATCGACGGCACGATCAAGGAGCTGGGCAAGCCACCCGGCATCTGCCGTCGCGTTGAGATCGCGGCGAACGGCAAGACGCTGGCTGCGGCGTGCGAAGCCTGGGACCACCCTTCAGAGCTGTTCGCGTCGAGCTCTGTGGGCGGACGTCTGAAGCGGTTGACCCAGACCAACCCTTCCCTCGACGGGGTCAAGCTCGGTGCCCGCGAGATCGTGCGCTGGAAGGCCGAGGATGGTCTCGAGATCGAGGGTGTCCTCACCAAACCCGTGGGCTATCAGGAGGGCACTGCGTACCCGTTGGCCGTGCTCGTGCACGGCGGGCCCGAGGGCGTGTCACTCAACGGGTGGAACACGCGCGGCACACTCCCCGTGCAGCTGTTCGCAACCCACGGCTATGTTGTGCTCGAGCCGAACTACCGCGGCAGTCAGGGGCGCGGCGTCGCGTTTGGAAAGGCCGACCAAAAGGACTTGGGCGGCAAGGAGTTCACCGATGCGATTGCTGGCGTCGACCACTTGGCGTCGCTGGGCCTCATCGATGTCGACCGGGTGGGCATGGGTGGCTGGAGCTACGGCGGGTATTTCTCCGGCTTGGCGGCCACCAAGTACAAGTCGCGTTTCAAGGCCGCAATGGTTGGCGCGGCGATCACCAACTGGATCTCGTTCACAGGAACCACAGAGATCGAGGCGGAGAACTCGCTGGTGCACTGGAACCTGTGGCCATACGAGCACCACGATCTGGTTTGGGATCGTTCGCCCATGGCGCACACCCAGGGCTCGAAGACCGCGACGCTACTGGTGCACGGTGCAGCGGACACTCGTGTCCCGCCAGAGCAGGCCTACGAGCTGTACCGAGCGCTACGCCACGCAGGGACGACGACCGAGCTGGTCACGTACCCCCGCGAGGGTCACGGTCTCGGCGAGCGTGGGCACCAGATCGATTTTGCCACGCGGTTTGTCGCCTGGTTCGATGCCCACGTGAAGGGCTAAGGGGTGTCCCTAGAGCGGCCGGGGCGCTAGCCGCCGACCGTGACGGGCTCGGCGTTGCCCGTGGTGTCGCAGATCGCTTTGAACGACGCCCACTCATCGGGGGTCATGGCGGGCGCGCCGTCTTGCACAAAATCCTGCAGGCTGTTGGTGCGGGTATCGCCGGCCGGATGCGTCGACAAGAACTGGAGCGCGCCCGGGATCTTGTTGCCGCCTTCATCGAGCGTCTTGAAGAACCCGATGAGCCCGTGCGAGTCGAGCTCGGCAGCGTTCAACATCTGCACGCCGACGCGGTCGGCGTCGAGCTCATCGGCTCGGCTGTGGGCCGAGGTCAGCAACGTCTTGGCAACCTCGCTCGTCGTCGAGTCGCTGCCCGGCACAAGCAGGCCGAAGATGTTGTAGCCAAAGGCCTCGACAACCGCCTTGGCGGGATGGTCTTCAACGACGTGGCCCATCTCGTGGGCCAGCACGCCGGCAACCTCGTTGGGCGAGCGGGCGTGGTCGAGGATGGCCTTGTACAAAACGATGTGACCGCCAGGCGCCGCAAACGCGTTGAGCTCGTCGGCCTTGGCGACGTAGATCTTGAACTCGCGGTCGCTGCCGGAGGCGGTGGCCAGCTTCGTCGCGAGCTTGTTTAATGCCGCGGTGCCGGCCTCTCCGCTGCACAGAGGAGCGGACTCGGCGGTTGTGGTGACCATGTGTGCGCCGATGGGGCTCAGCACAGCGTTGGGGACCACGGGGGCCACGACGCCGGAGAGCAGCGGGAACGAAACGAAGCCGATGAGCAGCCCGACCGCGAGGATCGTGCCGATGCGCGCGAGTCGTTTGCGTTTGCGTTCTGGCATGGCGGCTGAAGCTAGCAGGCCAACCCGGCCCGTGGATCCGTACGGGAGATTCCCCAACAACGTAGCGACGTTGGCAAAAACGAAGCGCCAGCTCGGTCGAGGGCAAAGTCGGACCGAGCGGGCGCTTCATGGTGGCCGCGTTTTGGCAGCCGCCAGGAGGAACGAAGTGGGGTGGCCTCGGTTACACCGAAGCGGGAGCCTTCATTCCCACCTTTGTCGGGACTTTGTTTTTGGGTCTGCATGCGCCCCGCTAGTAGCGCGTCGTGACGAAGACCACGTGTCGGGTGGCCGGTTCTGGACCGTTTCGCTGGCGCCAGATCATGGGTGCGGAAGCGGCGCGCGACCAACGCCGTGTCCAGCGCCACTGTGGCGCCGGTTGTGGATGCAGTCCGAAGCGCATCTCATCGCGCGCGGCGGCGACCTCTCGGCCAGCGGCGTACCAGACGAACGCTGCGACCGCGATGAGGGTCCAGTTGAAGAAGAATCCGACGACCGCCATCACAAGTGCGATGGACTTTCCGACAAACGCTGCGGTCTGGGTCGCACGGTGGTCGCCCATGCGCAGACTCAGGAGCGCCCTCAGGGCACGCCCCCCATCCATCGGAAACGCGGGCAGGAGGTTGAAGACGGCGAGCGTCAGGTTTGCCCACATGAGGCTCTCGGCAAACCCATAGAGCAGGGGCTGCGGGCTCAGCTCTCCGAAGACCCACAGGCCCGCGGCGAGGACGAAGTTGACGGCGGGGCCAGCAAGCGCGACGGCGAGTTCCTGGCTCGGTCGGGCGGGCATGCCCTCGAGCTGCGCGATCCCACCGATCGGCGACAAGATGATCCGCCGCGTGTTGATCCCGTAGCGACGGGCCACGAGCGCGTGCCCAAACTCGTGCAAGAGAACCGAGCCGAACACGGCCAGCAAGAAGCCAACACCGAGCGCGACGGCCAGCGCGGTGCCAGCGCCCTTGTAGGCGCCCCAGGCTGCCCAAGCGATGAGCAGAAGGAACGTCGAGTGGACGTAGGTATTGATGCCGGCGAACCGACCCATCTTCCAGGACCACCTCATCGTTTCATCTTCCTGAGCACTCCCTGATCAAGTACGGAGCCGGGGCGGCTCAAGTTGCTGTACGCGACCGCGACCCAAGCCTGAGTTACGATGCGTTTTCACTTGGACCCTTCGATGCGGCGATTTTTCACTGGCCCACTCTTCTTTTTTTCGATCGCGGCGTGCGTAGGGCAGGCGGAACCTGGTGCACAGGCGGGCGCCAAATCGAGCCCGAAGGCGACGCCGACCGCGCCTGTGTCCAACGAGGGGGTCGAACGACCCGTCGCGCCAAAGCCGACGTTTGTGGTGGCACCGCCCGGAGACGCGGCGCAGGTGGTGCAGTCCACCGTAGCGTCTGCGCCAGACCCACAAAGGGTGCTCGTGTACGTCGGGGCAGGGTGGTGCGAGCCGTGCACGCGCTTCCATAAAGCGGTCGAAGCAGGGACGCTCGACGACAAGCTCGCTGGCGTTGTGTTTGTTGAGTTCGACGCCGACAACGATCGAGCGCGGTTGGCCGCCGCGGGCTACGACGGGAAGCTCATCCCTCGATTTGTGCGGCCCTCGGACGACGGGTCTGCGTCGCAAAAACGAATAGAAGGTGGCGTCAAAGGAGACCGAGCGGTCGAGAACATCATGGGCCGACTGACGCCACTGCTCCCCTCGGGAGCGTAAGCGCGCGGGTGTCTCGGGGGATCTCTCGGGATATAAAGTCGGCTGACCGTGGTCTCGGGGACACCACAGGACGATGGCGCGGGCGTGGACACGACGGCGCCCGAGCGGCGGGCGGAAACACCGCTGACGCTCGGCGGACGAAAGGCCCTCGCGAATCTCCGATCCAACGTGTTTGGCGTCGAGTCGGGCACCGAGCAGTTTGGGCGGTACACGCTGGGTCAGCGCTTGGGCTCGGGTGCGTTTGGCGATGTCTACGACGCGTTCGATGCCAAGCTCGAGCGCCACGTTGCGCTGAAGGTCCTCAAGCCCGCGACCTCGACGTCGCAGCGCGCACGACTTGTCCGTGAAGCGCAGGCGATGGCCGCGGTCGAGCACCCCGCGCTCGTGAAGATTTTTGAGGTCGGCCACAAGCACGACCGGGACTTCATCGCGATGGAGCTTGTGCGTGGGACGACGCTGCTCGGCTGGATCGCGGTGAACCCTCCCGGGACGCGGTCGCGCTTTGACAAGGCGCTACGGCTCTTGCGGGCGGCCGGGGCAGGCCTCGCGGCAGCGCATCGCAGCGACCTGGTGCATCGTGATTTCAAACCCGCAAACGTCTTGGTCGGGACGGACGACACCGCGAAGGTGGGAGACTTTGGGTTGGCTCGCACGTCGCGGCAAGAGACCCCCGAGTCGCCACGCCAACCAGGGGCTTCCGACGACGCCCTCGGCCCCACATTGACGCGCAGCGGGGCCGTGCTCGGCACGCCGCTGTACATGTCACCCGAGCAGCACGACGGCGAGCGCGCGGACGCCCGCAGCGACCAGTTCAGCTTCGCAGTGACGGCCTGGGAGGTCGTGTACGGAGAAACCCCGTTCTCCGGTCGCACGGCGCAGCTCCTTCGCATGTCGATTGGCGCCGACAAGCCTGTCGCCCCCGATGTCGTGGGAGTACCCGACACCGTCGGCCCCGTGCTGGTGCGAGCGCTCTCCCTGGACCCCGCCGACCGCTTTCCTTCGATGGATGCGTTGCTCGACGCCCTCGAGATCCGTCCGCGGCGCGCCCGATGGCTTGTGGTCGGGAGTGGCGTCGCTGTGGTCTGCGCCGCAGGACTGGTCGCGGCAGACTTGGGCTCGGGTCCCGAGTGCGGCGCGGTTGAGCTCGGCGCCGACTATGACCGGGTGTGGAACCCGGAGCGCCAAGCAGTCGTTTCAGCGGGCGTGACTGCGACAGGCCTGCCCGAGCCTGAGGCCCTCGTGGCGCGGGTGGACGCAGCACTCAGGGAGTATCGCCGTCGCTGGACGCGGCAGCGCGTGGCCGCGTGCGAGGCGACGTGGCATCGCGAGACGGCCAGTGAAGCGACGTTGGACAGGGCCACCCGCTGCCTCCGCGACGCACTCGCGACCACCAATGCGCTCGTGGCTCGCATGGAGTCTCCCACGCGCGAGTCCGCAAGCCGCCTGCTCACCGCGTTGGACCGCCTTCCAGACCCAAGGGAGTGCGCGCGGCCGGAGTCGACCCCCGAAATCGAGTCCGAGGCCGCGCAGGCTTTGCGCGCCGAGTTGGCAGCCGGCAACGCTTCTTCTCTCGCGGGAGACTACGCGGCGGCCTCGGAGGAAGCCGACGCTGTCCTCGTGCAAGCGCGCGCGCAGAGCCTCGCGGATATCCAAGGGAGGGCGGCGTTCTTGGCCGGCACGGCGAGCAACGAACTCAGCCGCGGCCGCGGCGATGAGCTCCTTCGCGAGTCGTATCTGGTGGCAATCGATCTGGATCAGCCCGTGCTGGCCGCTCGACGTGCGGGGTCCCTTGCGAGTTCGAGTGCGTTCCAAGGCGGTCTAGAGGAGGCCGACCGCTGGCTCCGAAGATCTGAGGTCGCGCTGGCGCGAGCGCCGGACGCAGGCCCCGTCGAGGCGGCCGTGCTCGAGCGGACTCGCTGCAGGGTGTTGGCACAGCAGGGCAAGGCAGACCCTGCCTTGGCTGCGTGCCGCGAGGCTGTGGCCAAGCTGGAGGTCGCCGACGATCCGGGCCGTCTGTGGTCGGCGCAGCTGACTTTGTGCAACCGGCTCGTGTCCGCGGGGCGAACCGAGGAGGGCGCGGCTCTCCTGCTTCAGCTGTTGGCCCAGGCCGAGGCGCGCGTGGGGCCAACGCACCCTCGCGTGGGCGGCACGCTCATGAACCTCGGAAACTGCGCCAAGCGGGCGGGCGATCTTGCGGCCGGCATCGAGTACTACCGTCGTGCGAAGAGTGTGTTCAGCGCGTCGTATGGCCCTGAGCACTCATGGGTCGCGTCCGCGCTTCTCAATGTCGCTTCGCTCGAGGTGACGCGCCCTGACTTCGCAGCGGCCGAGGCCGCTTTAACCGAAGCACTCGCCATCTCAGAGCCGCACCACGACGCTCGCACCGCGCGGATCCTGCACAACCTCGGAGATCTTCGGCGACGGCAAGGGCGGTTCGACGAGGCCCTTACCCTGCTGACGCGGGTGAGCGACCTCGAGGTCGAGCTGCTCCCTCGCGATCACCCGCAGACCGCCACGACCCATCACTCGCGCGCGATGCTTCACCTCGAGCTTCGTCAGTTTGACCAAGCGCGGACGCAAGCGCTGCGTGCGGTCGAGATTCGGCGCGACCACCCGCGCGCTCCCCAGACGGCCAAGCACCTGGCGATTCTGGCGCGAATCGAGCAGCGTGCCGGGCGGCCGGCCGAGGGGGTCGCATTTGCGCGGCGAGCCGAATCGATCTTCAAGGACATCACGACCCGGCCTGGCGCCAGGATCTCGAACCTCGCTCGGCTGGCAGAGCTGTTGTTGGTCAGCGATCAGGTGCCCGAGGCCGTCACCGTCGTCGAAAAGGCGCTTGGGCTCCACACTCAGGAGAGCTCAATGAGCGCGCCCGATTTGGCCGACCTTCGCTTCGCAGCCGCGCGTGTCTACGCCGCTAGCGGCGACGTCGGTCGCGGTCGCCGTCTTGCCCACGAGGCGCTCATCGGCCTGGAGAATGTCGGCCCGGAGCACGACGCTACCGCGCGCATTGAGGCCGTCACCGCGTGGCTGGCGAATCCGTAGCTGGCGAATCGGCGCAATGTGGCCTTGTGATCCGTCGGGTAGTTGCCGACACTGGACTCGTGGACTGGTTGAATCGCGCCCCGTTGCTCTGTTTGTTCATGCTCAGTGGGTGCGCAGACGACAGCGGAG